>OGYH01003515.1_pt1 | contig 10317 bp, 8 predicted proteins | sample 1576511 | NCBI WGS metagenome assembly OGYH01 (sample SAMEA3541522, study PRJEB24748) | human gut metagenome | biome: human gut; feature: human-associated habitat; material: faeces | place: China | collected 2012 | reverse complement strand
AATCGTGGATTACCTGAAGCAGAAAAATTATAGTATGGCGTCTAATATCCTGAAGGCGGATATTGAAGATAGTACGACGATGTGAAAAAAAGAAGGGGTTTAAGGGGCGGGAGGTGCATCCGTCCGTGAGGGAAAGGGAGAGGAGGGAGTGGGTGATTGTAATAAGGCTGGGGGATGTGGATGCATCTGCAGGGACGTGTAGTTCTTGGACGGTGGAAAGCGGCGTTAAGAGGCTGACTGACAACTGTCTGAGCTCAGTATCTAAATATAAAAAGAGGCTTGGCCGCGAGTTTTGGCAGCCAGCCTCTTGTCCATGACGAACATCTGAATGCGATTATGATCCAGAATGACGTGTTGAGCACTGCTAAGTTTGAAGGACGGGAAGAAGGCCGTGCGGTGGATTCTGCTTCGTTCACAGGTTCCGTCTTCTGAACTGAAAGAAGGCGGAGAAAAGCCTGCGCCGCAATGGAAAGGGGAAGATCCGTGCGGTATACCAGACAGATCTGTCTGGGAGGAACCGGCTCCGTAAGGCGAATGGAAAAGACAGAACCTTCTGAGAGCGCTCTGGCGGCAAAAGGCTCCGGGACGAAGCCGATTCCCAGGTTGTGGGCCGCCACGGGTACGATCAGGTCCGTGGTGGCAAGCTCGATATCCGGCACCACGTTCAGATGAAAACGGAGAAAGAAATCGTCCATGCACTGTCTGGTGAGCGTGCCGGGTTCCATGGCGATGAACGGATAAGCCGTTAGTTCCTCCGGCGTTACGGCCCGGTCCTTCAGGACTGAAAAATCGTTTCCGGCGATGAAAATGTCCTGAAAATCAGCCAGCGCCACGACGCGCATCAGGTCCTGCGGCTGCAGGATACTGCGGTAGTCCCGGCGCATCACCAGGATGGCACAGTCGATGGCTCCTTCCCGCAGAGCGGCGAGGGCCTGCGGCGTGGTGCCGTTGGAAACCTTCAGACGCACGCCGGGATACAGCCTGCGGTAGTTTCTCAGACAGGGCAGCAGAAAGAAGTGCAGAGTGGTTTCGCTGGCCCCGATGCGGACCTGGCCGGACAGAAGAGCCTTCCGGTCCTGCAGCGTTTTTTCCGCTTCCTGCAGGTGATCGAAGGCGGCGCGGACGTGTTCGTAGAGCAGACTTCCCTCCGGCGTCAGGGCCGCGCCCTTTCTGGAGCGGACAAAAAGTGCGCATCCGAGCTCCCGTTCCAGGCAGCTTATGGCATGGGTGACGGTGGGCTGGGTGACATAGAGCGCCTTTGCCGCTTCCGTGAAGCTTCCGTATTTTGCCGCATAATAAAAGGTTTTGTAAAAATCCAGGCTGACAGCCATCTTCCTCCTCCCTTCTCCGGCAGCGACGCAGGTATGGTTATGGAAGACTGCCATTCTGGAGAAAATTAACCATTGATACTATTTATGAAAAACATAAATAAGATTTATTTTATTTATCGAATTAAAAGTAGTATAATACACACCGGTTCAAATGACAATATCGAGGAAAAACGAAGGAGAATACCAATGAATAAGGATCTGACAGTGGGAGAACCGCAAAGCGTATTGTGGAAATTTTCCATTCCCATGTTCGTGAGCGTGATTTTTCAGCAGCTCTACAACATGGCGGACAGCGTGATCGCGGGCAAATTCGCGGGAGAGGATGCGCTGGCGGCTGTGGGAGCCTCCTATCCGATCACCATGATCTTCATGGCTATCGCGGTGGGAAGCAACATCGGCTGTTCCGTAATCATTTCCCAGTATTTTGGCGCAAAATGGTATGAAAAAATGAAAACGGCGATCTATACCACGCTGATCGCTTCGGTCGCGCTTTCCCTTCTGCTGACGGCGGCGGGCCTTCTGGGAAGCCGGGCAATGATGGCCGCCATCAACACGCCGGAAAATATTTTCGCTGACGGCGCGCTGTACCTGCGGATCTACATCGGCGGCTTCGTGTTTCTTTTCCTATATAATGTGGCGACGGGAATTTTCAATTCCATGGGAGATTCCAGGACGCCTCTGTACTTTCTGATCGGCTCATCGCTGGGAAACATTGTGCTGGATCTGATCTTCGTCGCGGTTTTCCACTGGGATGTGGCGGGCGTTGCCTGGGCTACCTTCATCGCGCAGGGCATTGCCTGTGTGCTGGCCCTTAACGCCCTGAGAAAGCGGCTTGCATCGATTGAAACGGAAGGAAAAGTGGAGCTGTTTTCCTGGAATATGCTGGGACGGATCAGCCGGATCGCCGTTCCCAGCATCCTGCAGCAGAGCTTCATTTCCGTGGGCAATATTTTCATCCAGGGCCTGATCAATTCCTACGGTTCCTCCGTCATCGCCGGATATTCCGCGGCGATCAAGCTGAACACCTTCTGCATTACAAGCATCACCACCCTGGGCAATGGAACGAGCAGCTTTGCCGCTCAGAACCTGGGCGCCGGGCTGGAGGAACGGGTGCGTGCGGGCCTGAAGGCCTCCGTCAAGCTGGCGCTGGTTCTTGCCGTGCCTTTTTTTGCCGCTTTCTTCTTCGGCGGACGGATCATGCTCTCCCTGTTTATGAACGAGGGGAGTACGGTGGCGATGGAAACCGGAATGATGTTTTTAAGGATCGTTTCCCCCTTCTATTTCGTGATTTCCATCAAGCTGATGGTGGACGGAGTCCTGCGCGGAGCGGGGGCAATGGCGGCCTTTATGACGGCTACTTTTACGGATCTGATTCTGCGCGTGGTGCTGGCCTATATTTTCTCTCCCCTTTTCGGAACGCTCGGTATCTGGCTCGCCTGGCCTGTCGGCTGGATTGTGGCGGCGGTGCTGTCCGTGATTTTCTATAAGAAGGGCGTCTGGAGGAACCGGTCGGTCACCGGAGGTAAAGAGGAGTAGCGGAACTTCGTATTTAGCGGAAGAAGAAAAGCAGCGGCGTCGGAAGACAGTTTCAGAGAAAGGCCCGGAAACGCTGACGGTGTTTCTGCCCTGTTATTGGGCATGTGGACTTTAAAGAAAATGAAGGAAGTCATTTTTTCTCTCAAAATCTCGTTTTTTTATTGCTTTTCTATTCTTGACAGGAAACAGTGCATTCATTATAATAAAACAGACACTAATTTTACGGGCTGCAATTCATAACAGATTTTACGCAGCCGGATTCAGAGAGGAAAGGTTTTCATGAGCGACGCGGACCCTGACGGGGAAACGACCCATCGAGATATGATATATAGAGATTTGGGAGGCATGGTTTGCTTGGATTGATCTACAGCAAACTATGCCTTTTTGTGCTCAAAAACCGGAACAAAAAGAGAAAAGGAGAGAGATTTCATTGGACTCAATTATTGGTAAACTATTGTTGCAGGTTGTCCTGATCGGACTGAACGCGTTTTTCGCCGCTACGGAGATCGCGGTTGTGTCCCTGAACGCGACTAAGCTGAAGAAGTTGGAAGAGGAAGGCGACAAACGGGCGAAGCGGCTTCTGAAGATGGTAGAGACACCGTCGGCGTTCCTGTCCACCATTCAGATCGCCATTACCCTGTCCGGCTTCCTGGGCAGTGCATTCGCGGCGGACAGCTTTGCCGGATATATTGTGGACGGCGTCTATGGACTGGGGCTGACGATGATTCCGGAAGGGGTCATGAACAGCATTGCCACGGTACTGACGACCATCATTCTGTCTTACTTTTCCCTGGTATTCGGCGAACTGGTTCCCAAGCGGATCGCCATGCAGAAGTCTTTCCAGGTAGCCTGCTTTACCAGCGGCGTGGTAAATGCCGTCGCGACGGTCATGCGCCCTGTGATCTGGCTGCTTTCCGTATCCACCAATGGCATGCTGAAGCTGCTCCGTCTGAAGGTGGAAGCGGAGGAGGAAACCGTGACGGAGGAAGATTTCTTTTAATTTCCGTGCTCTTTCACCGTATATCTTCACTTCGTTAAGGAAATTATATTGTCCTTCGTTGGCAGCTTTCAGCATGGCGGCCATGGCGAACTGTGCAGAATGACTAGTTCCTGAAGAAAGCGCATAAAGCACACGGTGAATGAAAACCGTTCCGAAAGTTCCGCCACCATATCGTTTGGTCAGTCCCGGATAGCTTCGGTGGTATAGTTTATCAGAGATACAACTTACCCCAATACGTTGCCCGGCGTAGCTGAATGCTTTTGAGCCGGAAATCAGCAATACGTAATTGTCCGTATAATGGGCAACTGATGGCTGGAAAGGAGGTTGATACGGTTTACTTAAATCTTGGCGGAAGTCCATGGCAAAATAAGCCAAATCCTCCAGAACAATCACATCATACAGTGTTGCCAATTCACCGATAATCCTCAATTCTTCTTCTTTCAGGCAAATCCAGCTGGGATTATTGGGATTTGAATAAATGATGGCTGATATATTTCCTTTTTTCAGATAGCTTTCCAGTTTCTCTTTCAGTTTTTCTCCGCGGTAGTCATACACATCAAATGTTTCAAACTTTTGCCCCATTACAACCAACTGCTGTTTCTGTACCGGAAACCCTGGATCGATAAACAAAATCGTATCTTTCTTTTCGTCACATTGGCTGCAAGTAAGAAATGAAGCGAATGTACCTTGCATGGAACCAGTGACAGGCACACAACCTTCCGGACTTAAATCTACGTTGATGAATGCTTTGATAAAGTTGGATGCCTCTTTCTTTAGTTCCGGCAATCCGTTGATGTCGGGATATAGACTGGCAATGCCATTTTGTAATGCTTCAATTTCCGCTTTCACGCCTACAGCGGAAGGAGGAAGTCCCGGAACACCCATTTCCATTTTGATAAATTCAACTCCCGATGCTGTTTCTGCTTTTGAAGCAATAGCTTTCACTTCACGAATGGTAGCTTTGGAAAAATCGACAATTTGAAACTCATTGATGGTTTCGTCAATCAGATGTCGTTCAATTGGTGTATTTTTCATTCTATTTTCTATTTTATTAGTAGCTGCAAATGTACACGATAATTCTTAATAAACCCACTTTTTCAGAAAAAAGATACTGAAGCTATTGCAGGTTTCAAAAAAATATCTACCTTTGCATCCGCAATCGAGAGAGATGCTAAAGTGAATATTTTGGTGCGTTAGTTCAGTTGGTTAGAATACATGCCTGTCACGCATGGGGTCACGGGTTCGAGTCCCGTACGCACCGCATTAGGAAATAAAAAATCCTCTGATTTACTGAAAATCAGAGGATTTTTTATTTTGAAGATAGCGAATAATCGCTATCTCTTTTTTCCATCATATCCCCATTTCACATAGATGGCTCCCCATGCAAATCCTGCTCCAAATGCAGTAAGAATTAGGTTATCTCCTTTTTTGAATTTATCTTCAAAATCCCAGAGGCAGAGTGGGAGAGTGCCGGCACTAGTGTTACCGTATCGTTCGATGTTGACCATGACCTTTTCGACAGGAACTTCCAAACGTTGTGTTACGGCGGTGATAATACGTTGATTAGCCTGATGAGGAATTACCCAGTCGATGTTTTCTTTGCTTAGATGGTTTCTTGCAATGATAGATTCACAGGCATCAGCCATGTTGGATACTGCATATTTGAATACAGTACGTCCTTCCTGATAGATATAATGCATTTGATTATCCAATGTATAATAAGAAGGAGTACATATAGAGCCACCCGCTTTAATGTGCAAAAAAGGCAATCCTTTACCATCTGTTCTTAACACAGCATCCATAATGCCAAAATCTTCAGTAGTAGGTTCAAGCATGACAGCTGCTCCGCCATCACCGAAAATCGGACAAGTTGCCCGGTCGGCATAATTTATTATTGACGACATCTTTTCAGCGCCTACAACTACCACTTTCTTGTAATTTCCAGAACGGATAAAATTGGCTCCAGTCTCCAGTGCATATAAAAAACCGCTGCAAACAGCTTGCATGTCAAAAGCAAAAGCTCTTTTCAGTCCCAGTCTTTCACATAAAATAGAAGCCGTGGAAGGAAAGCGGTAGTCAGGGGTTGTTGTAGCTACAATTATCAGATCAATATCATCCGGATTTGTTCGGGTGCGTTTTATTAACTGTTTGACAGCTTTACGAGCTATGTAAGAAGTTCCCAGTCCTTCCTCTTTCAAAATACGTCTTTCCTTAATACCAATACGCCCCATAATCCATTCGTCGGTAGTATCTACCATTTTGGAAATCTCATCATTGGTCAAGATGTAATCGGGTACATATCCTCCGACTCCTGTAATTACTGCGTTTATTTTTTCCATTCGTTTTATCTAGTTTTGGTAAATTGAATAAGGAGGTTCATTCGAAAATCAAAAATGCGGGCGCAAATATATGGAAAAGAGACCGAATTCCAATAGTAGTTTGTGAAACTGTAGCCTTTTTAATTAATAAAAAGGAATATTTGACCAAATTTTGTCTAAATTTTTAGCAGGCAATTTTTGTTTAAATGAATGAGTTGTTGTAAATAATTGATTCATAGGTAATTGTGAATGTTGCTCCGGTATTGCTAACTACGAAGTTTGTCAAACAACTCGTCATTGTATAAAGATGACTTATTGGTTAGAGACTATTTAAATTTTATGCAAATCATATTTTCGCTTCCTTTCTTGTCTTGCAGGTTCAAGATTTTCTTGATGACTTGCAAATGTGTGTTCTTCTAAATCCATACTGCCATCGGTAATGTATGGTAATAGTCAGTTATTCATCAAGAAAAATATTGTATATGTGAAAATATACACAGCGATATGATAACCGGCAGAAGCTGCAGTACGTACCAGATGCAGTGTAAATGCTGTTTTACCTACCGCAGGACGGGCGGCAATAACGATCTCCTCACCGGGTTGCCAGCCGCATGTCACCCGGTCAAGGTCGGCAAATCCAGTAGTCAGTCCTGTAGCACTGTTCTTGTTGCTGGCCATGCGGGCCTCTATCAACTTATAGTGTCCTCTATGAGTTGTGACGTGGAACAGAGATGTTCGGCAGTACCACATTCATTTTCCAATCGGTCGAGGAGGGTATGGGCATTTGCCAGCGTATCGTCTGTATCAGTTATCCTGATAGTTGGGAAAATAAGCCACTGCCATCTCGGATAGTACGTGGCAACCGTGAAGCAGCCAGTCAAAAGATTGATTATCCATTGTTTAAAATATTTTAGTACGCCGCAAAATTATGACTCGTTTCATTGGATGAAAAAAACGTTTTTCTGATGCTGGTAATTTAAATGTAAAATAAGTATGAATATTTTTAAATAAAAATCTAATTATTTAAACAATCTTTTCTATATTTGCATTCGAAATTAGATTTTATATGGCAGTTTTGTCGATTAATAATCAGTAATATCAAACCATTTATATATAACTAAATTTTATAATGTTGAAAGGAATAGAAATAATAAAAGATCGTTTACAACGAAAGCGAAAACAGTACATCCATCAGGGAGAGAAAATAGAACAAATGAAGTGTACAATGCAAAACACCGGTGAGGAAATTGAGCAACTGGAATATGTGCTTAATGAGATGGAGCATATAGCGGATGTAAATCGTGCTCCACGAGTGATTCCAAATGCTAGGGTGGAGGAGGTGTTTGCATATCTCTGCCGGGTGTTTGAGTTTTTGCAGCACCGTTTAAAGCTGCATTTCAAATATAAATTGGCATGCGAAGTCATCTTTGCCTACTATCAGTTTAAAAGTCGGTTGCATACTCCTGGACGGGAATATTTAAGCTTTGCAACTATACTGACTTACTTTAAACGTGAAAGAGGAATGGCGTATGGGTGATTTCAAAAATATCGAAATATAGAGATAATAGTGTGAAAAACAAATGTTTTAGGAACAGAAATGACGAATTTGATATTTTTTCCTTATTTTTGTGTGTCCATTTTTGAATGATATGATACAGATAATACGATTAAAAGGAAAAGACAAACACTTATATCGGCTTTTAGCGCCGATGGTGATGGATCCCGAAGTGATACGCGCAAACAATAATTACCCTTTCAAGACGGGCGAAGAGTATGTGTGGTTCATTGCGATTGAAGATAAAGAAGTGGTGGGCTTCGTCCCCGTGGAACAGAAAAGCCGGAAGAAAGCTGTAATCAATAATTATTATGTGAAGGCAGAAGGCACCGTACGGGAGGAAATCCTGTCACATCTGTTGCCCGCTATCGTTGCGGAATTTAGGCCCGAGAGTTGGTTGCTCAATTCGGTCACACTGGTACAAGATAAAGAAACATTTGAAAAGTTTGAATTTGTATCGATGGACAAGAAATGGACACGGTATGTAAAAATGTATAGATAACTTATGACGAAAAAGAAAATAGCAGGCACAAAGAATGTATATGAATTAGCACAAGAACGACTGAAAGTTATATTTAATGAATTTGATAATATATATGTGTCATTCTCCGGAGGTAAAGACAGCGGGGTACTGCTGAATATGTGTATCGATTATATCCGGAAGAATAACCTGAAGGTACGTTTGGGAGTTTTTCACATGGATTATGAGATCCAGTATAAAATGACCATTGACTATGTAGACCGGATGCTGGAGGCCAATAAGGATATTTTGGATGTATACCGGGTATGCATCCCTTTCCGTGTGGCTACCTGCACCTCGATGTATCAATCTTTTTGGCGTCCGTGGGAAGACAGCAAAAAGAATATATGGGTTCGTTCCATGCCGAAAAAGGCAATGACCAAAGAAGATTTTCCTTTTTATAATACAACCATGTGGGATTATGAATTTCAGATGCGTTTTGCGCAATGGATACATAATAAAAATGATGCAGTGCGCACTTGTTGTCTGATCGGGATTCGTACACAGGAAAGTTTCAATCGGTGGAGATGTATCTATATGAGCCGTAAATTCCAGATGTATCATAAATATAAATGGACTTCAAAAGTAGGGAACGATATTTATAATGCCTACCCTATTTATGACTGGAAAACAACGGATGTATGGACTGCCAATGGAAAATTCCAGTGGGATTATAATGTTTTATACGATCTTTATTATCGTGCCGGAGTCAATCTGGAGCGTCAGCGTGTAGCAAGTCCCTTTATTAATGAGGCACAAGAGAGTTTGCAGCTTTACCGGGTGCTTGATCCTAATACCTGGGGTAAAATGGTGGGAAGGGTGAACGGTGTGAACTTTACCGGTATGTATGGTGGTACTCATGCAATGGGATGGCAATCGGTGAAACTTCCCGAAGGATATACATGGCGCGAGTTTATGTATTTTTTGTTGTCTACTCTGCCGGAGCGGGCGAGGAAGAATTATCTACGGAAACTTTCAGTGAGCGTGAATTTCTGGCGGACAAAAGGCGGATGCCTGAGTGATGCCACCATCCAAAAGCTGATTGATGCGAAAGTACCAATTATCGTTATGGACAACAGTAACTACAAAACGTTGAAAAAACCGGTACGTATGGAATATCAGGATGATATCGACATTCCGGAATTCAAAGAAATACCCACGTATAAGCGAATGTGCGTTTGTATTCTTAAGAATGACCATGCCTGCAAATATATGGGATTCTCACCTACAAAGGAGGAGATGAGTAAGAGAAGTCAAATTATGGAACAATATAGAATCATAGTATCATGAGTGTAGATAAAAGCCCTGTTTACGAGGTAAAAGCGGTGCCCGTAGAAAAAGTATATGCGAACGATTATAATCCGAATGTCGTTGCACCGCCTGAAATGAAGTTGCTGGAACTTTCTATTTGGGAAGATGGCTTTACGATGCCATGTGTATGTTACTACAATAAAGATGAAGACCGTTATATCCTGGTGGATGGTTACCATCGCTATACGGTATTGAAGACTTCCCAACGAATCTATAAGCGTGAAAACGGTTTGTTGCCGATTGTGGTGATAGACAAAGACTTGTCTAACCGTATGAGTTCAACAATCCGGCACAACCGTGCGCGTGGAATGCATAACATTGAATTGATGTGCAACATTGTTGCGGAGCTTGATAAGGCAGGTATGTCCGATCAATGGATAATGAAAAATATTGGTATGGATCGTGATGAATTGTTACGTCTGAAACAAATTTCAGGACTTGCTGATCTGTTTGCTAATCGCGAATTCAGTATTCCTGATGAGGTGGCACCTACGGAAACTGAGCGTAAAACCTTATAATCTGATAGTTATATATACAGAAATTGAGTATTTTGTCATTTAGGCACAAATTATACAAGTTATTAGCTTATTTTGTTGTATAAAATAGTTAGTTCTTTTGTCTAATTTGTGCCTAAGTTGTGTCTAAATGACACGGAAAACTATAACTTCCCTCTATTGTCCAAGTTTTTATGACCTTAATTCCGCAACACTATTATAAAATATTTTTTTTAAGTACCTGAGCAACAA
>OGYH01003512.1_pt1 | contig 10332 bp, 10 predicted proteins | sample 1576511 | NCBI WGS metagenome assembly OGYH01 (sample SAMEA3541522, study PRJEB24748) | human gut metagenome | biome: human gut; feature: human-associated habitat; material: faeces | place: China | collected 2012 | reverse complement strand
CGTTGTTTTTATATTTTCTTCAATTTAGACAATTCAGACAATTTAACTTCTATTCCTCATTCTCTTATATACATTTTCACAAAAACAGAGCATAACTCTCTCATAATGAAATGAGTCATGCTCTGTCTAAATTTTCCAGCTGTCTCATAAGTGCATCGCAGACTTTTTTTGCAACTGCCAGCTTATAAGCCAGACGTGTAGGCTGTGGTTCTAATTCCACATAATACGACTCCACTTTACCATCTGTCACAATTGCAAAATATACCCGTCCCGGAACAGATGCATCCGAATTAGCCGGATCTATATTCCCCATCGTACCGGTGACACCAATACCTATATTGGCATTGTATGTTTTCGCACAGGCTTTCGCCATAGCCTCTGCAGTTTCTTTTGAATATACCGTATATTTATCCAGGATTTCTGCCGGAACCCCCTGCATGATCTTGGCTTCATTGCAATAAGTAATAAATGCGCCTTTTAATATAGCTGATGACCCTTCGGTATCGGTAATCAAAGATGCAATCTGCCCTGATGTGGCAGATTCCATCGTCGTGATCGTCATATTCTTCTCTATTAATAATTTTGTCAGATTGTGGTAGTCTTTTCTGATGTCCGACTCATTATAACCATTTGCATTCTTCAATTATTTCACCTTATCTTCTATAATTATTCTAATATAAACTCTTTTTAGGATAATCTTTTCCGATTCTTACGTTCTTTTTTATATTGATACATATCCTGGTCAGCTCTGTCTTTAACCTTAACAATATCCTCTCCGGAAAACGGGGCTGATCCATAGGATACCGTAGGTAAAAATGCAATCTCCCCTCGTTTTTCTTGCAGTCTCTGCAAAAATTCTTGTTTACACCTTCCTTCGTTGCCATCGTTTTTCAGAAGAACACAAAACTCATCACCACCTATACGATAGCAATATCCAAAGTTTGCATAAGATTTTTTGATGCATTCTGCGATTCCTGCAAGACAACGATCTCCCTGTATATGGCCGTATCGGTCGTTGATCTGTTTGAAATCATCCACATCAAACACGACCAGCACTCCTCCTTTGCACCTCACCCCACCTGTCTGCTTCAGATAGCTGTTCTGGTTCAAAAGCCCCGTAAGTGCATCCAACTGATTCCACATCTCGCTGCAATAAATAAAATACAATACCGAAAGCAACGTAACACATAACCAGGTAACATGAAGTTCGGGAAGAGCAACCTGAATGATCGTTTCCGCCATCACGAAAAGAATAAGTGGATAGATCAGAAGTCTGCTGCGATTCTGAAACTCCCTGGCGGTAATGACCGTAGATGCAGAAAGATATAAGATTGCCCCAAAATACATGACGATATATATATATATATAAATGCGGACCACGTGAATAAATATTATCCGCGCTCACGGAAAATACCATTCCACATGGAATCGTAACAAAAAGAAAAATCAAATATCCGATTTCAATACGCACCGCCGTTCTGATCTCACGCCGCAGGGCTGTTTTCCTGTCCAGGACATATACAAGACAGAGATGCACACAGCCGGTGACAGACCAAAGCCAAGATAGTTAGCAGTAATATTCAGCCAGCGGTACCCCGGAGGCAGACCATCCACTACAAGAGTAATGACTTCCAGTACGGAAATCCCTGCAATCAGAACAAAGGCAAGAAAGAAACCACGCTTTTGTTTTTTGCTAAGCGTTTCACTCAAATATGTGAGAATACACATAAAACATAAAACAAAAAATTCAATTGTAGTTAATACACAAAAATATCCGTTCATTGCATACCTTCCATTTTCTTCTAATTCCGAAACATATTATGAAACACATTTTATGATCCACTACTTTACAGTACAGGTACTATCATATTTACCCAGAACCAGCTCGCCGGCATCACAAGCACCATAGCCGGAATCATATCTGCAACTGGAAAATCATGAATCTTTGCAATCCGGAAACCGGTAGCCAGAAGCAGGAAACCGCCGCATGCTTTAAAGTCTGCAATCATATCCGGTGTAGTCAGTGGGAAGATAAATTTTGCTGTTGCGAATATAATAAGGAAAATCACACATTGCGGAATTGCAACCGCTGCAATCACCATCCCCAATGTTCCTCCAAAAATCATCGCAGTAAAGAAATCCAGAATCGACTTGGAAATCAGAATCGTATGATCCCCACTCATTCCCGAATCCAATGCACCATAGATTCCTGTCCCACTGGCACAAAACAGTACGATAATTGTCACAAGCATGGACATATATTCTTCTCTGGACATATATTCATTCTTATTTGGAAATAATTTTCCCACCGGTTTCTCCATACAAACCGCTCCACTATTAATCATTCCTCCAAGATTAATAGCCAAACCAAATGCAGTTCCGATAATCACTGCAAAAATAACGGCAGGCATATTTTTCATAAGCCCGATGGAACTAACTCCCATTCCCATTGAGCAGACTCCAAAAATCTTGGTAAGCTCCGAATTAAATTTTTCAGGCAGTTTATGCCCGAATAATGCCCCGATCACACCACCGGCAGCAACCGACAGGGCATTGATAATAACTCCTATTGGCATAGTTATCCCTCGTCTTTCTAAAAATACAGATACGGTGCAGGGGATTCCCTGCACCGTTAATTTACAATCCAACAACTAGTTTATCACAAACCTTTTTACCCTGTAAACTTTTATTTTTCATTATTCCGTTCGAAGTGCGGTCACCGGATCGCTCTTGGCAGCCTTCCTTGAAGGAATCAATCCGCCAAGTAAGGTAAGCACCACGCTTAAAAGAATCAGTACGATCGCCGGTGCGATTGGAAGGATTGCACTGACCCGGTCATTATCTGCAAGTGCATGTATCAGCATATTTCCCGGGATCAATATCAAAAGCGTCAGTCCGATACCGATAAGTCCGGCGCAGAGTCCGATGATAAATGTCTCTGCATTAAATACCTGCGAGATATTTCCTTTGGATGCTCCAATGGCTCTTAAAATACCAATCTCTTTCTTTCGCTCCAGCACACTAATATAGGTAATAACTCCAATCATAATCGATGATACGAGCAGGGAAATTGCCACAAATGCAATCAGTACATAGCTGATTGTATTGATAATGGTAGTCACTGATGACATCATCGTTCCTACAATATCCGTATAAGAAATCACCTGCTCTTCTTTTCCCTCGTCTTCCATTTGCTGATTATAATGATCCAGAACCTCTACCACTTTTTCTTTGTTATCAAAGTCTTTTGGATAAATGGAAATGGAACTCGGATGACTGAAATCTGCATATCCGAGCTGCTGCAGATTATTATCATAGGAAGCGCTCTGTGTTCCAGACATGGACATCATAAGTTCCGTCAGATCATCTTCCGTCATATTGAACCGGAATGCATTTGCAAATGCATCGGCATTAAAATTCATAGAGCCTCCCAGTGCTTTTTGCAGATTTTCTCCAATCCGGCTCATGGCAGATGTCATAACCGCTTCAAGTCCACCGGCAAGCTGCGTGGTCACCTGACTCATAGCGGATGTCATCTGTGTACTGATTGCCTGAGAAATGGCACCGGTATATGCACTCATGGCCTGACCCATGTAGCTACTCATGGCCGTGCTGATTTGCTTTTGAAGACTATCCATATTGATTGCCTCATAAAGTCCCTGATTCAGACGCCTCTTTCCATCATCCGTCTTTATATAATTCACAAAATTCTCTGCCATCTTTGTCGGATCTGCATAATTCTTTTCCTTTGCGTATGCAGTATACCCATCTGCCAGTTCCTTTGCCATAGCTTGCAGTGTGTCACTGGAAATGTTGAAATCTATATTTCCAAATATTTCATTGGCCCATTTATTTACAATTGCATTGGCACGCCCGGTCTGTAGATACTGCTGGAAGTACGTTCCAAATTCCTCTGCGCCCGGATTAGCGTTCTGCTCTGTAAGCCAGCTTTGAAAATCACTCATCACGCTGGTCAACAGTTCCTTAATCTGCTCTGGTGTAATCGTAACTTCCCCGTTATTTTTCAGAATGTCTTTCAAATATTTCTGAATAATGCCCTTTGCCTGATCGGAAGTCAGATATTCTGCAATCTGATTTCCAAGATTGGAATAATCCGCTTCCGGATGGCTCTTTACATATTCCTGATAACCTTCCGAAAGGCCGGATAACATTTTCTGCATGCCATCCGCATTGACCTGTACATCCAGATTCGTAAGAATATCCCCCAGATTCATCTGTGGCATATTGCCCATGTTGATTTCTACCTGATCCAGATTCACCATACCGGACAAATCCATAGAATTTCCGTCCATCTGAAATGCCTTGGAAAGATCAAGTCCCGACAGATCCATGGAACTTCCAAGATTGTTCATGGCACTGCTGTCAAAACCAAATGCGTTTTTCAGGGCATCCTCATCTATACTGAACAGAGAATTCATGTCAAATCCATTGTCCCCATCTGTATTGCCAAATTCTTCCCCGGTAAATACATTTACATTCGGATTCGCAAGCTGCTGTTTTACAATCTCGCTGCCTTTTGCCTGTTCTGCCACATGATTTACAAGGTCTGCAGTATAGTTAATTCCCGGTGTCAGTGATGAAGCCTTCGCATCTTCGGCTGACTGTACGATTCCCACAATTTTTACATTCTCACCGTCTTCGACCAGTTTTTTCATGTAATCCTCATTGTCAGTTTTGTCTTTCCACACCTGATATTGATCGTCATATTCATAATAATCTGAAGCATTTACCAGTTTAAATGTCTTTCCCAAAATATCATCATAAGTATAAGTTCCAATATTTTCAGGCGTTTTTATCGTCTCTTCGTTGATGAACTGCTTAATCATATCATCGAGTTCAACCTGGTCTCTGAGTCCCAATGTATATAATAAGAAGTCGCTCATAGAACCATCCGGCGTCAGTACAAGAACGCATTCATTATATTTTTTCGGCCATCTTCCGGCTTTTACATCATACTGCCCTTCATAGAGATCCGTATCTTCCGGCATCTCAAAGAACACATTGGTACTCATCATGGAGGACATTAGGCTGTTCGAACCTGACGATGCACCAAGTCCCAATGAGGAAAATGACTGATCCGGATTGACCTGACGAACATTGTCACCGTCCTGCTGGAATAACTGCGGCATCACATTGTAAGAATATTCTATCGCTTTTGTATAGTCATGAATCTTAGATTCACCACTGTCCAGATATTTTTTTAAAGCACCAAGGTCATTGGAATCCATCTTTGAAAACATATTGGTGACTACCTGCATGACCTTTACCTTATCTTTATCTTTTCCACCTTTCTTATCATCACTGCTTCCGGAATCCCCATTCATACCCACCATCATGGAAGTGAGATCAAATCCGGTACTTTGTATCTGCAGTGGATATTCAGACAATGTCTCCTCCTCAATGGACCGGATATAAGCGTTGACGCCATTTGAAAGAGCCAGAATCAGTGCAATTCCGATAATTCCAATAGATCCTGCAAAAGAAGTCAGAAGGGTTCTTGCTTTCTTTGTCCTTAAGTTATTAAAACTCAGTGACAATGCCGTCAGAAAAGACATGGAAGATTTCCCCATATTCTTATGCTCCGGCGGTGCCAGATTTTCCTCTTCCACAATATATTCATCTGTGTCCGAACGGATCTTTCCATCTTTCAGATTGACGATTCTGGTCGCATACTGCTCTGCAAGTTCCGGGTTATGTGTGACCATAACGACCAAACGGTCTTTCGCCACCTCTCTAAGAAGATCCATGACCTGCACACTGGTGTCACTGTCCAGTGCCCCTGTCGGCTCATCTGCAAGCAGGATCTCCGGATCATTGACCAGCGCTCTTGCAATTGCAACTCTCTGCATCTGGCCTCCCGACATCTGGTTCGGCTTCTTATGAAGCTGCTGCCCAAGACCCACCTTCCCCAGTGCATCCACTGCACGCTTTCTTCTTTCTTCCTTCCCGACTCCCGAAATTGTCAGTGCCAGCTCAACATTTGCAAGCACCGTCTGATGCGGAATCAGATTGTAACTTTGGAATACAAAACCAATCGTATGATTACGGTACGAATCCCAGTCTCTGTCCTTATATTTTTTTGTGGAAATACCATTGATGATAAGATCTCCGCTGTCGTAGCGGTCCAGTCCTCCGATAATATTCAGAAGCGTGGTTTTACCGGAACCACTGGGACCTAAGATTGCTACGAATTCATTATCTCTCAGATTCAGACTCACATCGTCCAGAGCCTTCTGTACCAGACTTCCCGTCTGGTACTCTTTTTTTATGTGTTGTATTTGAAGCATTTAAATTCTCCTATAAATATAGTATCAGTTTTGAGAATGAGATGACTCTATTCTAATTCCCGTGACATCTTCTCACTGATAGTATGATATATTTCTTCTGTCGCCGAATCATTTTCACCATTTATAACCAATATTTTTCCATCTACACTCATGACTACATATGAATGACAGGACGAATGTGTATAACGGATATAATTTCCATAAACATCATTTCTAAAATTTCCCATAGCATATTTAAAATTTCCCAAACCATTGGTTCTATAATCATTCGAGTTCTGTAATAAATTCTCTTCGTATGAGATACTGTCAATCTGCGTATAGGCTACTGTATAATCGCTCCATCCCTGCGCCTCGATAGTAAAATTGTTATCTTGGAAGTGAATGTCAATACTTCCCCAAAACAAAGTCACTGTAATAAATATAATAGTTAAAATTGTTACGATTCCGTACACCACCATTACTTTTTTGTTATACTGAATTTTTAATTTTTCTCCGGTTCCTATCTTTTTCTTATAAAAGAGATAGGAATAAAGAACACTGATGATCGCGGCTGCCATAATACTCACAATATACAAAACGAGTGCTGCTATGCTTTCTGCAAAAAGACCGCAAAGCATGCACAGAATACTTGATGCCACCCATATCTTTCCACTGAATCTATGCGTTGCATTCCAGTTTTCTTCATCCTGCAATGTCCATACGACCCTGATTCCTATCGTATTGTTCTGTTTTACCTTTGGCAGATAATTTCCTATAACCATAAACATTAAACCTGTTCCATAATAAATCAATGCCATAAATAAATTCTCTGTATCTGCTCCCATGTTGACCAATCTGGCAATACCGTTATAAATCAATGTAATAACAGGTATGATCCATATAGTCATCCCTATAACCTTGCGACTTTGTTGTCTGTTCCTGTTATCATAAAATATGATTGTCACAAGCGCACATTGCATCACTATAAAAAATACATTTAACCACTTACCCTGTATACTCGTAAAACCTACCAGAATCCCTGCAAGAATTACCAGTCCAGAGCTAATTAATGTACCTCTATAATTTTTTATCATTTCCTTCATCGTCCGATGCTCCTTTCAAGTCTGTTATCCACAACATGACATCTTCCAACACGGAAGTATTTAATTCATAATAAATAAACTTTCCTTCTCTTTGGTTTCGAATCAAATCAGCCTCCTTTAATACTGCCAGATGTCTTGATATAGATGCTCCCGTTACTGAAAAATGTTCGCATATCTCTCCGGCTGAAAGCCGACCATTTTTCAACAAATTCAAAATCTCGCATCGTATTGGATCAGCCAATGCTTTTAATGTATCTTGTATACCCAAAAATTCATCCCGCCCTCTCATTTAACATTTAACCTAATCGTTAAATATATTGTAATTCCTGGTGCATTATATGTCAAGAAATAAAATAGAGATGAAAAAACATGAGCTCTTAAGCAATAGACCATCTCAATACCTCACATAACAATTATCAATTATCCTCTTCTGCTCCCACCATGTTATACTTACCTTATCAAATTTTAATCATGGAGGTTTTTAAAAATGAATGCAAAGGAAAAATTAGCCGATTACCAGAGACAGTTTGGTGTGTATGCTGAAGCGAATTCGGAAGTAATGGGGGCTTTCGGTGCTACAGTTACTGCAGCAATGGAAAATTCCGGATCGTTAGATGCGAAAACAATGGAATTATTAATCCTTGTCGCAGCTGTTTCAAGAAAATGCGAGCCATGTATCTATTCTCATGTAATGAATTACATCAATGCCGGTGGAACAAAAGAAGATCTGGCGGCAGGACTGAATGCCGCAGTACTGATCTGTGGCGGACCCGGTATGGCATACAGCGCATTAGCACTGGATCTCTTTGATCAGTATACCGCAGAATAGTATTTGCAGTTTCAATTTGAAAGACCTATCGTGGATAATGCTTCCACAATAGGTCTTACTTTTATTATTCCCCGCTGATTGGCGAACCGCAATACTCACACTCGCCCACGGCTCCTCTTTGAATTTTGTTGATACCACCACATCCCTTACATTTTACAGTAACAAGTTCTGCATCTGTCTGTTTGACCGTCTTTGTAAAAGAGGGGTTACCAATCTTCTGACTCATCTGATCCTTTCGAACAAATAACTTTGCCTTGTTATCCACATAAGCATCGTTAAAATATTTCTTTTTACACAATTTTTCAAGATTTCGACGTACTTTATCCTCCGGCTGGTTAAGAATTGCTGCCATATCCGGGATAAATCCATCATTCGAAGCTTCTGCAATCTCTTTATATTCTCGATAAAACTTTTGCAGACGGAGTGTCTGGATTCCGAACACAATCAAGATCACCCCGAAAATTCCAAGAACAACGCACATAATCAATCCTGAAATTTCCATATCCGCTGCATATGCCGAATCAGAGAACCATGCTTCCACGCAGATTGCTGCAACCAGAAGGAAAAATGTTCCTCCGATAATCCCCACAACTGACAGAATCTTTTTCATGATCAACATTTTATATTTCCTCCCCACCTAATCGTTTTCCACATTCCGGAGAGAAACGCAGATTCCCTTCCAGCACAGTTCCACACTGTGTACAGTGTCTCTCTTTGCTTATAAGACGGCTTCCACACTCGGAACAGAACTTTGCTCCCGCCAGGACTTCGCTCCCACACTGCGGGCAGAATTTTGATTTTCTATATCCGCCGCGCAAATCTATATTCTGTGCCATAGAAGAAAACTGGTTTCCCATCTCTCTTCCAACGCCAAATCCCATTCCAAGTCCCATTCCGGCTCCCATCACAGAACCTGCATCTCCATTCCCGTGACTGACCGCATTTTCCAATGTATCAAAGGATCTCTCCTGTTGATAATTGTAGCCTATAATCTCCATCTCGGCACGCTTGGATAAAGCCTCCTTGATTTTTCCCACAGACGGATCATCTTCCGGTGTACTGATTTCATTTACATAAAATGAAGTCAGTTCCAGTCCATACTCTTCCATTATCGGACAGATTGTCTCCTTCATATATTGTGAGATTTCATCTATGTACGCATTCATCTCAAGAATACTGATCTTTCTGTGAAGCAGATATGAAGAAATCGTATCCTTTATCTTCGTCACATACAGACTTCTGAAATACTTCGTTACAGTCTCTGCGTCAAAAACATTCATGGTTGTCACAAGTTTTGTCAGAAACTTCACCGAATCTGTTACATGAATTCCAAATGCTCCATTCGAGCGTATCGGAATAAATATTCCATACTTTGGATCCTGGATCTGAATCGGTGTTGGCGTTCCCCACTTAATATCCAGGTAATATCCTTTATTAATATACCATACTTCTGCCTTGAACGGAGATTTCCCGCCAAACGGAAGATTAATAATCTTATTCAGAATCGGAATATTCTTTGTATCCAACGTATGCGTTCCGGGTCCGAACACATCTGCCACACTTCCACCTTTTACAAGCACGGCTTCCTGTGACTGATTAACTACCAGCTGCGACCATGTTCCAAGCTCTTCACCTGGATATTTCCATGCGAAGACATCCGGCCTTCCATTATATTTTATAACATCCATTACTCCCATCTTAAAGTCCCCCACTTTTTCTGATTTACAACGTCTCACTGACAGATTCCGTTTGCGTCATACTACAGCAAACAACCCTATTCCAGATACATTTATCATAGCTTTTCTGTCGAGAAGTGTCAACCGCTGTGGTACAAAGTCTTCCGTCAAAAAAACTAAGCACCGACCATCATAGTCAGTGCTTAGTACTAATTATTCTGCAAAACTTTCATAGAGATTCTACAATACTTTTTCAAAGCTTGAAGCTTTATTCGAAGAACAAATTCTTGTACTCTCCACAGGCGTAAATTCCGGACCACCTTATACAATTGTTCTTTTACATTCTCCAAGAACAAGTCTTACTGCTCCATAGATCCCGGCGCTGTTACTGAGTTCTGCCATCTTGAACACCGTCTCTCTTGAAGCATGGAATGCAT
>OGYH01003506.1_pt1 | contig 10358 bp, 10 predicted proteins | sample 1576511 | NCBI WGS metagenome assembly OGYH01 (sample SAMEA3541522, study PRJEB24748) | human gut metagenome | biome: human gut; feature: human-associated habitat; material: faeces | place: China | collected 2012 | reverse complement strand
CAAAAAAATCAATCTGCTTTTAGACAAAATGGAAGAAAAATAAACTTGTGTTTCGAAAATCGGAAGTTGTGAGGAAAAGGTGAATGAAAAGGCGAATGGAGCAAAAAAAGTAAAAATCCGATTTTGATTAAAAGTTCTTTGCCCCGCTTTCTTTCAAGAAAGCGGGAAGAAAGGAGGTCCCGTATGGCGATGATCGACAGTTCTATCCAATATTTAAAGGGCGTCGGCCCGGCGTTTGCTAAAAAGTTTGAAAAGCTCGGCGTTACCACCATCCGGGATCTGCTTTTGTGCTACCCCCGCAAATACATTGACTACACCAAGCCCTACACCGTAGTCAGCGCACCTTACGACGTGGACAGCTGTGTCCGCGCCACCGTGCTGCAAAAAGAACCGGTCCGCCGCATCAAGGGCGGGCGGGCGCTGGTGCGGGTGCTGGCCGCGGATGACTCCGGCGTACTGGGGCTGTCCTGGTTCAACACGCCCTATGTGGCCGATAAACTCATCATCGGCCAGACCTACTACTTCGAGGGCCGCATCGGCGGCACCATGACCCGCCGTGAACTGCTGCATCCGCTGGTGCGCACCGAGGCGCAAGTGGCTGCCAGCCCCTTTGTGGCCGTCTACCCCGGCACCGAGGGCCTGCCCGCCGCACGGCAAGCTGCCTGCGCCCACGCGGCGCTGCAATACGTGGACGAGCTGGCCGACCCGCTGCCGCCGGAGTTGCTGACCCGCTACCGCATGCCCACCAAGGCCCAGGCCGTGCGCAGTATCCACGCCCCGCAAAGCGCCGAGGACCTGGCCGGGGCGCGCCGCCGCCTGATCTTTGAAGAGCTGTACATGCTCCAGATCGGCATCTTTTTGCTGCGCAGCCACGGTCGGAGCAAGACCAGCGCACCAATGCACGAGATGGACCTTGCCCCGTTCTGGGGCAGCCTGCCCTATGCGCCCACCGGCGCACAAAAGCGCTCTACCGAGGAAATTGTGCACGACCTGTGTGGTGAGGTGCCGATGAACCGCCTGCTGCAGGGTGATGTCGGCAGCGGCAAAACACTGGTGGCTGCGGCGGCCATCTGGTTTGCCGCGCAAAACGGCTGGCAGAGCGCCATGCTGGCCCCCACCGAAATCTTGGCCCGGCAGCATGCCGCTACACTGGCTGACCGGCTGGAACCCTTCGGCGTCAACGTCACGCTGCTGGTGGGCGGCATGAAAGCCAAAGAGAAAAAGGTCGCGCTGGAAGCCATTGCCGACGGCCGCGCCGGGCTGGTGGTAGGCACCCACGCGGTGCTGACCGATTCGGTCGAGTTCAAAAACCTGGGCCTGGCCATCGTGGACGAGCAGCACCGCTTCGGCGTGCGGCAGCGCGGCCTGCTGGCAGGCAAGGCGCAAAGCCCCCACCTGCTGGTGATGAGCGCCACGCCCATCCCGCGCACGCTGGGCCTGCTGATGTACGGCGATTTGGACATCTCGGTGCTGGACGAACTGCCGCCCGGCCGCAAGCCCATCAAGACCTGGTTCATCACCGGCAAAAAGCGGCGGGACATGTACGGCTTTATTGAAAAGCAGCTTGCCGCGGGGCATCAGGCCTACGTGGTCTGCCCGGCCATCGAGGAAAACGAGATGGCCGCAGATATGCAGGCCGTCAAAAAATATTACACCGAGACCGTCTGCCCGCTGCTGCCCAACCGGCGCATCGGCCTGCTGCACGGCAAGATGAAGCCCAAAGAAAAAGACGAAGTGATGCTGAAATTTAAGGCAGGGGAACTGGACGTGCTGGTCTCCACCACTGTTATCGAGGTCGGCGTCGATGTGCCCAACGCTACAGTTATGGTCATCGAAAATGCCGAGCGGTTCGGTCTGTCGGCGCTGCATCAGCTCCGCGGACGTGTCGGGCGCGGAGCGGCAGATTCCTGCTGCATCCTGATTTCCGACAACGAGAACGACGCCGTTAAAGAGCGGCTGCGCTTCCTGTGCCACACGTCAGACGGTTTTGCCGTGGCAAAATATGATCTTGAAAACCGCGGCCCCGGTGATTTCTTCGGCTCGGCCCAGCACGGCCTGCCCACGCTGCGGGTGGCGGACCTGGTGCAGGATACCCGCACGCTGAAAGTGGCCCAGGAGGAAGCCAAGGCCCTGCTGGCTGTTGACCCAAATCTCGCCATGCCGCAGCACCGCGCCCTGTCCGATGAGGTGGACCGCCTGTTTGCCACCGCCGGTGCGATGAACTGATTGTAAAAATCCCGGTTCACACCCTTTTATTTTCCCTTTCAATTTGCTATACTAATACCGTATATCAACCAAAAGGAAACCATGCCTATGAAAAGATTCTGCGCGGTGCTGTGCGCCTTTGTGCTGGTGATCGTGCTGGGGCTGCCGGTGGCGGCTGAGGGGATCAACGGCTCGGCGGCGGATATTGCGCCCGACATCATGGCCCCTGCGGCCTACGTGGTCAACCTGGATACCAATATCGTGGTCTACGAGAAAAACAGCGAGACCCCGCTGCAGGCCGCCAGCCTGACCAAGATGATGACCACCCTGCTGCTGCTGGAGAACTATCAGGACCAGCTGGACACCATCAGCGTGACGGCCCCCAGTTATATCTACGACCTGATTTGGGAGAAGACGACCAACGCCTCCACGGCGGACATCCGTAAGGGTGAGACCCAGACCCTGCGCAACCTGCTGTACGCCATGATGCTGCCCAGCGCCAACGAGGCTGCCTACATTGTGGCCGACTATATGGGCGGCGGCAGCATTGATAACTTTGTGGCGATGATGAACGAGGAAGCCGCCCGCATCGGCTGCACCGGCACTACCTTTGCCGACCCCTGCGGTCTGGATACCAACAACGTCACCACTGCCCGCGATGCCTACCTGATCCTGCGGGCATTGACATCCTACGACATCTTTGCCACGTCGTGTCCACCCCCAGCTACGATATGGGCACCAACGATCGCTACACTACCCCCGGGACCTATGTGATCCAGAACACGGACAAAATGCTGAACGAAGGCAGCGCCTACTACCGCAGCTATGTGCGCGGCGGCAAGACCGGCAGCCTGGGCGAGTGGCAGAACTTCGCGGGCTGGCACACCCAGGACGGCATCAGCTACATCAGCGTGGTGCTCAACGTGCCCTATGAGGCCGACCCCGATCAGGCCCGCCCGGCTCTGTACGAGACCGCCCAGCTGATGGACGTCATCTTCGATTCCTTCACCATCGCGGCGGCGCTGGACCCCACCCAGCCCATCACCGAGATCCCGGTGGATTACGCCACCCAGTCCGATACGGTCATGCTTTACCCCACGGACAATATGATGACCCTGCTGCCTAAGGAGGGCGGCGCTGCCCTGACCGAGCAGACCTTCAACCTGCCCAAAAGCATCGCGGCCCCCGTCAGGCAGGGGGATGTGGTCGGCACCGTTACGCTGACCATTGAGGGCGAAGTCATCGGTACGACGGACCTGATCGCCGGCAGCGATGTGGCCCGCAACCAGGTGCTGTACACCATCGCCCGCGTGGGCGAGTTCTTCTCCAGCACCTATTTTAAAGTTGTTGTTATGCTTACGATGATCGTCGTGGCTGTGTACGCCTTCCTGTTCGTTCTGGCAGCATTGGGCGTGCTGAAACCAATTGAAAAATCATCGAAGAAGCGTACAAATAAGTGAAAACCTCAGGAGGGGTTATCCATGTTAGACGTAAAACGCAACCTTACGACCATGACAGATTTCTACGAGCTGACCATGTCGGCCGGCTACCTGGATGAGGGGTATGTGGACAAGATCGCCGTCTTTGATATGTTCTTCCGCCGCGTGCCCGATGGCGGCGGCTACGCCATTATGGCTGGTCTGCAGCAGTTCATCGACGCCGTGGACCACCTGGAATTCACCCAGGAGGACATCGACTATCTGCGCACCACCGGCGCATTCAATGAGAAATTCCTGAACTACCTGGCCAACTTCAAGCTGCACTGCAACATCTGGGCCATCGAGGAAGGCATGCCCATCTTCCCGCAGGAGCCTATCGTTACCGTGGAAGGCCCGGCCATTGAGTGCCAGCTGCTGGAGACCCTGCTGCTGGTCACCTTCAACCACCAGTGCCTGATCGCCACCAAAGCCAACCGCATCGTGCGTTCTGCCGCCGGCCGCCCGGTCATGGAGTTCGGCGCCCGCCGTGCCCAGGGCTATGACGCCGCCTACTTCGGCGCCCGCGCCTCCTACATCGGTGGCTGCGGCTCCACCTCCTGCGTGATGGCCGCCCGCGACTTCGGCATCCCGGCCTCCGGCACCATGGCCCACAGCTGGGTGCAGATGTTCCCCACCGAGTACGATGCCTTCAAGAAATACGCCGAGATGTACCCCGACGCCTGCGTGCTGCTGGTGGATACCTACAACGTGCTGCGCCACGGTGTGCCCGATGCCATCAAGGTGTTCGACGAGGTCCTCAAGCCTATGGGCAAGCGCCCCAAGGGCATCCGCATCGACAGCGGCGATATTGCCTACCTGTCCAAGAAGGCCCGCAAGATGCTGGATGAGGCCGGTTACCCCGACTGCACCATCTGCGCCTCCAACAGCCTGGATGAGTACATTGTCCGCGATCTGATCCTGCAGGGTGCCCGCGTGGACAGCTTCGGCATCGGCGAGAACATGATCACCGCCAAGAGCGACCCCGTGTTTGGCGGCGTGTACAAGCTGGCCGCTGTGAAAGAGGACGACGGCAGCTACACCCCCAAGATGAAGCTGTCTGAATCTGCTGAGAAGATGACCATTCCCTGCCTGAAGAAAGTCTGGCGTATCTACGACCAGGACGGCAAGGCCATGGCTGACCTCATCACGACGGCTGACGAGCAGGTCGAGACCCAGCACGGCATCACTCTGTTTGACCCCATCGAGACCTGGAAAGAGTGCACCTACGTCAACTGCACTGCCCGCTGCCTGTCCACCCCGATTTATGAGAACGGCAAGCGCGTCTACCAGTCCCCGAGTCTGGATGACATCAAGAAGTTCTGCAAGGCCCAGGTCAACACCCTGTGGGACGAGGTCAAGCGCTTCGAGAATCCGCACCGCTACTACGTTGACCTCAGCCAAAAGCTGTGGGATACCCGCAGCGCCCTGCTGAAGAAACTGTCCAAGTAAAACATTACAAATTGGTTACAACGCACCCCTTCCGCACATACTATGGCGGGAGGGGTGTTTTTATGTTAGAGCCGATCATATTGTTTGCCCTGGGCGGGGCCGGGTATCAGGCCATCGAGCTTGCCTGGCGGGGCACCACCCATTGGACAATGTTTGCCGCAGGCGGGGCGTGCCTTTGCCTTTTGCAGCAATTGGCCCGGCGGCGCAGCCTGCCGTTGGGGGCAGCGGCGTTATGCGGCGCTGCAGCCGCCAGCGGGGTAGAGCTGGGCGTGGGCCTGGCCTGCCGCTACCTTTTGCACCTGGCCGTGTGGGACTACAGCGCCCTGTGGGGCAATGTAGCCGGGTTGGTCTGTCCGCTGTACAGCTTTTACTGGTTTTTGCTTTGCTTTTGGGTGCTGCTGGTGCTGCGCGGGGCCGAAAATTGGGCTGAAAGACCGCTTTATCGTATCACAAAATGGGCTGCCGAGCCTTAAAGTCCAAATTATGGTACTTGCCATCCTGTATAATGGAAGCATAACAAAGCTCAACCAAACAGGAAAGGCGGTACACATCATGACGCAGCAGTTTCGTTACGTAGCAGGCCACATCGAGGTCTATTCTGAGTACGGCGAGTTCCTTTTCTCCGCCGATACCATGCAGGAAGCATGGGAGGAACTGTCCGCGTAATGCGTACAGATGCAACCTAAAAATATACAACATGCCGAAATAGTTTAAAATATACAAATAACTTTTGTAAGTTTGTACAAAATGCAACTTGCAAAAGACGGACTTATCGCATATAATAAAGACAGAAAAAGGAAAGCGATACCGCCAAGGCGAACAGCCCGCAGCAGCGGCATCGCCCCCCAAAAAGACCCGCCAATATCGGAAAGGAGATGGGTTGTATGTTGAAGCTGCACACGTTAGCCGAGTGGATGTATGGTTTTCTGGAGCCTGCCCCGCCGTACGGCCTGCCGGAGGAAATGTATAACGACGTGATGCCGTCTGGCGTTCACCGTTATAACCGCTATAATGACGGATTGTAAGGCAGCCTCTTAAAACACGGTCTCCCCCAAGGCCGTGGTGTAAGAAAAGACCTCCCAGCAAGCAGCCGCCCGGTGCCGACATGCAAATGTTCGGCACCGGGCGCTTTTTGTCGTTCCGCTTGCATTTTGGGCCTAAAGAGCGTATGATATATACTGTCCTTTTATGACCTGGCGCGGCAGTTTGCCGCAGCGGTGCACAAAAGCCTGCACTGCTCCCAGGCAAACCACACATGGGGAGACTATTTATGAAACTTATCACCTTTACCGTGCCGTGCTACAATTCGGCCGCTTATATGGACCACTGCATCGAGACACTGCTGCCCGCCGGCGAGGAAGCCGAAATCATCCTGGTGGATGACGGCTCCAAGGATGACACCGGCAAGATTGCCGATGCCTACGCCGAAAAGTACCCCACCATCGTCCGCGTGATCCATCAGGAGAACGGCGGCCACGGCGAGGGTGTCAACCAGGGCATCCGCAACGCCACCGGCATGTACTTTAAGGTGGTCGATTCTGACGACTGGCTGGACGATGACGCCCTGGCCAAGGTTATGGATGTGCTGCGCGCCCAGGCTGCCGCCGAAAAGCCGGTCGATCTGGTCATGGCCAACTATGTGTACGAGCATGTGGCTGATAACACACGCAATATCGTGGATTATACCGGCATCCTGCCCGAGGGCCGCGTCTTTAAGTGGAGCGAGATCGGTCACTTTCCGCCGAACAAGAACATCCTGATGCACAGCGTCATCTACCGCACCGAGGTGCTGCGTAAGTCCGGCATGGTGCTGCCCAAGCACACCTTCTATGTGGATAACATCTTCGTCTACCAGCCTCTGCCCGAGGTCGAGACCATCTACTACCTCAACCTGGACCTCTACCGCTACTTCATCGGCCGCGATGACCAGAGTGTCAACGAGAAGAACATGATCAAGCGCGTCGACCAGCAGCTGCGCGTCACCCGCATTATGATGGAGGCCGTGGATGTCTACGCCCTGCCTGTCACCCAGGACAAACTGCGGGCCTATATGCTCAACTATTTCTCGATGATGATGGCCATCTCCAGCATCTTCCTGACACTGGACGGCAGCCCCGAAGCCATGGAAAAGCGCAAGCAGCTGTGGGCCGACCTGAAAGCCCATGATCCGCGCCTTTGCCGCCGCTGCCGCCTCTCGGTAGCCGAAGCCTGCAACCTGCCCGGCTGGCTGGGCTGCAAGCTCAGCATCGGCGGCTACCGCATTGCCCAGAAGCTGTTCAAGTTCAATTAAGGGGTGCCCATGCAGTACAAAACAATTCTATTTGATCTCGACGGCACCCTGACTGATTCCGCCCCCGGCATCCTGAACTCGGTGCGGTACGGCTGCCGCAGGATCGGCATCCCCGTGCCCGACGAAGCCACCCTGCGCCGCTTCCTCGGCCCGCCGCTGATCGATTCGTTCCACAATCTCTGCGGCTTGAACGATGCCGACACCGACCGCGCCGTGGCGGCCTTCCGGGAGTATTTCCCAGACAAGGGCCTGTTTGAGAATGAGGTCTACCCCGGCATCCCCGCGCTGCTGGCCGACCTGCACGCCCGCGGCTGCCAGCTGGTGCTGGCCACCAGCAAGCCCGAGGAGTACGCCCGCCGCATCATGGAGCATTTTGATCTGGCGCAGTACTTTACCGCCATCTGCGGTGCGACTTTGGACGAGACTCGCACCGACAAGGCCGAGGTCATCGCCTACGCGCTGGACACCATCGGCCTGACCGATAAGACCGGCGTTGCCATGGTCGGTGACCGTGAGCACGATGTCATCGGCGCGAAGAAAAACGCCCTGCCCTGCATCGGCGCCCTCTACGGCTACGGCACCCGCGAAGAACTCCACTCTGCCGGTGCCGCCGCAATCGCAGATACCGTGCAAGACCTGCATAAACTGCTGCTGGGATAAATCAAATGGGAGACAGCCCGCGCTGTCTCCCATTTTTTATTGGTCCCGATCGTTGTAGTAGAGATACCACCCGCGGAAGCCGTACCCGATGCCAAGAGCGCCCAGCACCAGCAGCATAGCCGCCTTGTCGGGCCAAAGCGGCATATTCCGGGTGCAGACCCAGACCACCGCCAATGCAAGGCATACAAGCACCGGCAGACCGTAGTGCAGAAATCTCTGCACCCGCAGCCGCTTCGGGTCGCCCTCTACCGCCAGCGCCGATGGATCGCACACCTCACACCGCACCCGCAGTATCGGGATATTGCGCACATGGCTCGAATACCGCACGGCCCTGTACTCAATGCCGTCCAGCATAAAATGCGGGGTCATGCTCTCCCGGGTCATGTTCACATCCACGCCGTTTTCGTCTGCCCAAGCCAGCAGTGCCGCCGTAAATTCCTGCGGGGTTGCAATGGCGGTGTCCGGCGTAAAGGTAAACTGCCGCTTATGCTCGGCAGCCGCCATTTTCCGGTAGTCCTGCACCCAGCCGGTAAACCAGCCGCCCGCCTGGGCAGGGGAGTCCATCCGAGCCAGGCAGTCGTCCACATCCAGCTCTGCCGCCGTTCGGTCGCCGGCGGCCAGCTCCGTGCAGAAGGCTGCGGCCGCTGCCAGCTTTTGCTGCTCGGCCTCCAGCTGTCGGCGCTGGCGTTCAGCAGCCTCGGTCAGCGGCAGTGTACCGCTCAGTACCGCGCGGATATCCTCCACTGGCATATCCAGTGTGCGCAGCACGCGAATCAGTTTCAGCGTCCGCACATCGGCATCCGTATAGATACGGTAGTCGTTCTCTGGGTTGCGTGCCGCGGCCAGCAACCCCGCCTGCTCATAGTAGCGAATGTTCCGTGCCGATACGCCCGACGCATCCGCTGTCTGCTTGATGTTCATAACATCACGCTCCTTTCCCGGTTATCGTACACCCTGCACCCACTGGAAGGTCAAGGCTTTTCCTGAAAATAAGCGACAACTTATAATATTTTGATTTCTACAGTTCGCCCGCCCAGGTTCTCATAAATTCTGTGGGACACTGACAGTACCGTGCGACCCTCGGATGCCCGCCGCAGGGCCTCCAGCACGCGGGCTTCGGTTTCGGCGTCCAGGTTGGCGGTGATCTCGTCCAGCAGCAGCACAGCGGGGTCCGCCGCGGCGGCTCGGGCGATGGACAACAGCTGCCACTCGCCCTGAGAAAACATCCCTTCACTGCACGGGGTGTCGTAGCCGTCGGGCAGCGCTTCGATGGCCCCGTCAATGCCCGCCAGCTGGGCCGCATGTTTGGCCATCTCGGCGGTGATCTGTGGATCGCCCAGTGTGATCTGGTCCAGCACGGTGCCGGGCACGCGGGCAAAATGCTGCTCCACACAGCTGATGCAGGTGCGGCGCTCCCGGTCGGTGATGTCCGCCACCGGTACGCCGCCGATGGTGACGGTGCCGCTTTCGGCCGGGTACAGCCCCAGCAGCAGCTTGAACACGGTACTCTTGCCCGCGCCGGTGCGGCCGATCAGCGTGACCTGCTCGCCCTGTTTCACGGTCATCGAGAAATCATTCAGCACATGTTTCTCGCCGTAGCCAAAGGTGACGTGGGAAAGTTCCACATCGCCCCGGGCCGCCCTGGTACGCTGTGCGGAAATTTCCCGTTCCGGCTGGGCCAAAAACGCATCAATGCGTTTCACGCCCGCCATGGCAGACTGGATGGTCTGAACCTCCATGCCCAGGCTTTCAATGGGGGCGAAAATGCGCGATATGTAGTTGATAACGGCTACCGAGGTGCCGACGGACATGCCGAACAGCTCCAGCACCACCGCGTTGCCGGAGGCCGACAGCAGCATAACGATGCCCACCACCACGGCGTTCAGCAGCAGCACAACGGGGGAGTAGACGGCATCGTAAAAGTTAGTGCGCTCCATGGCGGCGTAGCCCGCGCCGATGCACCGGTCGTAGCGGCGTTCCATGTACTGCTCCATGCCCAACGCACGGATGGTGCGGATGTTGTGCAGCGTCTCGGGCACCTGGCCGGAGACGGCGGCCACAGCCCGGCGGTTGTCCAGCTGAGCGGCCAGCATGCGGCGCTGTACACGGCGGGTAAACACCGCGAACAGCGGCAGTACCAGCAGTAAAATCAGCGCCAGACCGGGATTCTTCGCGGCGATGACCGCCATAATGGAAAGGATGCGGCAGGTGTCCGCCACCATGCTGATGATGCCGGAGGTGAACAGCGCCTCCACCGTGTCCACATCGCCGGAGAA
>OGYH01003497.1_pt1 | contig 10391 bp, 13 predicted proteins | sample 1576511 | NCBI WGS metagenome assembly OGYH01 (sample SAMEA3541522, study PRJEB24748) | human gut metagenome | biome: human gut; feature: human-associated habitat; material: faeces | place: China | collected 2012 | reverse complement strand
AGACAGATACAGTCAGAAATATCATGAATGAATTTTCCCTGTCACAGGAAGAAGCTGTCAATTATGTAAAAAAATACTGGTAAACAAAAAAACATCAGCAGGAGTCTTTGATCCATCTGGTCAGGGGCTCTTTATTTATATTGGGATAAAATATAATATACTACTACATCTAATATACTTGTTTTACCACTTCCATTTTTGCAGGTAAAGATCAAGCGCTTTGTGTCGAAATCTTTATACTGACATAGATGTTAGAACAATGTTATAATAAAATCAGCTGAAAAGTAAATTTAAGGAGGGTATAAAGTGAAAAGTCATGTTGATATTATGGACTCTGATATAGCATATGAGAATGTAATTGTTTATCATGGTTCTGATCATATTTTAAAAGAACCAATTTATCAGGGTGGAAAAGCAGATAATGATTATGGAAATGGATTTTATACCACTGAATATAAAGATCGTGCAAAAAGCTGGGCTGTTTTAAATGGTGATCCGGAACACTCTTTTGTTAACCGGTATATTTTGAATACTTCCGGTCTGAAAATAATGGATCTGAACGATTATGGTATCTTAGCCTGGATCGCAGAGGTCATTGCCAACAGGGGAACAAGCCTGGAGAGTGCTGAAATCACAGGTTCGCGGATTGTAGAAATGTACCGTATTTCTACAGCAGATTTTGATATTATCAAAGGCTATCGCGCAGATGACAGTTATACACAGGTCATAGAAGCTTTTCTGCTAAATCAGATCAATATTGAAGAAATAAAGAAACTTTTCTATAAAGGTTCTCTTGGTAATCAGATATTTTTGAAATCACAAAAAGCATTTAAACAGATTGAATGGAAAGATGCATGGCAGGTATACAAAGACGAATCAGATGTAACAGCTGATTTTCACGCTCGCAGAGAAGTAAATCAATTTCTTTCTGCAAGAAACCGTGCAATTTTGCTGGAAGGATTCGAAGTTCCGGGAATTACGGTGAGAACTGCTATGGGGAAATTTTTACTCTATCATCAGGAGGGCGATTTTTATGAATAATCCGGCATATGATTCAGGTTACCTGAACAGTGCAAAACTATCTGGAAGATATTTATTTAAATTGATAGCTCGAAACTGTTCTGACTGTTTTGGCATAATCTATAAATATATGAAAAGTGATTATCGTAGATATATGGATATGGGGAATCCCCTGTATTTATGTAAAACTCCGAAACAGATTATGGGAAATATGGGAATTACTGTAGATTTAAATGCAGAAATAAGTAATACTTATGATGAATTTATTCTGGAATGGATGTCTGACTGTTATATTACTCTGCAATGGAAGTACCGGCTCTGGTCTTCTGAAATAATTGACATTGTAAAACCGGAAAAATTATATAAGCAGTATTATCCGTTGCACGAAACATCTCTTACCAATGCGGTTACAAAAATATATGAGATTTATCATTTGAAAGACTTATATATGCATCATAGTGAACTACTCGGCAACTGAGTTACCAGAGCATCTGAAATTTTACTTCAATCTGCCACTTCTCCTGGTATCTGCTCGAACCGGACAGTCAGGTCCGTCAGAAATATCATGAGTGAAATTTCCCTGTCACAGGAAGAGGCTGCTAATTACGTAAAAATACTGGTAAATGCTATCAGTGAAAGTCTTTGATTTATTCGGTCAGGGGCTCCTTAATGGTAAGTATAGAAAGTGTTTGATATACTCTCCACAAGTCCGAATTTGAAAAGCTATATGAGAATCGTTTTACGTGCCCCTGTTTTGGTACAGTCTTAATTTTTACAGGACACCAGATAACATTTGTGAAATTTTTAGAATATCTTCATTTGTAAATCAGAGATTATTTTATTCGAATCCGGTGCTTTACATTTAATTTTTATTTTACGGAATGTAACATTTTGTATTGCAATGCAATAATTTTGTATGTCTTTTTTCAGTATAGCTTCAAATTGTTCATCTAAATCTTTTTTTATCACACGAGTGGGCATAACAATAGAATATGATTCTGAATTTGTACTTATCCAATTCGATGGCCGTTTATCTGCTAAAATAAAACGTCCTTGTTCATTAAGCTGTTTTATTATTTTCTCAGGTTCTGGATAATTAAATCCAATACACCATTTTTCGGAAATATTTTCTTTGTGTTTACCCCAAAATACATTAATCTCTAAAGGGGGCATAAAGTAATGCATATTGATTACTTCTTTCATTTGCTCTACATATTTTCTTTGACTTGATTGTATACGGACTGTTGTTCCCGAATAACTTATTTCTGTATAATGTTGTCCTGTCAGAATCTTATATTTTAAAAAAATGTTTTCAGCTTCTTTTTGTGTTTTGCAATAACAATCACAAATAAATTGTTGATTATCGATCATAGGTCTAATAATTTCAAACATATAATAACCTCCTGTTATATAGTAGTAGTTTTTAGAGAACCTCTCCAAGGTCTTTATACTATTAAGTCATAGTCTGTTTTTTAACTTTTCTACAGGTTCGATTATGCTATATAAGCTGTTATAGATTGGTTACTCACTCCAATAGTTTACGAAAAGCTCTAACCACAGTCTTTTGTTTGGTTGTTGATCAGTTAGATATCGTATGATAGTTTATTTAAAACAAAGTTACAATTGTAAAAATCACCCTGTGATTCTAGAATAACATTAATACATTTCAAGGAGATTGGTTATGATTTACGTAGGAATTGATGTTGCTAAGGATAAACACGATTGCTTTATTAACAACTCTGATGGAGAAGTGTTATATAAAGCATTTACTATCACCAATCACTTAGATGGTTTTAATAATCTTTATATGAAAACAAATCCATTCTAGATATCCTCTATTTTCCAATCCGTACAATTTTTGATATCAGTCATCGTATATGAGCAAAGATTCTTTCTGTAACCAGACCCGAACCGAATCTTATACATTTTCTTTGAAACTAATTATGTTTGCCAAGTATAAATTTGGCACTACAATTTTTGCATATATTGTTAAAGACGGTGTAACACCCACAGTTAGCACATTTTTTTCCTTTTCCACCTTTTCCAGCGTTTGGGGGAACAATCATTTCATATCCACAATTTGTGCATTTTCGATTAGAACCATTTGTTTTGAAAAAAGTTAATTCGTTGCAATTAGGACACAATTTTCCTGCCATTATTCAAATACCTCCTCATATATTTATATGTATTATATGATTATATATCGTATATGTCAAGAAAGAAATTAGAATATAAAAAATATATGGAATTTACTAAGGATAATCACGACCACCGGCTTAGCCGGTGGTTTGCTTTGACCCTATAAGGGTCTATTACCGGCACTGGAGTCTAAAGACGCATCGAAATAGGTTCGCCAAGCGCAACATCATTTACCTACAAAGCCCTTTCGGGCTTATCTTTATTTGTTACGTTTTACTGGCTCACCCGTAAACGGGTCAATATACTTTTTCAGTGTCATTTGATCATATTCCAGATCATCCTGTAACTGATTTGCTATATATTCCTGTATTTTCTTTGCATTTTTCCCTACCGTATCTACATAATATCCGCGACACCAGAAATGTCTGTTTCCATATTTGTACTTCAGATTTGCATGTCTTTCGAATATCATTAATGTACTCTTTCCTTTTAAGTACCCTACAAAATACGATACACTTATGCTTGGCGGAATTTCTACTAACATGTGTACATGATCTGGACATATCTCTGCTTCAACAATTTTTATACCTTTTCTTTTGCATAACATACTCAAAATATCTGCTATATCCTGTTTAATTTTTCCATATGCTACTTTTCTTCTATATTTTGGTACAAAAAGTCGGGTAAGAGACGGACATTACTGGCCGTCCCTCCCTTAAGAACGGAACGTGCAACTTTCACCGCATTCCGCTCACGCATCTATGACACATAGTATTCACTACGTGCGGCTGTACTCTTCTGATATGCTAATTTTCGCTTCATTTCATGCTCCTTTTTCCGCTTTATGAAGTAATCGCTGTTCAAAAAAGGATTTTTATTCAAATCCAGTGATTTTACCCTTACTATCGGCATGTCCATCATTTGATAGAGAACAATCGTGTCTGTTCTGAATGACCATTGTCTTCCACATTTTGGATGCCAATACCTGTTCTTCATCCATTTATTACATTTCTGCGGATGTCTTCGTTTGGCCCATTTCCATAGCATCTCCCAGAGTCTATGGTCTATGAGAGCGAATGTGCTTTTTGCGCAGACGCAATGGTGGTATTCTGCCCATCCTTTTGTTATCTGATTTAGTTTTACAATCAAAAGCTCTTGTTTTGACTCACGATAATACCTCACTGTCTGGCTAAGCTTTTTCGTGATTTTCTTCTTAGATTTAGTCGACGGTTGAATCAGAAGTTTGCCTTTGAATTTTCTGAAATTCCATCCCAGAAAGTCGAAGCCGTCATTTATATTTGTAGTAGCCGTTTTTTCTTCTGATAGTTTCAACCCCCACTCTTTCATGAACTCTTCAACCACTCGTTTAACATCTTCAAGAACTTCCTTGCAGTCTGCTGTTATAATGAAATCATCAGCGTAGCGGCATAGGTGTACTTTATGCTTGTTGTAATTCGGGTGATAGTGCCCTGTACTGTATCTTTCAAGTAATAGTCTTTCAAGTCCATCCAATGTCATATTTGCATAGGTCGGACTGATCGGCCCTCCCTGGGGGCTACCTTCTGTTGTGGGGAATAATCTCTTATTCTCTACATAGCCGCATCTCAAGAATTGCCTCATTATTCTTTTATTACTTGGAATATTTTCCAACATCCAGTCATGACTGATGTTATCAAAGCATCCTTTAATGTCACCTTCCAAAATCCATTCCGGAGAAGTTTTTCTTGACAGGAGTTTGAACATATATTCCATTGCATCCTGTGCACATCTGTTTTGCCGGAATCCAAAGGAAACCTTGTCTGCTGTTGTTTCTGCTATCGGGGCAAGAGCCAGCAGTTGTAAACCCTGCATGGCTCTGTCGGTCATAGTTGGTATCCTTAGTGGACGTTTTTCCTTTTTTCCATACTTTTCGATATAAGTTCTCTTCAATGGCTTTGCTTTGTATGAAGAAGTTGTAAGGTTGTAAACTGCCTGGATTTTGTCTTCGTCTGTCGACCAGATGTCTCCATCAATTCCAGGTGTATTTTTACCTTTGTTTGTTATCACTCTCTTAACTGCCAGGACTTTTGCATAAAATGAATTTGTGATTAACTTTTGGAGTCTCTTTACAAGTCTCCACTTATCAGCCTGTACTGCCTTCACAATCCGTACTTGTAGTCTATTAACATACAGTTCTGCCTGTTTCCAGTTAATCTCTTTCCATTTCGGTTTTCTGTATGTCTGCATTGTCCTCGCAGGTGGCGTCATTGAACTTTGTGCATTCATAGATTCCCAGTCTTTCATATGATTAGACACGCGCCAGACGTCTGCCTCCTTTCGGATGGGACAAAGTTTGAATCCCTATCTGTTGCATTACACAGCAGCATTCGCTTCTTCCGGCATCCATTCCTCCTGTGCATTGTATTTTTCTTACGATTAACCTACCTGTGAAAGGAGCACAAAAGGGTTTCCCAGTTCCATTGCTTGAATTATTGCGATGCATTTAGGCTCCATCTTTTAGGCCGGAGGTGCTTCGTCCATTCGGCTCAGCGCATATCGAAATCGCCAGCCCGCGCCCTCTAACCGTTTTGGTAATGGTGTATCAGTCACTTTCACCATTTCAAGTATCACGACCCTTACAATGGTTCACATATGTTAGCCGTGTGCATCAATTCCTAGCGGTTGGGTGGATGTGACTTCCATTTACCCGCATTGTCCCACTGCTTCACACCTTTCATCACTTACTAGGCATTTCGTGGTAGAAATATCACGAATGGAGGTGATAGCGCATGCGCGCACTTCAAGCAACGACCGCAGGTCGCACCAATATGATACTTACAATTCCACTTTGTATGTGATAAACTATTATTATCCATATGGATACCTCCTGTGTATATTAGTGCGGTTGGCGAACCTACATTAATTATACCACCGGAGGTTTTTTTCTGTAAGCTGAAGCAATGCTGACTCACCTGCATAGCAGGTGGTTTATTTGTTTTCCAAAGCTCCGTTTTTCGGATCAGCGAAAAACTCCACAATGGCAAACAGGGCTTTGCCCTAACAAATAGGAGAAAGGCTACTTTCACCCAATGATGAAAGCAGCCTTTCTCCCGTATTATTCATACAAATTTACGCGCTTGCTCTGTCTGCATTACTTGCTGTAGAAGCATTAGAGCCATGATTCCAAGGCAAGCAGTTGCAACCGCAGTTGCTGCAGTTATCACTGTCGCCTAACGCACTGGAAAATGCGATACCATTACGGCACATACACGCTCTAGTAAGTATAGAAATTACTATCATCAATAAAATATATTTTCGGTCAATTTTCCAAATATATTTTATGCAGTATATAGTGTTATTTATCATACGACTTTTTTCTTTTCTCAATCCCTCACATCCTTATATCACTGTGTCTAGGGAATATTCCCTAGACACAGTGGAGAGGCCTCTCCACTGAAACCTTTGCTATTTATTTACTTGATGTTTCCGGAAAATAATATATCCCAAAACTGAACAGAGTACTGCTACTATTGCATTTACCAAAATTGCCATAACCGGCCAACTCAACACAATATTTCCTATACTATATGCCGTATACGACTGAAAGGAAAAATCTGCTATTTTAGGTGGTAGTAAAGATAGTACATGGCTCCACACATATCCCCCCGTATCCAGTGATAAAAATGTTGGGATTATAATCAACAGAAATGCGACAATAATAACCGCATAAGTGTTTTTCAATAAAGCAGACATAAAAAGTGTTATTCCCATAATTCCTAATGTAAAGAAATATCCCAATAATAATGTTATTCCTACCGCTTCTCCCATTGTAAGATTATATCCGACAGACATAGCTGGATACTTTAATTGAATAGGTAAATCTGCACCTTGTGTTCCTAAAAAAATCATATAGATACTTGAATAGATCAATGTTATTCCCCAGTAAACACCTGTTGCATATAACCATCCAGAAATAATCTTTGCCAAAATCAACTTACTTCTTCCATATTTCATGCATAAAATTAATGAATCACATTTAGACTGATATTCACCAGCAAATATTGGTGCAATTCCTATACAAATCAGCATCATAATTAACACAGGCCATGTTAATGTATCTAAAATCATACTCCATCCCTTGTGATAACCATATTGATATTCCTGCAAATTTCCTATCTTTTCTTTCCAGTAATCGGCTTCACCAGATGTCAATCGTCCTTGTTCTTTTTGCAAATTTATATATGCAATGTCTCTTTTTATTTGTGCTTTCCGAAAATCTTTCCCAACATTTTCTTCCAAAACTTCTTTTATACTACTACCGCTTCCCGGTTCTCTATATACATTAGTAACTAAACTCAATAACTCTCTGTTCGGAAGATAAAACGTTCTATATACTTCTTCTGACAAGTAATGATATGTTTCGCTTTCTGAATTTGTACCAGGATCTGAAATGTATTTTAAATACCGTCCTACTATATCATTAACGTTTTCCTGTGTTAATTCTATTTTCTTCTGCGTATTCTTCATCACTTCTACAGCACTCATTCCCGAAAAATTTTCACCTTTTTCATTTGTCGCACTTATTTGCATAATACTGGCCCAAACACAAAACACTAAAAACAATCCACAACCAATTATAACTAGTTGAGCTAATCTACTTTTCCATATTTTTTTCCATTCATATTTAATCATCTCACTCATTAGATTTACTACCCTTCTTGTAACTCATCAGAAAAAAGCTTCAAATACAAATCCTCCAAAGTTGGTTCTACAATTATCGCACCCTCTATTGGGGATGACGTAGAAATAACTCTTGCTTCTATAACTTCTTTCATTACATGCGAATTAGCAATACAATGTGTTCTTTCAAAATTACTCCATTGATTATTAGGCACTCTACACGACCATACCTCATTTTTTACCTCTTTCAACAATTCGTCGGCTGGACCTTGTAAAATAAATTTTCCCTTTTTCATGATCAATACTTGATCTGAAATATATTCTATATCTGACACAATATGTGTAGATATAATAATAATTTTGTCCTTTGACATTTCCGCAATAATATTTCTAAAATAAGCACGTTCTTTAGGATCCAGTCCTGCTGTCGGTTCATCTAAAATCAATATTTTAGGATCATTCAATAGTGCTTGCGCAATACCAAGCCGTCTTTTCATTCCTCCTGAAAAAGTCCTAATTTTTCTACCTGCATCTTTTTCTAAATTCACAAGTTTTAATAATTCTTTTGTTTTTCTTTTTGCGAATCTAGGAGGTAATCCTTTAATTGAAGCAATGTATAACATAAAATCATTAGCGGTAAAACCTGGTGTATACCCAAATTCTTGTGGCAAATAACCCAACATATCTCTAAATCGTTCCCCCATCTGTATATTATTTTCACCGTTAATTTTCACTTCACCTGCTGTCGGCTCAATAATTCCACAAATCATTTGCATTAGGGTTGTTTTTCCTGCACCGTTGGCTCCTAAAAAGCCATAAACGCCTTCTCTAAGTTCTGTATCAATACTTTCAACAGCAATTCTATTTTTGAATTGCTTAGATAAATGTTCCATTACTAATCTCATTCAAATTCCCTCCTGTTTTTTTTAATAACTGTTTTATTTCCACTCCAATACCGCTAACTGCAATTAGTCCAAACACTAACCAAATAGCAAAATAACATGTTGCAAATAATTCCACTCCCGATATTTTCAATATAATAATAATACTACTTAAACATATTCCCCACGTCGTTGAATATAGTAGAATGTTTTCTTCATGACATTTATTTAAAATGTACATACAGCCAAAACACATTATTTCATAAGGAACTATTCCGTATAAAATAATCTGCCATATTACCGTTTCCTTTACAAGCGATAGTATTATAGTACTACAAATCAGAAAAAGAAGGTCAAAAATACCGAAAACGATTAGACGGATCATTAAAACTTTACTAAATGAATGTTTTGTAGCCATTTGTATTTCAAACATTCCAGGTTGAAATACATTACATATTTCTTTAGCATTAAACAAACATAAAATAGGTCCTGTTGTTGCTATTAACGTCCACACCCAGTTATTACTGTAAACATCCTTTGCTAAAATCAAATATAATATAGAAATTGAAAAAAACGCCTTTAAACTCCATACTTTTTTACTAATAAACCCCAGCTGGTTCAAAAAAAATTCAGTATTTGTCATTCTTTGATTTCCTGAAAACAAATCTATTTTTTTTGCTTCGACAATAACTTTTTCCAATTTATATTCATCATATTGTGGTATATGTAATTGTTGCAATTTTTTCTTCAACGCTTTATCTCTCATATCCTATATCTCCTAATCTGTTTTTTAATATTTTTTCTATCTTTTTAATTTTATACCCCACAGTTGAAGGCGGAATATTTACAATTTGAGCAATATCTTTTACTTTAAAATTCTGATAATATCGCAATATAATCAATTCCTTATCTAATGGATCTAACATCTGTATTTCTCGCCATATATCTATCTGTAATGGAATATTATCTAATGCTCCATCGCAAGAAGCTTCCACTCCTGGTTCCTCTGTTATTTCGTATTTTTTTCGCTGAAAATCTCTTATTGTATTTTTTGCCACTACATATAAATAATTTTTTAATTTCCCATATTCACGATAACTATCAAGGCTTTTTAAAAATTTCAAAAAAACCTCTTGAGTAATATCCTCTGCTGTTTCCCTATTCCCAAGATGAAAAAAACAATATTTGTATATATCAGAATAATATCTCCGTATCAAATCTTCTACTTTTTCTTCATTCAAAAATAAATTTTGAATTTTTTTATTTTCAAACACAAATTTTCTCCTAAAATGCATCAACCATTTATCTCTATATAATGTATAACGATTATCTTAGACAAAAAAACAAAGTTTATTGAGATTTTTTATATTTTATCTTATGATTTTTCTAAAAAAATTCTTATTATAGCAGTCCCAGGTCTACCACCCATAATGGCACTCTCCCTTTATTTTAAACAATATCCCTGTTATCTTCCGGTTCTCTGCTGTTGTTTCCGATCACGGATATAATTCAGCTTTTTCTGATACTCATCCATGACAGCCCTCTCCCAGTCTTCTTTAAATGCTGCATTGATAGAATGGGCAATGTTTTTCAGACAGAAGACATCCTCCAGCGTGATCGGCTCATGAAAATGCTGCATCACATACTGTTTGGCAATTCTTACAGGCCGGCCCGCCTCACTCTTTCTAAGCT
>OGYH01003493.1_pt1 | contig 10401 bp, 7 predicted proteins | sample 1576511 | NCBI WGS metagenome assembly OGYH01 (sample SAMEA3541522, study PRJEB24748) | human gut metagenome | biome: human gut; feature: human-associated habitat; material: faeces | place: China | collected 2012 | reverse complement strand
CGAATTTCTTCCAGATCACAGGTAATGCCATACTGCTTTGCAACCTGGTCCAGAAGCTCCTGAATCATATGTTTGAAATCCGTCTTCTCAATGCATTCTTTGGAGAATGTGCGAATCTCAATCTTTCCTTCCACCAACTCCGGTACAAACTGATTGGAGTTCGGCGTGATATCCAGCTTGCCCACCATACCGGTCACATCCGGTCCAAGAGCCCTGATCTGCTCATCAAACATGGTGATAAAACGGGCTGCTGCAACCAGTGCATCCTTCCGGTTGTCCATCGGAGCGGTAGAATCCGCAGTCTGCCCGTGGAAACGGATCGTATAGCGTCCGATTCCGGCCAAGTATTTGATCAGGCCGATCTCCATATTTTCGCGGTCCAGAACCGGTCCCTGTTCCACATGCATTTCCACAAAATTTTTGATGGATTCAGGCGCACGCTTTGCAGATTCCAGATCCGGAACCAGTCCGTACTCCTTCATGGCCTCCAGCTTTGTCTGTCCAAAGCGGTTCTTCACCGTCTCCAGCTCTCCCATCGTCATGGTGCCCACCATCGCGCGTGAATTGGAAACTCCGGTGCAGGGGCCAAAGGTGGCCCCCTCCTCTGCATTCATCAGGATCAGCTCCAGCGGATAATCATTTTCATATCCGCATTCATGGAGCACCCTCATCGTTTCCAGTGCTGCAACACTGCCTGCCGCACCGTCAAAAGCGCCTCCGTTTACCACGGAATCATAGTGGGATCCAAACATGACAACCGGCGCGTCTTTTAGCTTTCCCTCTTTTCTTCCGAACAGCGTTCCAAATCCGTCCTCATAAATCTGAAGCCCCAGTTTTTTCATTTCTTCCTTGAGATATTCCTTGGCCATCTTATCTTCTTTGGAATAAGAAGACCGTGTCACACCATGTCCCGGTGTGGAAGTATAGGTTGCCAGTACCTCCAGGTCATGCTGTATTCTCGCCTTATTTGTTTTCATATTTTCTCTTCTCCCTGTATGGCTTTTAGTTGATTTTTACATCAATTCCCTGATGTTCCTTAAGATTCTGATGTGCTGCATTTACATTCACAGCTTTATTCGGGAAGATCAGGATTACCACTGGATCAAATCCTTTTGACTGGATCAGTTCCCGGTCAAATGTAATCAGCTTTTCTCCCTGTTTTACTTTCTGTCCCTGTTTTACAAAGGCATTAAAGCCTTCCCCTTTCAGCTTCACGGTGTCAATGCCAATATGGATCAGCACTTCATCTCCGTTTTCTGTTACGATGCCGACTGCATGATTTGTTTCAAAGCAGGCTGCAACTGTTCCGCTCCACGGTGCGTATACGGTATCACTTTCCGGAATGATGGCAAATCCATCCCCTACCATCTTCTGGGAAAATGCGGTGTCTTTCACTTCCGTGATCGGAATCAGGGTTCCTGCTACCGGAGCCTCAAAGCCTGCGTGCTTTTCTGCCGCACTGCCCCCTGCTTTTTTCACAGCACGCTTCAGTTCTGCTGCTGCCTTCTCAACCTTTGCGCCGTATACAACCTGGACATTCTCCTCATTGATGCGGATCAGTCCAAGTGAACCGGTTGCCTTTAATGCCTTTTCATTGACTTTCGCGGAATCCTTCAGAATCAGTCTGAGACGGGAAATACAGTTATCGATCTCAACAATATTTTCTTTTCCGCCAAGTGCTTCCATGATTGCAGCGCCAAGTTCGGTAATCTCTTCATTATAGTCCACTGCATCCGACTCGTCCTCGCGGCCCGGAGTCTTGAAACTTCACAATCGCCCACTTAAATACATTGTAGTAGATCACCGCGTAAACCAGTCCTACTGCCACATTCAGGATCCATTTGGTCTGCGGTCCGCGAAGCACACCAAACAGCATGAGGTCAACCAGGCCGCCGCCTGCGTTACCGATGCAGACACCCAGGAAGGTGTTGATCAGGAAAGACGTACCTGCCATAAATGCATGGAAGACCCATAAAAGCGGCGAAATAAAGATAAAGGAAAACTCAATCGGCTCGGTGATGCCGGTAAAGAAACTGGTCAGGCCAGCTGCCAGTAAAATACCTTTTGCTTTTTCACGATTCTGCGGATATGCAGTTTTATACATTGCGTAGCATGCTGCCGGAAGACCAAATACCATGAACGGATGAGTTCCCTGTGTCAGGAAACGGGTTGCCTGACGCATAACATCCATATCCGGATTCTGCTGCATCAGCAGAGTATTGAAGATATTCAGTGCGCCGGATACCTGCTGGCCGTCGATCTCTGCGGTTCCTCCGATCGGAGTGAAACGGATCAGCTGGTTCAAAATGTGATGCAGTCCGGTCGGGATCAGCAGACGCTCCAGGAATCCGTAAATAAATGTGCCAAATGCTCCCGCAGATGCAAGAAGATGACCGAAACCATTGATGATTACGTTAAATACCGGCCATACAAAGAACATAAGCAGGCCTAAGAACGGAATCGTCACAACCATCATGATCGGAACGAAACGCTTGCCGCTGAAGAAGCTGAATGCTACCGGAAGCTGTGTCTCATGGAAACGGTTGTGGATCATTGCGGTCCAGAGACCAACAATGATACCGCCAAAGATGCTCATACGGTAGGTAAAGATACCCATAACCGTGTCATAGGCCGCGTTCTGCTGTGTTGCCTCCAGCAAGGAATACCCCTGTCCCATCAGATAGTCAATGCTGACTGTATCTGCTGTAATTCCTTTCAGGCTTAAGAAGAAGCGGATTGTGGTATGAAACAGTGCAAAGCCAATGATGGATGCAAATGTTGCCACTTCACGGTCTTCCCTTGACATACCCTGTGCCACAGACATACAGAACAGAATCGGAAGAAGACCAAACAAGGCGCCTGCCAGCGCATTTACAAGACTGACAAAATTGTTTACAAACGCTACATCCTGAAGTACATTACCAAATACATTCGGATTCTGCAGTGTTGATGCAAGTCCTAATAATAAACCGGCTGCTACAATAATGGATAATGGCCCCATCAAAGATTTTCCCAGCTTTTGTATAAATGTTTTCATTTTACCCTCCATTTCATTATATTTGCGCGCAAAATCATTTTAATGATAAATAGAGCATAACAAACCGTCAGCCGGAAGTAAATATGCAGACAGCATTCTGACTCATCCTGCCGTCTTCTGACATTTTTTACATTTTATGAAACTTTTTACAGGGGAATAACAATTTGAAAGTAATACCAATATAGGTCCGAAGCCGGTTATTCCGGCATACCGCTGCGCAAAATATGGATATTGTGTTCGGACGATGCAGCTGACAGATGTTTGCGGATAGTCGGACAAGATGTCCGCCTACTTCAAACACCAGTCGCTGCATAGCCGGACACGTATACCCATATTTATGCTCCGCGGAATCCCGGGATAACCGGCTTCTACTGTATTGGCCTCACTAAGAAAAGATAGACACAGCCAGAACGATATTGATAAAAGCCTGAAATTTCAGCTTTATCAGTACCGCTCCGATTGTGTCTTTTATTGTAGTAGAATAGCCAGGAAAGCAGAAGCAGGACGGGGTGGTATCCTGCGCAGCATAAATAGAAGTGCAATGTGTCCGGCTAGCGACTGACGTTTTCGGGAGGCGGACGGTCAGTCCGACTGTCCGCAAACGGCTGTCAGCCACATCGTCCGAACACGGCACTTCTATTTTGCGCAGCGGGATACCGCCCCGGCCTGCTTCGGACCTTTCATGAACATGATTTAAATTTTTAGTCGAGCTCGTCTTCTCCTACGATCTCATCAAACTCCTGGTCGTCCAGAAGCTCATCGAATGCGTCTGCAACTACCTCGTACTCGTCATCGTCCTCAATGTTGTCCAGGCTCGGATTGCCGTCTGCGTCTTCCTCGTAGCGGTATAAGTATACCTCGCCCTCGTCTGCCTCTGCACCCTCGGTCGGGAGCAGTGCGATATAGTCACGGTCGCCTGCCTCAAAGATGGTGAGCACAACGCACTCTACCTCGCTGCCGTCATCTAAGGTCAGGGTAACCGTCATCTCCTCCTGCTCTAAATCCATCTCTTCGTTCTGGTTCTTTGCCATAAAAATGTACCTCACTTTTAAAATTGGTTTTTAATGGTTTCGTCTGGTAAACATATTACCTCTCCACTTTATCAGATAGCTGCCGCAAAAGCAATAACTAAAATTCGATTCCCCTGCGGGCCGGAATTCCTTTCTCATAAGGGTGCCTGCGCATATGGATTTCAGATACATAGTCTGCCAGTTCCAGAAATGTCTCTGACGGATTCCGCCCGGTCAGCACAACCTCCAGCTTTTCAGGCCTGTTCTGCAGAAATTCTACAACCGACGTCTCCCGCACCATACCATAATTGCAGGAGGCCAGAATCTCATCCAGGATCAGCAGGTCGTACTGTCCCTGCACAGCTTTTTTTGCCGCAGCCTCAAACCGGCTCTGATAATAGAGGGCGGCTTCCTGCTTCTGTTCTTCGGTCATGCGAAACACAAAGCCGAAGGTACGCTCACAGGGAGGTACGGTAATGCCGGGAATGCTTCGGAGCACTTCCACTTCCCCGGAGTTTTCGGTCTTCAGAAAACGTATCACCAGGACTTTCATGCCACAGCCTGCTGCACGGACCGCCATTCCCACGGCTGCGGAGGTTTTTCCCTTGCCGTCACCGCAATAAATGTGAAGCAGACCCTGTCTGTTTTTCTCCATCACCGCACCGCCTTTCTGTTATAGCTTCCCGCAGTTCCATTCTGCTGCGGCCCAGGCCTGAACTCCCCGGGCGGTGCGCCATCGGGATACAGGTATTCATCAATGAATCTTGACCTCTCCTGGGGCTTTCCGTACCGTTCCTTCGTGTAATAGACATGGAGACGGTCTTTGGCCCGGGTCATGGCCACATAAAACATGCGACGTTCCTCCTCTAAGTCTGCCTCCAGCACAGCCTTATGATGGGGCGTTACCCGCTCATTGGCGTCCATGATGTAGACCACCGGAAACTCCAGGCCCTTGGAGCTGTGCATCGTCATGAGTGCCACACAGTTCAAATCCCGTTCGCCCAGGTTCTGGGCCTGCTGCTTTAGCTGCTCGCCGTACTCCTCCATATGGAGAAGCCAGGCCTCCATAGTCTTATAGCCGGATGCGCTCTCCTGGATCTGGTCTGCCAGCTCAAACAGCTCTTCCGGCTTCATGCGCCGGTATTCCGCATAATCTGTCAGATATTCATCATAGCCGATGGCCTTGCGGATATAGTTCACTGCCGCCACCGGCGCCAGCTTCTTTAAGATTTTCAGATCATACTCCAGATCCTCGATCCGCTCCACCATCCAGTCCTTCGCCTTATACCAGGATTTCACACTGTCCCAGGAAATGACGGCTCCGTCCAGTGCTTCCCGGCTGATGTAACGCTTCGGCCGGTTGATAATGCGCAGGGCATCGGCCCGCTTTGCCTGGTGCTGTTCCGCCAGCGGATCTGCCGCCATGCGAATATAGGTCAGAAGATCCTGGGTGATCCAGTGCTCGTAAATGTTTGGCAGGGCATCCCGCATCTGAAACGGAATGTTGTATTCCATCAGCCGCTCCATGAGAAGCCGCGGTTCCAGATTGGTGCGGTAGAGCACCGCAATATCCGAATATGGATATCCCATCTGTACATAATCCTGGATTTCCTTCACGATCTTGCGGGTCTCCGCCTGGGCATCGGCAAAGCCAGCGGTAACCACCGGCTTTCCCGCACCTCTCGCAGCCCGGATTTCCTTGTCAAACCTGGTCTTGTTATGCCGGATCAGTTTTCCGGCGTCATCCACAATGTTTGAAGTAGAGCGATAGTTTATCCCCAGAAGTGTCCGTTTTGCCTGGGGATAATCCTTCTCAAAGCCCAGCATGATCTCCGGCTTTGCGCCCCGGAACCGGTAGATGGACTGGTCATCATCGCCCACAATAAACAGATTATTCCCGGGCGCTGCCAACATCCGGACTATCTCATATTGTACCCGGTTGATGTCCTGAAATTCATCGATCAGAATATACCGGTACTTGTTCTGCCACGCCGCCAGAATGTCCTTTCGCTGGGTAAACAGCTCATAGCAGAGTACCAGCATATCGTCAAAATCCAGAAGCCCTTTGTCCATCATGGCCTTCTCATAGCCCTGGTACAGCTTCTTAAACAGCTCCTCCGAACAGTTTTTGGAATAATAGTAGTCCAGATTCATCATCTCGCCCTTTACCAGGCTGATCTCGGTGAGGATCTGGGACGTAAATTCTGCCTCGTCCTCCACATCCATCCGGAGTTTATCTACCAGCTCCCGGATGATCCGGGTGCGCTGCTCTTCCCGGGCAATGTTAGATGCGTCATAGCGGTAGGCACGCTTTAAAATAGAAAAAAATACCGCGTGAAACGTACCAAAGCTGACGGGGAGCCTGCGCCCCTCCATCAGCTTTTCAAATCGCTGCCTCATTTCCTGCGCAGCGGCTTTTGTAAATGTAATCACCAGGATGCTGCCCGGCTCCACTCCGCACTGCTCCACCAGATACTTGACCCTGTGGGTAATAACGGTTGTTTTGCCTGATCCCGGTCCTGCCAGCACCATCATCGGGCCTTCCCGATGATGGATTGCCTGCAGCTGTGCCTCATGAAACGCCATGTATGCGGTTCCTTTCTTATGCGTTCACTGCTCCGAGCAGCTCAATACCCTTGCGGATACGCGCCAGAGACTCATCCTTTCCAAGTACTTCCATGATCTCGGTCGCGCCGGCCGGAGTCATCTGCTTTCCGGATACTGCGGTACGGATCGGCCACATTACAAAACCGGTCTTGCAACCTTTCTCAGATACATAAGCAGATAATGCAGCGTAAAGAGCGTCGTTGGTGAAGTCCTCCTGGGCTTCGAGGATCGGCAGCACATCTTTTAATACCTCAAGGGAATTCTCGGAATTGGTCTTCATCTTCTTATGGGTGTACATTGCCACATCATATTCCGGCAGCTCCTGGAAGAAATCTACCTGTGCAGCAATGTCCGGGAAGATCTCGATACGGGTCTTGACCATGCCTGCGATCTTCTTCAGATCCAGTTCTTTGGTGATGGTAGCCTTTAAGTACGGTTCTGCCAGCTCATAGAAGCGGTCTGCATCCATAGCCTTTAAGTACTCGCCGTTCATCCATTTTAACTTGGTGATATCGAATACAGCCGGAGACTTGCTGATGTTATGGTAGTCAAATGCCTTTACCAGCTCCTCTAAAGAGAAGATCTCCTGGTTATCGGTCGGGGACCAGCCCAGCAGTGCCACATAGTTGACAACTGCCTCGGATACAAACCCCTGGTCGATCAGATCCTCGAAGGAGGAATGACCGCTTCTCTTGGAGAGCTTCTTGTGGAACTCATCGGTGATCAGCGGGCAGTGTACATAGACCGGGATCTCCCAGCCGAACGCGTCATACAGACGGTTATACTTCGGAGAGGAGGACAGATACTCATTGCCGCGCACCACATGGGTGATGCCCATTAAATGGTCATCCACTACGTTTGCAAAGTTGTAGGTCGGGTAGCCGTCGGACTTGATCAGGACCATATCATCCAGCTCAGAGTTGTCTACGGTGATGTCTCCGTAAATCTCATCGTGGAAGGTAGTGGTTCCCTCAGTCGGGTTATTCTGACGGATGACATACGGCATGCCTGCTGCCAGGTTTGCCTCTACCTCTTCCCTGCTTAAGTGGAGGCAGTGCTTGTCATATGTCATGATCTCTTCTCCGTTAACGGTCTTCTTTAAGGAGTTTAAACGCTCCTGGGTACAGAAGCAGTAATAGGCCTCGCCTTTTTCTACCAGCTTCTTTGCGTATTCCAGATAAATGCCGGCTTTCTGGCGCTCACTCTGTACATACGGGCCGCAGCCTCCGTCCTTGTCCGGGCCTTCATCGTGAACGAGTCCGGTCTCCTCCAGGGTACGGTAGATAATCTCGGTAGCGCCCTCTACATAACGCTCCTGGTCGGTATCCTCAATACGCAGAAGGAAATCGCCGCCCTCATGCTTCGCGATGAGGTATGCGTACAGCGCGGTTCTTAAGTTGCCTACATGCATACGGCCGGTCGGGCTCGGTGCATATCTTGTTCTGATCTTTGTCATGATAGAAGCTCCTTTGTTGATATATGAATTTTTTGATTAACCAATTTTGTAACTGCCGTCACCCTTTCCGGCAAAGCTTCCGGAGAAGAGCACCTTTGCGGCCTCAATAAGATATGCGGTGTCACGGCTTCCTGCTGTCTCATAGCTGGAATGCATGGCCAGCTGCGGCAGGCCGATATCTACCGTGTTCAGCGCTACCTGGGTACCGGAAATATTTCCCAGGGTGGAGCCGCCCAGAATGTCAGAGCGGTTTAAAAATACCTGGTACGGAACCTCTGCCTTCTCGCAGATGGTCTTGAATACCGCTGCGGATACGGCATCGGTGCAGTACTTCTGGTTTGCGCTGTACTTAATGACAATGCCCTGGTTTAAATACGGGCGGCTAGTCGGGTCAGCCTTGTCCGGCTGGTTCGGATGGATGGCATGGGCATTGTCTGCGGATACCATGAAGCTGGATGCCAGCGCGGTCAGATATTCCTCCTCCGTGCGTCCCATACCGGTATTGATGCGGTGCAGGACATCCTTTAAGAAGGTGGATTCTGCGCCCTGCTTGGTTCCGCTGCCCACTTCCTCGTTATCGTATACACAGTGAACAGCTACGCTGTCCTTCGGCTCTGCTGCTAAAAATCCCTTCAGAGAAGAGAAGGCGCACTGCAGATCGTCTAAGTGCGGGCTTGCCAGAAACTCACCATCCGCGCCCAGCAGGGTACCTCTCATGCGGTTATATAAGAATAAGTCTGTATCCAGAATATCCTCAGCCTTCACACCGGCCTCTTTTGCGATCAGCTCGGTAAAGCAGCCCTTCACCTGCTTTTCTGCTGCCTCACAGAACAGCGGGAGCATATCCTTCTGCGGGTTGAACGCATATCCATCGTTCACCTGACGGTTCATGTGGATAGCCAGATTCGGGATGATCATGAGATCACGGTCTGCATTTACCAGCCTGGTGGCGATGCCGTCAGCGGTGCGCACGATCACACGGCCTGCTACGGAAAGCGGGCGGTCCAGCCAGGTAGAGCAGATCATGCCGCCGTATTTCTCCACATTCAGCTTTACATACTGGTTCTCCACCTCGATCTCTGCATTGGCTTTGATCTTGAAGACCGGAGAATCACTGTGGCTTGCCATGATCTGGAAACCGGTAAAATCTTTTTTCGGAATGAAAAATGCAATCAGGGCAGAATCATTTCTGGTGACATAGTAGCCGCAGCCGGCCTCCAGCTTCCATTTCTCCCCCTCATACAGGCGGGTGCAGCCGGCCTCCTTTAGCATCTCGCACATATTCGCGGTTGCGTGGAACGCACTCGGGCTGTGATCCAGAAACGAAAGCAGCTCTCTGTTGGTCTCGTCAAAGTTTAAATTTGCCTTGTTCATGATAATACCTTCTCTAAATCCTTTCTTAAGTTCTCTACGCTTCCATCCGCGAAGCAGTGACCGTCCATGCCGCAGGCTCTCGCCCCTTCAATATTCATCGGCAGGTCATCAATAAAGTAGCACTCCTCCGGCTTTAATCCAAACCGTCTGAAGAAATGCTCATACATCTCCTTCTGCGGCTTTATGCATTTCACTTCCGCAGAAAAGAGCAGTCCGTCAAAGCATTCCACTGCTGGAATGACTGCCTTATAACAGGATGGAAGGCGGATAGATGCGTTGGAACAGACATAAAGGCCATAGCCCTTTGCCTTTAATTCCCGCACCAGCGCTTCCATCTCTTCATTTTTCCACATGCAGTATTTGTCCCAGTTGTCAAAGCACTGCTTTGCTGCCTCATGAAGACGCTCCGGCAACCGGGCGCACATTTTTCTGAAGCCCTCTTCTTCGGAAATCACGCCCATATCTAACAGGACCCACTCCGGCGAATCAAACACCGCCGCACAGACGGCCTTCTGGTCAGCCTCATTGTCTATAAAATGACGACAGGCCCGCATAGACTCATAATAAATAAGGACCTTCCCCATATCAAACACGATATTTTTGATCATTATCCCTCTCCTTTTATTTTCTGTCAGACTCCCCCGCTTTTTCTTTTCACCTTTTTGCTGTTTTTTTTGCAGCTGACACACTTCCTGCATCAGCGGTCTCCGGTCAGCAGCTTCCAAAGTCCCGGCATATACCGCCGCAGAGTTTTTTCCATCACTGTGCTGATCAGAAGAACCAGAAGCGGCATTACCAGAAACAGGCCAAACGGACCGTACCATTCCGGCACTGCGCCGCCCATCAGCATGGCCGCTCCCTTGTTGATCAGCCGTACAAGGGCAAAATGCACCGCATACAGGAAAAAGCTATGCTTC
>OGYH01003491.1_pt1 | contig 10410 bp, 8 predicted proteins | sample 1576511 | NCBI WGS metagenome assembly OGYH01 (sample SAMEA3541522, study PRJEB24748) | human gut metagenome | biome: human gut; feature: human-associated habitat; material: faeces | place: China | collected 2012 | reverse complement strand
GATGCCGCGGGGCGTAAGAAAGTCATCGACCGCTACGGCCCCGGCATGTTCTTCGGATTCCATATTCTGCGCGACACCAATCTGACGATGTCGACGGCGCAGTGCTTGGAGGACAGTCGCATTCTGGCCATTCCCAAGGAATCGTTCTTCAAGTTGCTTCGCGGAGGCTCGGATTTCTCCGAATACTGCGTGCGCTATTTGTTCGGGCTTTTGTCCATGCAGACCAATGAGATGTTGAACCAGTCGTTCTACGTGACGGCCCAACGGGTGCCCATGCTGCTCGCCAAATTGGCGGCTGAGCGTCTTGCAGAAGGCGCGGCGCAGCAAACGGTGGTGCTTCCCTACAGCAACAACGACATCGCCGACATGCTCGGTGTGAGCCGCAACTCGGTCACCTCGGTCATCTCGCGCTTGCAGGCCCAGGGGGTCATCGAGAAGCAGCGCAGTGCCATTCGCATCATCGATGCGCAGCGTCTTGTTGAGATTGCCCAGCTCGAGCAGGAGTAGGGCGCCATGGGCCGGAAACTTGCCCCACTGTTTTTCGCCGCCTTCCTCGCTTACGGCTACAACAACATCTTCATGACGCTGACCCCTTCTTTTGTGGTGGCCGCGGGAGGGACATTGGCGGAAGCGGGGCTTCAGAACAGCGTGTATCTGGCCGCGGCGGTTCTCTTGCGCTTCGCCTTCGGCCCGGCGGCGGATCGGTGGGGCACGAAGCCGGTCATGCTGGTGGGCCTTGCGTCGTTTGTGCTCGGGGGCGTTCTGTTCCCGCTGTGTGTCGAGTTTTGGCAGATGCTTTTGGTGCGCTGCGTGCAGGCGGTTGGCCTTGCTTCTTTCTGGTCGTCGGCCACAGCCACCGTTTCGGAGGCGGCGCCGCCCCAGGCTCGGGGCCGCTGGCTCGGCCTGTATCGCCTGACGACCTCCGCCTCGCTTCTTCTGGGGCCTCTTGTGGCGTTCGGGCTCGTGAAGGCCGCGGGGTTCGCCGCGTGCTTCCGGGTGCTTGCTGGATGCTCTGCAGTCGCTTTGGTTTGCGTTGGCGCCATGAGGCTCCCTCGCCGCCACCGGTGCGAGCGACTTCGGGTAACGTCGTCCTGTGCGAAGGGCTCGTTTCCCCTGCCTGGAGTTGTCGGCATAGCAGTGGCCGGGACGTTTGTCGCCGCCATGGGGTACGGCTTGCTGTTCAGTTTTGGGGGCACCTTCATCTCAGCCGCCGGAATGACCGGAAACGAGGGATGGTGCTTCACGCTTATTGGGCTCGGGGGCCTTGCGGCCAATCCCGTTGCCGGTATCCTCTGCGATTGCCGTGATGCGCGCCGGTTATTCGGCGTCCATGGGCTGCTCATGGGGATGGGCGTTGCGCTCTTCGCCGTGGCGGCATCGTCTTTGCCAGCCCTGGTCGTTTCGGGGCTTTGCATCGGCTATGGCTATGCGGGCGCCATGGTGTGCGCCCAGGCTATGATTGCTCGCCAGGTGGCGGAGGGGCGCCAGGCGACGGCGCTTGCCCTGCAGCAGAACGCCATCGATGTCGGCATCGCCTCCGCGAGCGCTCTGTACGGAGGCGTGTTCTCGGCGCTCGGGCCTTCCGCAGCAGAGCCGTTTCTCTTTCAAGCTTGTTTTGTGACGATACGTGGAGTTGTCCTCGTGGCCGTGCGATCGGGTTCTCGTGATGATTCAAAGGGCTCTTCTGCTTGAAAAACGACGGGTAGCGTAGTTCTGCAAACAGAAGGGGCGGCCACTGATCAGCATTTCCCCAGGTCGCATTTCTCGAAAGAGGGGAAAGCGGGCGTAGCAACTACGCTACCCGTCGTTTTCCAAGCAGAAACCACCCGCGAGGCGAGCGCACGAAGCGAGCGGCGTCTTACTTCTTCACGACCTCGATGGTCACCTCGGCTGGGGCGGGCAGCTCGGCGGTGCAGTGGGGGCAGCGGGTGGCGCCCACGTTGATCTCTTCCAGGCAGAAGGGGCAGGTGGGGGCGTGCTCGATGACTTCCTCGCCCTTGGCGTTCTTCATGAAGGGCAGCTTCGCCGTGCCGTCCTTCATCTTGTTGAAGGCCTTCACGATCATGAACACGACCCACGCCACAATGAGGAAGTTGATGATGGCGCTGATGAACGCGCCGAAATCGATGCCGTTGGCGGTGCCTGCAACGGGGATGGTGAGGCCCGCGACGTCGGTGCCGTTGCCGCCCGTGATGAGCTTGATGAGCGGGTTGATGATGTCGTCGGTCAGCGACGTGACGATGGCGGTGAACGCCGCGCCGATGATGATGCCGACGGCCATATCGATCACGTTGCCGCGGTTGATGAACTCTTTGAACTCGGCCAGGAGGCTTTTCATGGTCGATCCCTTCTTACGTGAAACCTTCTGCCAAGGTATTATGCCGCTCTTTTGCCGCGTGTCCATAGCGTCGTGATAACATGGCGCCAACCGTTTACAAGGAGTTACGACAACCGTGGATACAGCGAAAATCGAAGCAGGCGTCCGCCTGATTTTGGAAGGCATCGGGGAAGACCCCGAGCGTGAGGGGCTGCGGGAGACGCCGGCGCGCGTGGCCCGTATGTACGAGGAAGTGCTGGGCGGCCTGGAAGAGGATCCGTCGCGGCATTTCGACGTGACCTTCGACGAGGGCCACGAGGAAATCGTGCTCGTGGGCGACATCCCCTTCTTCAGCATGTGCGAGCACCATCTGGCGCCGTTTTTCGGGAAGGCGCACGTGGCCTACATTCCTGGCGAGGACGGCCGCATCTGCGGCATCTCGAAGCTGGCGCGGCTTGTGGACGGCTTCGCCAAGCGCCCCCAGGTGCAGGAGCGCCTGACCGGGCAGATCGCCGACACGCTGGTGGAGGCGCTGCATCCCGCCGGCGTCATCGTGGTGCTGGAGGCCGAGCATATGTGCATGTCCATGCGCGGCGTGAAGAAGCCGGGCGCGAAAACGACCACGCGGGCCGTGCGCGGCTGCTTCGAAACCGACGCCGACGCGCGTTCCGAGGCGCTGTCGCTGATTTTCCGCCACTAAAGCGATGCCCGTTTCGCTGCGGGCGAGCATGAAGCATCTACCCGCGCCAGCCTAAGCGGGCGCAAGCGAGTTGAAGGATTCTGTCCCCACTAGAAAGAAGGTTTCCCATGAAGTGCGTCATCTCCGTCCTTGGCAAGGACCGCTCCGGCGTGGTGGCTGCCATCGCCACGACGCTGGCCGACTGCGGCGCCAACATCGACGACATCTCCCAGACGATTCTCGGCGAGGGTCGCATGTTCTCCATGACCATGATGGTGACGCTGGATCCTGCCGTCGCCGACTTCAACACCGTGCAGGAGCGCCTGGCCGCCGACGGCGAGCGCCTGTCCATGCAGGTTCTCATCCAACGCGAGGACGTCTTCCAAGCGATGTACGAGATTTAGAACGCCGCTTCGATCCCGCATGCGCTCGGCCCGCGCTGGGGAAGAATTGCCGCTACGGATGCGTGTCGACGGGCGATTGCGCCGCGACTGTGCCGCCGCCCGAAATTCCTGCTGCGCGCCTTCTTGATCGTTGCCGATGTCCATCGCCAGCGCTTGAGGCGTCGCTAAAGCCCACGCGCTCAGAACAAAAAAGCACATTTTCCAAGACGTCGTACCGGTTTTTGCTCGGTCGTCTATTTGATTACCGAGAAATGCCAGGTCAGCGAGTTGCATCCCGAGCTTTGCTTCTGAGCGATTTGGAAAATGTGCTATTTTGGAAGCGATTACTTGGAAAATGCGTTTTTCTGTATCGCCGATTTTTGCACGTACCCGATTTTGTCCATTATTTCACAATTTCCAAAACTGACGCTGAAGGAAGCCGGAAGAGAGGGCGCTGAAACGTGCGTCGCCCTCTTGGCGAGACGTTTTCTCCTCCAGCCACGTTTCGTATCCTCCGGAACTGCAGATGGTAGAATGCTTTCCACAAATATGCGTAATCGAAGGCAAATAGGGACGGAAGATGACCCGAATTTACACGTGCAATGTGCCCATTGAGGCAGATCTGGTGGATGCGTTCTGCTGGCTGCAGAAGGGGTTCACCGACCAGTTCGTCTACTACGATAAGCAGCGTGCCTGCCGCTATATGGGGCTGGGCCGCTGCATCGCGCTGCCCAGTTTGCGCGATGTGGAATACGAGTACGGCGAGGGCAGCTCGTTGCACGAGGTCGCGGCTGGCGAGGATGCCGCCGAGCAGCCGCCGGTGTTCTTCTCGTTCAATCGCTTCGACGCCACCAATCCCGCGCCGGCCGACGAGCTGATGGCCTCGTTCCCTCGGCTGCGCTTTATGTTGCCGGAAATCGTGCTCATCGAGAACGAACGCGGGCGCTTCTTGCAGGTGAACTCGCTGGGCCCGGTGTACCCCGGCCGCGTGGCCCGCTTCACACGCATGGTGGCTGCCGCGCCGCCCCGCCAGCGCGCGACCGTTCCGTTTGCGCTTGAGCCCGATTCCCGCGAGGCGTGGGGCGAGGCCATGGATGCGGCGCTTGCGGCCATAGGGGAGGGCCGGGTGTCGAAGGTGGTGCTCTCGCGCCGGTTGCGCCTTCTGGCCGAGCACCCCTTCTCATCGAAGGATCTGCTCGTAAACCTCATCGACGGCGATGCCCGCGGCACGGTGCTTCTGTACCGTTACGCCGACGTCTTCTTTTGCGGCTGCACACCCGAGCTTCTCGTGCGTAAACGCGGCGATGTGGTGGAATCGATGTGCCTGGCGGGGACATGTCCTGCCGGAGCTACGGCGGCGGAATCGGACGCGCTGGCAGAGGCGCTTCTGGCCGACGGGAAGAACCGCGCCGAGCACGATTACGTGGTGCAGCTCATTCGCAGCGTTCTTGACCGCGTTTGCTACGACGTCGATGTTCCCGCCGTGCCCGAGATCATGCGGCTTGCCCACGTGCAGCACCTGTTCACGCCGGCCCGCGCCCGTGTGCTCGCTGGCATCACGCTGGCCGACCTCATGGAGGACCTGCATCCCACCCCCGCTGTGGCTGGCACGCCGGTGGGGGAGGCGAAGATGCTGCTGCGGGCCATCGAGCCCTACAACCGCGGATTCTATGCGGGAGCCTGCGGTTTCGTGGACGGCGCCGGCGACGGCGAGTTTTCCGTGGCCCTGCGCACCGGCGTTTTCGACGGCGAGATGGGCTATGTCTACGGCGGCTGCGGCATCGTCGGCGAGAGCGATGCGGACGCCGAGTACGAGGAAATTGACCTGAAGCTGCGCACCATCCTTTCCGCTTTCGGCGCGTAGCCTCTTGCTGCGTGGTTCTTGGGGCGCGTTTCGTGCGCTATCATGGACGGACGAAATTCGCGAAAGGGAGTGGCGATGGCCATAACGACGACTCATCAGCAGGATACGGCGCTGTTCGTGGCGGCGTTTTTCGACGAGATGGTGCGCTGGGGCGTGCGCGAGGTGGTGGTGAGCCCTGGCTCGCGGTCGACGGCTTTAGCCATGGCGGCCTACGAGCTGGAGCAGCGCCGACCCCAGGATCTGCGCGTTTACGTGGACATCGACGAGCGCGGAGCGGCTTTTCTCGGCCTGGGTCTCGCGAAGGCGAGTGGACGCCCCGTGGCGCTCGTGTGCACTTCGGGCACGGCGCTCGCGAACTACTACCCGGCGGTCATCGAGGCGGAAACGTCCCGGGTGCCGCTCATCGTGCTGTCCGGCGACCGGCCCCCGCAGCTGCAGGGCCTCGGCGCGCCGCAGACCACCGACCAGCTGAAGGCCTATGGCAGCCATGTGCGTTCCTTCCGAGCCATGCCCACGCCGCGCGGCCGCGACCGCGACATCGCCTTTGCCCGCCAGGCGGCCCGCGAGGCGGTGCTCGCCGCGCTTGGCCCGACGGCTACGCTGGCTCCCTACCGCGAGCCGGCGCCGGCAAAGGAGGGGTTGCGCGAGTCCGCGACGACCGGTGTGCTTGAAGGGACGGATTCTGCGGTCGCGGCGGCTTCCCTCGGCAAGCATGCTGCTGTTTCAGCTGGCTCCGGATCCGCCGCGCTGCCGATGGATCCTGCTGCCACCGTCGCGATGCCGGCGAATTCCGCGATCGCTGGCGCTCCCGCCGATGCTCCCGCGCGGGATGCTGCTGACGACTTTGCGGGCGCAGCCGCTGAAGAGGCCGATTCTTTCCAGCCGATCTTCTACAACGAGGCCGGCGACATTGTGAACTACAACCCGAACGTGCAGGTGGCTTCCCGCGCCTGCATGCACCTGGCCGGCCCCGTGCACGTGAACTTCCCCTTCGATGCCCCGCTCAAGCCCGATTTCGCTGGCGCCGATTTGCAGGCCATGCAGCGCGCCGCTCGCGATTGCTTCGCTCTGGGTGCCCGCAATGCCAGCATCGCCGCGAAGGACGGCGCTCTTCTTGATCTGGGCCCGCTTGTTGGCTCTGCCGGCACATTGCCCCCTTCGAGTATCGAGGCCATCGAGCGCCTTCTGTGGAAGCGCCCCTCTTTGGTGCTTGCCGGCGAGGGCTCCTGTGAGACTGTGGCCGAGGCAGAGGAGATCCTCGCCTGGGCGCGCAAGCTGTCGCTGCCGGTGCTTGCCGATCCGCTGTCGGGCCTGCGCTCCATCGACGACCCGCTTATCATCGACAACTACGACAACCTCTGCGCTCGCGCCGACTGCCCCGTGCCCGAGGTGGTCATCCGCTTCGGTCGCTATCCTGTCTCGAAAAGTGCAACCGCTCTGCTCGAGCGCGTGCGTCCCGTCTCCCTGGCCGTTGATGTTGCCGAGACGCGCGATTTCAACGCGGCGACGGACGTGTTCGTGGGCACGACACCCCTCGGGTTCGTGCGCAGCGGATGGCGCGCCGAGGGCCGCAAGGCCCAGCACCGCTTCGCTGATGCCTGGGTCGCCCTCAACGACGAGGCGCGCCTGCGCATTCTCGCCGTGGAATGGGACGGCGTGGCCACCCACGATTCCGAGGCCGCGGAAGGCGCCTACGTGCGCTCGCTTCTCGAGCTGGCACCGGAAGGCTCGTGTCTCTTTTCGGCGAATTCCATGAGCATCCGCGCCGTGGACACCTTCTACGTGAAAGACGGCAAGCCCCTGGCTGTGATGGCCAATCGTGGACAGAACGGTATCGACGGCGTGGTCTCGACGGCGGTGGGCGCGGCGCAGCACTTCGCCCAGACGACGTTTCTCACCGGCGACTTCACGCTGCTGCACGACCTCTCCGGCCTCGCGCTCCAGCGCGAGATGCTGCTCCAGCGCCGCGGATCCGCAGGGACGCCGTCGCTGGTCATCGTGCTTCTGAACAACAACGGCGGCGCCATCTTCGACATGCTGCCCCAGGCCTCCGCCGACCCGTACTTCGAGCGGCTGTTCCTCGCGCCCCAGGACGTGCGCTTCACCGAGGCCGCCGCCGCCTTCGGCATTCCGTCGGCCAGCGTGCATACGGTCGGCGCCTTCCGCAGCGCCTACGAGCAGTTCCTCGGCACGCCGGGCATCAGTCTCATCGAAGTGGCGCTGCCCCTGCGCGGCGTCCGCGACCGCTACGCCCCCTACCAGCGATAATGACGGCGTTCGTTCTTCTTCACGGGTTCGCCCAGACGCCCGCGTCGTGGGATGCGGTGGTGCAGCGGCTGCAGGCGGCCGGCCACCGCACCTACGTGCTCGACCTGTACGAGAGCAAATGCGACCTCAAGTTGCTGGGCACTGAAGGAGCTTTGGAAGATGCGGAGCAGGGGAAAGGCGTGGAAGGCGACGCGGGTGCCGAGGGCGCTTTGGCCTCGGTGCGCGACCCGCTTGCCTCCCTCGGAGCGGTGTGCGACAGGGTGGCGGCCATCGTGCGCCTGGTTGCGCAGGCCGATGGCGCGCCGGTGCTCGTCGGCTATTCCATGGGCGGCCGCATCGCCGCCGAAACCGTAGTGCGCCATCCCGATTTGCCGCTGGCCGGGTTGGTTTTGGAAAGCGCAGGGCTCGGGCCTGCCGACGAGGCCGCTCGCGTTGCGTTGGCTGAGCGCAACGGCGCTTGGGCCCAACGTCTGCGCGAAGAGGGCGTTGCGGCCTTCATGGACTGGTGGGAGACGCTGCCCTTGTTCGCCAGCCAGCAGGCGCTGCCGTCAGAGGCGCACGCCGCCGTTCGCACTGAGCGTATCTCCCGGGACGCGGGGCCTCTCGCTCGCTCCTTGGAAGCCTGGGGCGCCCACCATCAGGCTGCTGAAGAGGTTACGCTTTCTGTCCTCGCCGAACTGACCAACCGCAACGTCCCTGTGCTCTATCTCGCCGGCACTCTCGACGAGAAGTACTCCGCGGTAGCCGCCCGCGTCCATGCTGTCGGCGTTCCGGTGATACTCGTTCCCAATGTCGGCCACAACGTGCATCTTGAATCCCCCTCCGCGTTTGGAGGGATCGTTGAAGGCGTTCTCGCTGAAGATGTTTCTGCTGAAGGTGCCGTGGCTCGAAAATCATGAAAGATCGGATATCAGGCTGAAAAGGGATCTTTTTCGTACTTTCTAAGTCACGTGCGTAAAGCCTTCTCGCCGGCTTTTCTAAATTATGAGTCACAAACACACTTTATTATGCTAAAGTGTCGGCCATGATTTTCGTTCAGGGACATAAAGGCGGCATGGACGCGGCGGCGCTCGCCGTGGCAAGCCAGCACATCGCCCAGCAGTCGTGCGATGCGGTGGCCTGCGCCCTCATGAGCGCGCACAAGGCTGCCCAGTGTTGCACCGACGCGGTCGAGCGTGCGCTGGCCAGTGCGCACAAGGCGGCTCAGTGTATCGCTGAGGCGGCCCGCGCTATCGCCAGCCAGCACGAGGCCCAGCAGTCCCTGCGCGAAGTCTCCCCACAATTCGAGTTCCGATACCTTTAGCACACGGGTTTTCGCCCGTGGCTATTTTTTTTGTAGCCAAGGGCGAAAAGTCGTGTGCGCCATCGGACGTATCCGCGCAACGAAAGGAAAGTAGAAGGACATGATCGCGAAAATTCTCTTGGTAATTGCCTTCGTGGCCGTGGCGGTGGCGGTGGGCATCTACTGTCGCCGGCACACGGGCACCGTGGACGGCTTCATTTTGGGCGGCCGCAACGTCGGCCCGTGGATGAGCGCCTTCGCCTACGGTACGAGCTACTTCTCGGCCGTGGTGTTTGTCGGCTATGCGGGCCAGTTCGGCTTCAAGTACGGTATCTCGGCCACCTGGGCTGGCATCGGCAACGCCATTATTGGCTCGCTGCTCGCTTGGTGGGTTCTAGGTCCCCGCACCCGCGAGATGACCCATCGTCTGCAGGCCTCCACCATGCCGGAGTTCTTCGGCAAGCGCTATAACTCCCGGGCGCTGCGCATTGCGGCGGCGGCTATCATCTTCGTGTTCCTCATCCCGTACACTGCCAGTGTGTATAACGGCCTGTCGCGCCTGTTCGGCATGGCCTTCGCGCTGCCCTACGACGTATGCGTCATCGGCATGGCGGTGGTCACCTGCGTCTACGTGGTGCTCGGCGGGTACATGGCCACGGTCATGAACGACTTCATCCAGGGCATCGTCATGCTGCTCGGCATCATCGCCGTCATCGTGGCGGTCATTCTGAACAACGGCGGCTTCTCCGAGGCCATCATCTCGCTGTCCCAGATTCCCGCCGAGGGTTCGGCCATGCAGGGCCCCTTCGTCAGCTTCTTCGGGCCCGATCTGTTCAACCTGCTCGGCGTGGTCATCCTCACGTCGCTGGGCACCTGGGGTCTGCCGCAGATGGTGCAGAAGTTCTACGCCATCAAAAGCGGTCCGGCCATCAAGCAGGGCGCCATCATCTCAACCGTGTTCGCGATGGTGGTGGCCGGCGGCAGCTACTTCCTGGGCGGGTTCGGCCGCTTGTACGGCGACCAGGTGGAGATGACCGCCGCAGGCACGCCGGTGTACGACTCTATCATGCCCACCATGCTGTCCACGCTGCCCGACCTGCTCATCGGCATCGTGATCGTGCTGGTGCTGAGCGCGTCCATGTCCACGCTGTCATCGCTGGTGCTGACGTCGTCGTCCACGCTGACGCTCGATCTGCTGAAAGACAACGTGGTGAAGAACATGAGCGAGAAAAAACAGCTGGTGTACATGCGCGTGCTGATCGTGGTGTTCATCGTGATTTCGGCGGTGATTGCGCTGGTGCAGTACAACTCGTCCATCACGTTCATCGCACAGCTGATGAGCATCTCGTGGGGCGCGCTGGCCGGTTCGTTCTTGGGGCCGTTCTTCTGGGGGCTGTACTCGCGCCGCGTGTCGCGGCCGGCCGTGTGGGCCAGCTTCATCGTGGGCGTGGGGCTGACCACGGGCAACATGGTCGCCGGGTTCGTGGGCACGGCGTTCATCGCGTCGCCCATCAACTGCGGCGCCATCGCGATGGTGCTGTCGCTGATCATCGTGCCGGTGGTCAGCGCGATCGTGGTGGTGGTCTTGCCCTCGCCGCGAGACGCCTTCAGCGGAGT
>OGYH01003486.1_pt1 | contig 10426 bp, 8 predicted proteins | sample 1576511 | NCBI WGS metagenome assembly OGYH01 (sample SAMEA3541522, study PRJEB24748) | human gut metagenome | biome: human gut; feature: human-associated habitat; material: faeces | place: China | collected 2012 | reverse complement strand
AGGTAATTAGTACAACGCTCTGCTTCATGATGTAGGTTGCAAAACAGCCAACATCAGCGGCAAGCACAGCATCCAGTTTTGGAGCCATAAGTACCGGAGCACCCGGTTTGCTGGTTTTCGTTGCACGAGTAGCCTGCGATGCGAACAATCGTAACTCGCGGTACGCCTGGCGGCCTGGAACCCTAAAAAACGGAATTGTTAAACACGGTGCAACGATGCCCACGCAGTGACGTTCTCGGCACTATAGCGTAGTGATTTCCTTGTCTCCTTACTGACGGTGCCACCCAGTCCACGCCCATCGATGTTTTGACTGACGTGCTTTGCAATATAGCTGGCCGGAGTCCCCTTTCGCGGGTCTATCAGCTTTGATTTGAAACGAGCGCCAGTGTTATTACCTAGTTCGGCGCGATCTTCTAGGATAGCGAAACGACGCAGCATCTCTGTGATTGCACGTCGATGTTTTTTGCGCAAAAAACACAACAAACGCCAGTGCACGGTACCGTCATGGTACGGCTCAGCGACACGAACGCCATACAGCGCAGCTCCTTTTATGCATCGCTATGCGGAAAGTGGCTAACATATCAATCCGATAACCGCTACTCTCCCTGACCGTCGAGTGATTCCATAATACTGGCCATCATCTCATTACAGCGTTGTGCTGGGTTGCTACGACACCACAGTTCGCGGCGCATTTTATAATTAATGGGGGAAGCATCATTATCATCACGTTGAAATCCACGGTTTCCTGAGTGATCTCCCTTCGACGGGGCTTTTTTCCCGCCGTGTCGACAAGTATTCCCCAGACAGATGTGATAAATTTAAAAATATCACTGTTTATTTGACGCTGATGTCCGTTTGCAGCCCAATATGCTGGGGTGACGTTTGGCGTGCTGGAGCTGTATTATTCATGTCAGATTTTATTCTTGCCCGGGTGTCGCAAACCCTCGCTACGGAACAGTCCCTGGAAACCCTGGTGCGCCAGCTGCTGGAGATGCTGGAGGCGGTGACGCGAATGGAGTCCACCTACCTCACCCGCATTGATACCAACGCCCAGCGGCAGCAGATCATGTTCGCCCACAACAGCAGCGAAATGCAGATCCCGGAAGGATTTTCCGTCCCCTGGGATGAATCCCTGTGCAAACGCGCCCTTGAGGATCAGTGTACGTTTAGCAATGACGTTGCCAACCGCTGGCACTCCTGCATCGCCGCCCAGGAGCTGGGAATCGCTACTTTTTTAAGCATTCCCGTCCGCCTGGCCGACGGCTCTCTGTTCGGCACCCTCTGCGCCACCAGCCGGCAACAACAGCCTTATAACCTCGAAGGCGAACAGGTCATGGGCCTGTTTGCGAAGCTCATTTCCCACTACGTGGAAAAAGACACCCTGGTGCAACAGCTGCAGGCGGCAAACGTCGCGCTGGAGCTGCACTCGTCTACCGATGAGCTCACCCAGCTTCCCAATCGCCGCGCGCTGTTTAAGCAGCTGGCGTTACGCTTTGCCTCCGCCCGCGCCCAGCAGCAGCAGGTCTCGCTTATTTTTATCGATCTCGATGGTTTCAAAGCCATTAACGATCGGTTCGGCCATCCGTGCGGCGACAGCTTTCTGGTGCAGGTCGGCAAACGACTCACCGCTGTCGCGCGCCGGGAAGATATCGTTGGCCGCCTTGGCGGCGATGAGTTTTTGATCGTCGGTAGCGCCCAGCAGCCTGCCGCACAGCAGGCGTATGTCACGTCCCTGCGTCAGGCTCTGTGCGGCGTCTACTTCCTCGGCGAACAGCGTATCGACTATGAGGGCGCCAGCTTCGGGGTGGTCACCTGCGATCCGCAGAGTATCGATGTTGAAGCGGCCTTACGCGCTGCCGATGAGGCGATGTACCAGGATAAGAAGTCCCGCCGCCAGGAGAATTTCATTCATATTGACTAAAGTACCGCGATATCCAGTATCATGCAGGGCATCATTCGTGGGTACAGGGACACAATCATGAAATTGGGTATTCTTTTCCCGGTGGCGATCTTTATCATCGCCGTCGTCTTTCTCGGCTGGTTTTTTGTCGGCGGCTATGCGGCGCCGGGTGGGGCATAATGAAAAAAAGCACCATTATCATGCTGGTCGTCGCCATCGTGGCGGTGGCCGGCACCCAGTTTGGCTGGTGGTGATCGCCGCGGCGATATTGCGGAGTTGTCCTATCCCATCAATAAGTTAACCCTTTACACTCACGTTATCCGCCGCGGCATTCTCGGCCCCGGGGAATAAGAATAGCGGGAGAAGTAAGGATGAAAAAACCGATCGTGTTACCGTTGATTATTGCGCTGTGCACGCTGTTATCGGGATGCATTATTGACGATGGATATCATCCCCATCGCCACCACCACCATCATCACTATCATGACGACGACTAATGCTTCACGCTGTTGATAAGCCGATAAGACAGGGCGAACCGCGGTTCGCCCGTTGACGCTTAATCCTGACGATCGGCGCCGAGGAAAATAAAGCCGAGGGGGATAGCGAAGAGCGCGGTAAAGACAATGCTGTAAACCGTCACCATCGCCCCCTGCAGGAAGAACATGGACGTCGTCCACTCTGAGTACGGCATATTGTACTCGCTCACCACGCCCCCGAAGGTCGCCCGCCCCACTACCGCCAGCGCGATAGCAAACACCACCGCGAGCGACAGACAGTATTTTTTGCAGTTTTTATTGCTGAGGAGTTTTTGCAGAATCATCGGGGCTTCCTTTTTGCTGAGCGATAAACGGCTGTATATGTAACACCAATGCAATAAAAAATGAAGGGTTTTTGTTACAGGGCAGAATAAGAGACGGCGGGCCGGTCAGCGGGTAACCGGCCCGTGGGGATCAGGACTGCAGGGTAGCCAGGCGCGCGGCGAACCCGACGAAAACCAGACCAATCAGGCTGTTGCCAAGTTTAGCCAGCTTCTTGCGGGTTTTGACGTAGCGGGTGACAAACGAGCCGGAGAGGATCAAAAAGCTCATATAGCAGAAGCTAATCACCTCGAGGGTCAGCGCCAGAATAAAGAACGCCACCCCGGGTGCTTTGGCGTTGACGTCGATAAACTGCACGAAAAACGACACATAAAACAGAATCGCTTTCGGGTTGGTCAGACTCAGGGTCAGGGAGCGCTTAAGGATTGCGCTCGCCGGCTCTGCGCTGGCGTCGGCCTGGCCGTCACGCTGGGTCAGCACCGCATAGAGCATTTTGCCCCCGAGCCACAGCAGGTAAATTGCCCCGAGGTAGCGCACGACGTTAAACAACACCGGCGTAGTTTTAATCAGCGTCGCCACCCCGGCGAAGGCCAGAAACATCAGCACTGCGTCGCCAATAAAGACGCCCGCCGCCGCCAGATAGCCTTTCTTTACGCCGTGGGCAATGCCCGTCTTTAGCACAAAAAACGTATTAGGGCCAGGAACGAGGATGATAAACACCGCCCCGACCAGATAAGTTAAATAATTCAGAACACCAAACTCAGCGAACACTCTGCACTCCTTCGCGCACGACTAAAACATGATCCGGCTCACGTTACCCCAACTGTCGGGATTTTGAAAGCGCAGCCTGTGCGGGAAGGTTAATAGACGGAAGGTTCGCCCAGCGGGCGGGTTTTAAAACGACGGTGTACCCACAGATACTGCTCGGGAGCGCGCAGGATCTCGCGCTCAATAACCTTGTTGATATAGCCGGCGGCGATCTGCTTATCCTCACCCGGATAGTCATTCATCACCTCGCTGATATGCAGGCTATAGCCCCGGCGATCCAGCTTACGTACCATGCTGATGCTCAACATTTTCGCGCCCGATAAGCGGGACAGGACATAGGTGCCGTTGGTGGTCGCCGCCTGCGGGACGGAGAAAAAAGGTGCAAAGACGCTGCCCTTGGGACCGTAATCCTGATCGGGCGCGAACCACACCGCTTCACCGGATTTCAAGGCATGCACCAGACCGGTCAGGTTGTTGCGATCGATCATCGCTTTGTTCGAACGCAGGCGACCGCGGGTTTGCACCCACTCCATCAGCGGGCTGTTGTGCGGCCGGTAGGTGGCCATCATTGGCCGACACAGCCCCATCGCGCGCCCGCCCAGCTCCAGCGACATAAAGTGCACGCCGACGACCATTACCCCTTTCCCACCGCTAAGCGCGTGATTAAGGTTGGCGAACCCCTCGACATCAAACCATTTTTTGACCCGCTCGTCGCTCCAGAACCAGGCCATGCCGGTTTCGATAAGCCCCATTCCCAGCGACATAAAGTTTTGATCGATCAGCGTCTCGCGCGCCGCTGGCGACATGTCCGGGAAGCAGAGTTCGATATTACGCCGGGCGATATGTTCGCGGCGTTTAAGAAAGCGACGGGAAAGGCGACCAGCGCTGGTGCCGATAAAATGCAGCAGCGGATAAGGCAGTTGCACGATTAACCAGAGGATGCCGAGCCCGAACCAGGTCAGCCAGTTACGCGGGTGTAAAAGTTGTTTATTAAATACGCAGGCCATGATTTTTCCTGTAAACATTAATTATGTGGTAACGCTTAAGGAAAACAGAATCCATTTATCATCATTAGGCGGTACGTACAGCAAGTTCGACAATACTAATCCGCTGAAATTCCCTCCGGCAAGTAAAAAACAGCAAGCTGACAAAAAAACATAATTGCGGCACATATGTTACTAAATGTAAACTTAAATCTTGAACCACGCTTAATATATTCATCATGCATATCATTTTCACGCTAATCATCAGCTTTACTAACGAAAACAACCGAAAGCTGCCGCAGTGCGGCCCTGGCCGCCGGTGGCAGACGTCCGCTGAGCCGCGCGATCGGCGGCCTGACCGCGTTGGGATGCATCGTAGTCTGTCAAAGCGAGTATTAAACGCGTCCCACTGCGAAATGCATCTTTTTTAATCCGTCAGCATAAAAAAGATTAAAACGACTTTAAGACAACAATTAAGAATAGACTTATTTAAACCTGCTTTTAAAATAAGCGCGGTGCATTGAAATACTGTGCCCGCCGGACAATAAAAAATATTTTTTTACGCCTCGTGGGAAATACAGGTGGAGTGAATGATGGGCAATCATCCGCCATCGATTTGCATGGAAGCCAGGTCATTGAGAAGAAAGCACGGCGAGGGTGTGAACAACGCCCTCGCCGCAGAGGATCAGTAGGTATGGAAATATTGCTGAATCAGCTGCGGATCTTTAGTCTGCGTCAACGCGGTCATCAGCAGTATACGCGCTTTTGCCGGGTTGAGGGAGTCGGCCACCAGCCCGGGCTGGCTGTCATCCGGCGGTACGACGCCGCTGCCGGTACGGGAGGCTCGCACCACCACGATGCCCGCCTGCTGCGCTTTTTTGATACCGGCGGCGCTACGTACCGACACCGACCCCGCCCCGGTTCCGGCGTAGATAATACCGTCGGCATGATGGGCGATCGCCGCATCGTACATATACTCCGGATCGTCCTGGTAACCATAAATAATCACCACCTTCGGCAGAACCTTCAGCTGACGCACATCGAACACCGAGCGCAGCGTGTGAATTTTATCCACCCGCGTCTCGAACTGGGGTTTTCCGCCCACCACGACACCAAGATAGCCCTCCTCGGGCGCCCGGAAGGTATCCAGCGAAGTGGCATTAGTTTTGGTGACAAAGCGCGCCGCGCCGATGCGGTCGTTAAGCACCACCATGACCCCGCGCCCACGGGCATCCGGGTCGGCGGCGACGGTGACGGCTTCCAGCAGGTTCATCGGCCCGTCGGCGCTGATCGCCGTCGCCGGGCGCATCGCCGCGGTAAAGACCACCGGCTTGTTGCTTTTCACCGTCAGATTGAGGAAATACGGGGTTTCATCCAGCGTGTCCGTGCCATGGGTGATCACCACGCCATCGACATCGTCCCGGGCCAATAGCGCATTCACCCGCTTCGAGAGCTGGAGAATAATATCGCTGGTCATATTCTCACTGCCGATATTCGCCACCTGCTCGCCCTCGACATGAGCGATTTTACTCATTTCCGGCACGGCGTTAATCAGCGTCTGCACCCCAAGCGCCCCGGCTTTATAGCCGGTTGTTTGGGTATTGCTGGCCGCCGAACCAGCAATCGTTCCGCCGGTGGCTAAAATAACAATATGCGGAAGACGCGTCTCGCTAAACGCCAGGCTGCTCATCGTCAATAACGCAATGGCAAGTAATGCTCTAAAATTCATACAAGTCACTCCCTTCATAGACATTAATCAAACTTACGCTTGCTTAATGCAAAGGGCTTGCCAGAATTCATTTCTTTTCTGGGGGGGAAATGGTTAACTATCAGACAATAATAAGGTTCTTAGGACGATATCGCCCAACTCTGGTGCACCACTGGATCTGAAACGGGCAGAGCTATGAACCAAAACATTCTGAGGATTTACCTGTTCAGCAACACACAACACGCATTGCGATCAGATTATCGACACTTCCGTCACCGGCGAGAGCATTTTTGCCCGCCAGGTCACGCGAACGGAGAACAGAGATGCGTATTGCCCTGAAGTCGGCCCTGATGCTGACCACCAGAGTCATCCAGATCATTAACCCTGAACTGCACCGGCATATGCAACGAACGGCCTTAATCGCCCTGACGCTGGCGCAAAGGCTGGAACTGCCTGACGAACGGCAGCAGACCATTTTTTGCGCCGCGCTGCTGCACGATATCGGCGTGCTGGGGGATAAACGCACCATTCATTCGCTGGATGCTATCGATAATATCCACGACCCGCATCAGCGCCAGGGTGTGGCGATGCTGGAGGGATTAGCGACCTTCCAGCCCATCGTTCCCTTTATTCGCGATCACCATTTTAGCCCGAACCACCGGGGCTCCCGCGAACAGCACATTGTCTATTTCGCTGATGCCTTTGAACGGCTGCTGCCGGCCGATAGCCACGTTGCCGCCTGGCCCACGCGGGCGGTGGTGGAACAGTTCGTCGCTTTGCATCGGGAGATCGATCCGCCGCTCTGCGATATCCTGTGCGAGGTCGCTGAAAATGCGAACTTCTGGCAGCACCTTCACCCCGGCCATATTCAGCGGCTGCTGGAGATTATTGGCCCCATCAACACGCGCTATCTGGATATTCACGGTCTGAAGGATGTCTGCCTGCTGATTGCCAAAATCGTCGACACCTACAGCAGCTTTACCGCCACCCATAGCATCATGGTGGGGGAAATCGCCCGCCAGCTTGCCCGCTGGATGCAGCTGCCGGAGCCCACCTGTCAGCAAATACAGATAGCCGGCTATCTACACGATATTGGCAAGGTCTATATCCCACTCTCCATTCTCGAAAAAGAGGGCGAGCTGGATGATGAGGAGCTGAGTCAGGTGCGGGAGCACAGCTACATGACCGGCGAACTTCTCAGCGACTATAGCGAGCTCGGCGACATCATTAACTGGGCCTCGAATCATCATGAAAAAATGGACGGCAGCGGCTACCCTCTGCATCTCGAAAAGGAGCACCTGACCCTCGCCGACCGGATTATCTCCATCGCCGATATTTTCACCGCGCTGACCGAAGATCGCCCTTATCGTAAAGGGATGGCCTGGCAGGAAGCCTTACAGATTATGGAAGCGGATGTTATAAATGGCGCTCTGGATAGCGATGTCTTCCTCGTTTTGCGCCACCATGCGGAAACGCTACACGCCATCATTCTTCAGACCCTTGCCCCTCTGCATAGCGAGCGCCGCCTCTGAAGCGGGCCGCCGTCGTGGCGGGGGCGGAGTTCTATAATCAAAACAGCTTCATCTGCATGCAAGGAAATTCACGGTGAGAATCGCCACCATCACTAACTGGGCTTACGGGATCACCGTTGGCCTGACGCTGGCTTCCGGGAGCGCTATGCTCATGGCCTCCAGCGCCGACCGCGTCGAACGCCAGGCGGTACAGCAGCGCCAGGTCTTTGATACCCTCTCCGACAAGGTGGAAAACGACGCCTGGGCGCTGTCTGACCTCGCCCGGCTGTACGTGATAAAGCCTTCGCCGGAGACGCTTACGCAATATCAGCAGCTGCAGCAGACCGACAAGAGCATAGAGCAGCGGCTGGGCGGCCTGAAAGATAACGGCGCCAGCCGCGAGGAGCTGGCGCTACTCCAGGATGGCCTGCAGATTGCCGCTGAACTGCAGAATGAACAGCAGGCCGCCCTGGCGCATGTCGCCCACGGCGATGCGCCAGCGGCCATCGCGGTGCTGTACGGCACCGCGTACGAGACTGAACTGGAGCGCATGCAGACGCAGATCGATCGCTTCCGCCAGATGCTTGAGCATCGCGCCGCCGTCGCTATCGACCAGGCCACCGAGCGCTCGCGGATCTGGCGTACGCTGTCGGAAATCATGGTCGGCCTGACCGCGCTGATGTTTTTGTTCGTCCTCGGCTTTATTCTCAAACGCCGGGTGCTCTACCCGGTGGTTCGCCTGAGCGACGTGGTCCAGCGTCTCGCCTCCCAGGATTATGCGGTGGAGACGCCGCACTTTACCCAGGTGGATGAGATTGGTGACATGGCTCAGGCGATCCGCATTTTTCGCGAGAACGGCCTGGCCCGTCAGCGGCTGGAGCAGCAGCGCGACGCCGACTGGGCGATCCGCGAGCTGCTGGCGCGTATGACTCAGCGGCTGCAGGGCTGTGAAACCATTGAGGATGTGATTAAGGTGGCGGAGCGGTTTGCGCCGAATATCGCCCCGACGATCCCCGGTAAACTGTATGTTCTGGATACCGACCCCTGGCAGCTGCGCTGCGTAGCGCAGTGGCTGTCACCCGCCGGTGAGACGACGCCCTTTTCTCCCGACGACTGCTGGGCGATACGGCGGGGACTCAGCCATCCGCCGGTGCAGGGCGAGCCCGATATCACCTGCTATCATCTGCCGGAGACGCACGCCGGCCAGTCGCTCTGCGTACCGCTCATCGCCCAGGGCGAAGCCATTGGCCTGCTGACCTTCCAGAACGTCACCGCCGGTGACGCTCCTTCCCGGGCCTATCTCGAGCTGATGGCGGAAGCGTTGGGCCTGGCGCTGGCCAATCAGCGTTTGCGCAGCGCCCTGCTGGAAAAAGCGCTGTTCGATTCCCTGACCGGCCTGCGTAACCGCCATCATCTTGACGAAGCGCTGCATTCGCAGATGGCGCTGGCGGTCCATACCCATACTCCGCTGAGCTGTCTGATGATCGACATCGATCATTTTAAAACCATCAATGATCGCTATGGCCATGAGGCTGGGGATCTGGTGATTAAGAGCGTTGCGACCATTGTGCAGCGCGCGGTGCGCGATATCGGCATGGCTTTCCGCTACGGGGGCGAGGAGTTTCTGGTGCTGCTTCCCGGTGCCGATGAACCAGAGGCGCACGCCTGCGTGCAGACGATTTACACCGGCGTACATGAGCTGTCGATTCGCTACGGGCTGACCGAGATTGGGCCGGTGGACGTGTCGATTGGCATTGCCAGCTACCCGCAACATGCCCAGACTGACAACCTGCTGCGCGCCGCGGATGTGGCCTTGTACCGGGCGAAAGAGCTGGGCCGCGCGCGGATTGTGAGCTTTGGGATGCTGGAGGCGGGTTAGCGGATTATCGCTTTATTCGCGCGTTACCTCAGTAATCAACATCGACAATCCATTCATGTAGTGACTTTTTTTAGCCAGCTCGCGGTATTTGGTTGGGGAGAGCCCATATTGATTCGAGAACGCTCTGCTGAACGTTGACGGCTCCTCGTACCCTAACATCGTGAATATATCTGAAACAGAGAGCTGCGTATGTCTGAGCATATGCGCGGCTTTTTCGAGTTTCCGGCTTCGGATATAGAGACCTATACTTATGCCACACTCCTGGCGAAAGTTACGCTGAATGTAAGCCAATGAATAACCGGATTTCCGCGCCACATCTAAAACGGTAATGGGCCGGTATAAATTCGAGTCAATCCAGTGAGTAAGAGACTTAATTACAGCTTCACGATCTTTTAAGAGAGTAAACTTTATACACATAAGTATCCACGAAATTTTATTTACAAGAAGGCCGTTGGCAAAGTCATCCAATGACAATTGAAAATAAATATTCCTAAAAGAAAAATCACCCTAATAATAGGGTGAAAGAACGCTTACTGTATTTTAGAAAGATGTCTTTGCTACATCCTCAATTTTTTCAGGACCATACAGTTTCATAAACGCATTAACGGAGGCCTGCGCTTTCATGACGATTTCACTTTCGTCAGGCTGATCCTTTCTTGCTTTTAAAAGCAAGGGTTCCAGTATGTCGGCCTGGAGAAGAGAACGAAAATACTCAGCCGCCAACACAGGATCATCTTTTCTTAAAATATTTTGATTCATTAAATCGGTAAAAAGCGCCGAAACATTTGAACGCAGTTTTTGCATTCGCGCATAATATAATTCTCCGATACCCGATCTTCCGGCCTCGGAAATCATTAAT
>OGYH01003484.1_pt1 | contig 10439 bp, 7 predicted proteins | sample 1576511 | NCBI WGS metagenome assembly OGYH01 (sample SAMEA3541522, study PRJEB24748) | human gut metagenome | biome: human gut; feature: human-associated habitat; material: faeces | place: China | collected 2012 | reverse complement strand
GCAAGCATTTTACACCTGTTTTATGAAATTTTGCTTGGCTCTGAACAGTTACAAAATATTTAGAATTATGGAAAAAGAGAGGAAGAGAGTTAAATGAGAACAGCACTTACAATTGCAGGAAGCGATTCAAGCGGAGGAGCAGGTATCCAGGCAGATATCAAAACAATGATCAGTAACGGAGTCTATGCTATGAGCGCAATTACGGCTCTTACTGCACAGAATACAACCGGAGTTACCGGAATTATGGAGGTAACACCGGAATTCCTAGGAGAACAGCTGGATAATATTTTCACGGATATTTACCCGGATGCAGTGAAGATTGGAATGGTATCTTCAAGTGGTCTGATCACAAAGATCGCAGACAAATTAAAAGAATATGATGCGAAAAATATTGTAGTTGATCCGGTTATGGTAGCAACAAGTGGAGCAAGACTGATCAGCGAGGAAGCGATTGATGCGCTGAAGAGTTGCCTGCTTCCGATGGCAACCGTTCTGACTCCGAATATCCCGGAAGCAGAAGTGCTTGCAGGTATGAAAATCCAGTCGCAGGCGGATATGATAAGAGCAGCAGAAGAGATCGGTACCAAATATCACTGTGCAGTTCTTTGTAAGGGTGGGCATCAACTGAACGATGCCAATGATCTGCTGTGGAGAGATGGTGGATATAAGTGGTTCTACGGAGAGCGGATCGACAATCCGAACACGCACGGAACAGGATGTACTTTATCCAGTGCGATCGCATCAAATCTTGCAAAAGAATATGATTTGGATGAGTCAGTAGAACGTGCGAAGAAATATATATCTGGAGCACTTGCAGCAATGCTGGATCTTGGCAAAGGCAGTGGTCCGATGAATCACGGATTTGCAATTAAAAATGAATATACAGAAAGCAAAGTGGAGGAATAGAAGTATGAATGAAAAGAGAACCTCTATCTTTGAAAATGGACTGATCTGGTTTGGGGCAGGCGTGTCCCTTGCAGAGATCCTGACCGGTACTTACTTTGCGCCGCTAGGATTCGGAAAAGGAGTTCTGGCGATTATTATTGGTCATATCATAGGATGCATGATGCTTTTCCTTGCCGGAGTAATTGGTGGAAAGACCAGACGAAGTGCAATGGAAACAGTAAAAATGAGTTTTGGCGAGAAGGGAGGAATCTTCTTCTCCTTCCTGAATGTGCTGCAGCTGGTTGGCTGGACAGCGATTATGATTTATGATGGGGCACTTGCAGCAAATGGTGTTCTTCATACCGGCAGATGGGTATGGTGTCTGGTGATCGGTGCACTGATCATCTTATGGATTGTGATCGGAATCACAAATCTTGGCAAGATCAATACGGTTGCAATGGCTGCTTTATTTATCCTGACACTGGTACTCAGCAGAGTGATCTTTGGTGACGGATCGGTAGCTGGCGCAGGCGGAGATGCCATGACGTTTGGTGCAGCAGTAGAGCTTTCTGTTGCCATGCCACTTTCCTGGTTGCCACTGATCAGTGACTATACAAGAGAAGCAAAAGAACCGGTAAAAGCAACCGCAGTCAGCACCGTTGTTTATGGAGTTGTCAGTTGTTGGATGTACGTGATCGGTATGAACGCTGCAATTTACACAGGAGAGTCTGATATTGCAAGTATCATGGTAAAAGCTGGACTTGGAATAGCAGGACTTCTGATCATTGTATTTTCTACCGTTACGACAACCTTCCTGGATGCTTACTCAGCAGGAATTTCGTCAGAGTCAGTATTTTCAAAAATCAATGGGAAATATGCAGCAATTGTTGTAACTGTGATCGGAATGATCGGAGCAATCATTTATCCGATGGACAACATTACCAATTTCCTGTACCTGATCGGTTCTGTATTCGCGCCGATGATCGCAATCCAGATTGCGGATTTCTTCATTCTGAAGAGAAAGGACAGCCTGGAAGTATCTCTGGATGTCATGAATGGTGTAATCTGGGTGATCGGTTTTATACTTTACCGTATTCTGATGAATGTGGATATTCCGCTTGGAAATACACTCCCGGATATGGTCATTACCATCGTGATCTGTATTCTTGCAAGAAAATGTATAAAGACAGAAAAATAGCTTTGAAAGAAAATGGAAATGCCGTGTTGACATTTCCATTTTCTTTTGACAGAACATGTAGCGATCTACAGAAGAGAGGCGGAAAAATGAATGCTGATGCCTGGAAACGTGGTAAAAGTTTATAAGAAAGAAGTTTTGGATAATTTAGTTAGCGGATGGAATAAAGTGGGATTTTTATTCTGCAAAATATATATGGAAAAAGAGTTGGTAGAATGAAAAAAGAGCTTACGACATATGATCGGGGGAAATGTCGTAAACTCTTTTTTCTGTAATTTCATTAAAGGAGAAATGAAAATAAAAAGTATCAAAATACTGAAAACGTCTTATTTTGTTTCGTTAAGTGCTATCCTTAACTTGATATTATAATACCATATGCATGATCTCCTGTAAATTCGCAGAAAAGACAAATGTTACAAAAACGATACTGTAAAATTGTGCAATATAGCTAAAAACGGTGCAAAAAATGGAAAATGTGAAAGTTTTATAATCTTACGACTTCATATTTGATTTGCTTTTCCAATATGTTAAAATTAAAAAAAGTAGAAAATTTTACAGATAAGGGGAAAGATGATGAAAGAATTTGTTGAAATGCGGGATGTCCGTAAGATTTACCGTATGGGTGAAGTTGAGATTGCCGCAGCAGATGGAATTGATTTTCAGATAAAAAAAGGTGAATTTGCAGTTGTGGTGGGCCCAAGTGGTGCAGGAAAAACGACAGTGCTTAATATTCTGGGGGGAATGGATACGGCAACAAGTGGAGAGGTCTGGATCGATGGAAAGAATATTGTAAAGTATTCGCCGAGGCAGCTTACTTCCTATAGAAGGGATGATATTGGATTTGTATTCCAGTTTTACAACCTGATTCCGAACCTGACAGCGCTTGAAAATGTAGAGCTGGCACTGCAGATCTGCAAGGATCCGCTGGATGCGGAGATGGTGCTGAGGGAAGTGGGACTGGCAGACCGTATGAAGAATTTCCCGGCACAGCTTTCCGGTGGGGAGCAGCAGAGGGTATCGATTGCGCGTGCACTGGCAAAGAACCCGAAGCTTCTTTTGTGTGATGAGCCGACGGGGGCGCTGGATTATAATACCGGTAAGGCAATATTGAAGCTTTTACAGGATATGTGCCGTGAACGAGGGATGACAGTGATCCTGATCACACACAACTCAGCGATCACGCCGATGGCAGATCGCGTAATTAAGATGAAGAATGGAAAAGTCGGAAGCATGAAGCTGAATGAAAGACCGGTTCCGGTAGAGACGATTGAATGGTAGGTGGATGTAAAAACCGATGAAGAAAAATATTTTACGCAAAGACTTTATAATAGAAATTAAAAAGACGATGGGACGGTTTGTATCGATCTTTTTTATCGTGGCATTGGGTGTCGCATTTTATTCGGGAATCCGTGCATCAGAGCCAAGTATGCGGATCACTGCAGATCAGTATTTCGATGATTCGGAGCTGATGGATCTGAAGGTAATGGGAACCATGGGACTTACCAAAGCGGATATCAAAGCGATTGGAAAAGTATCGGGAATTGAAGCTGTAGAAGGCGGATACAGCAAAGACGTGCTTTGCCCGGTTGGAGACAATGAAAAGGTTGTCCATATGCTGAGCATGGAGAAGAATTTTAATCAGGTTTCGGTTGTGGAAGGCAAGCTGCCGGAAAAAGCCGGAGAATGTCTGGTGGATGAAGATTTTCTGAGCTATACAGACCTGAAGGTTGGCGACATGGTAACTTTCCATTCCGGCGATGGAGAGACATTGACGGATTCACTGGTTACAGATACATACAAGATTGTCGGAATCGGGAACAGTCCGCTGTATATTTCATTTGGAAGAGGAAGCAGTACGATCGGAACCGGAGAGATCAGTGGATTTGTTGTAGTGGATAAAGCTTCTTTTGACATGGATGTTTATACGGAAGCTTATGTGAAGGTGAGCGGTGCAGAAGAGAAAATTGCATTTACTGATGAATATAATAATCTGTCGGATGCAGCAAAGGAAGCCGTGAGTGCAATCGAAGAGGAACGCTGTGCAGTCCGCAAACAGGAAATCGTAGATGAGGCAAATGAAAAGCTTGCTGATTCAGAGAAGACAGTGAATGAAAAATCGCAGGAACTGGAGGATGCGAAAAAAGAGCTGGAGAGTGGGAAAAGCAAGGCAGCCGAAGAACTGGAAAAAGCAAAGCAGCAGCTTACGGATGGAGAAGCAGGGCTTGCGGATGCAAAGCAGCAGATCGCAGATGGCGAGACACAGCTTGCCGATGCAAAAGCGCAGCTGAATGATAAGCAGGCACAGCTTGATTCGGCGGAGGCACAGTATGAATCCGGAAAAGCACAGCTGGATCAGAAAGAACAGGAGCTTGCAGATGCGGAACAGGTTTATCTGAGCAATTACTCGAAATATATGCCGATCATTACGGCGGGGAAGGAACAGATTACAGCAGAAAAGTCACAGATCGCGGATGGGAAGAAACGGTTGGACGAGGGACTTGCACCGCTTAATCGGCTGAAAGACGAACTGGCTGGGATTGAAGATGAAATCAGCCAGTGTGATTCGAGGATTGCGGAATTGCAGAAGCAGATAAATGACGGATATACATTATATCAGGAATATGTAAAAATTCCTAAAGAGAATAGAAATGAAGAAGAAAAAGCTTATGTGGAAAAGTGGGAGAATTTAAATACACAGCTTGGCGGTATGCAGGAACAGAAGAAGCAGCTTGAAAAGACAAAGCAGGAGATACTGAACAAGGCAGGTTTTGCCACAGAAGCAGACTTGGAGGCACAGATCACCAGACTGACTGAGCAAAAAGCAGATCTGGATGCAAAAGAGAAAGTACTTCTTCAGCAGGAGCAGACACTTGCCGCACAGGAAGAAGAGCTGTTAAGTGCAGGCAGGCAGATTACAGACGGCAAGAGTCAGATCGCAGCAGCCAGATCCCAGCTTGACAGCACAAAATCTCAGATTACGGACGGAAAAGCACAGATCTTGTCTGCATGGGCACTTCTGAATGAAAAAGAGGACACTTTAAATGCAAGTAAAGCACAACTTGCATCCGGTGAACAGGAGCTTGCGGATGGCCGGAGTAAATATGAGCAGGCAGCAAAAGAAGCGGAAGAACAGATCACGGACGGACAGGCAAAGATTACAGATGGAGAGAAGCAGCTGACGGATGCAAAGCAGCAGATTGCAGACGCAAAGGCTGAGATCAAAAAAATCGAAAATCCGAAGTGGTATGTGCAGACGAGAGAGGATGCACTGACGGAATATCAAGGATACGGAGATAATGCAGACCGCATGCGTTCTATTGGAAAAGTGTTCCCGGTACTCTTTTTCTTGGTGGCAGCATTGATCAGTCTGACAACGATGACACGAATGGTAGAGGAACAGCGTGTACAGATCGGAACGATGAAGGCTCTCGGTTATGGAAAAGCTGCAATTGCAGGGAAATACATTGGTTATGCTCTGATTGCAACGCTTGGCGGAAGTATTTTCGGAGTACTGGCCGGGGAAAAGATCCTGCCGTTTATCATTATTTATGCTTATATGATCCTGTATAAGCATCTGCCGGCGATCCTGGTACCGTACCATATGAGCTATGCACTCCAGGCTTCGGGAATCGCAGTTGCCTGCACACTGATCGCTACGATCGCATCCTGCTACAAAGAGCTGGCAGCAGAACCGGCAGAGCTGATGCGTCCGGCAGCACCGAAGCAGGGGAAGCGGATTCTTCTGGAGCGGATCGGAATTATCTGGAAGCATCTGAATTTTACATGGAAATCGACCGTGCGGAATCTGATTCGGTATAAGAAGCGATTCTTTATGACCATTTTCGGAATCGGCGGCTGTATGGCACTGATGGTAGTCGGATTCGGACTGAAGGACTGTATCTATGAGATCGTCAGCCTGCAGTATGAGAAGGTGCAGTTCTATGATGCGGCAACCTACATGAGTGACGACATATCCGAAGAGAACAGACAACAGCTCCATGATTATCTGGATCAGAATGCAGATATAAAAGAGACGATCGAAGCGCGGATGCAGAAGACCGATGTAAAATCTGCATCCGGTAAAAAGACACTTTATCTGATGGTGCCATCGGATAATGAAAAGATTGAGGACTTTTTAAGCTTCCACAGCAGGACCAATAAGGACGAGGTTTATTCACTGAAAAAAGACGAAGTGATTCTGACTGAGAAAATGGCATCCCTTCTGAATGTAAAGGTGGGAGATGAGCTTACGATCGAGGACGAGGACAAGGGAGACCAGACGGTGACGGTTGGCGCCATCTGCGAGAACTATATGAGCCATTACCTGTATCTGTCACCGGAAAAATACGAGGAATTATATGGTGTACCGGCAGAATATAACACGATCATCTACAGTGTAAAGGACGGAAAGGATGATCAGATCGAGAAGATCGGAACAAAGCTTCTGTCGATGGATGGAGTACTGAATGTAAGTTATACCAGCAGTATTGAAGGAAGGCTGGATGACATGCTGCGAAGCCTGAATCTGGTCATCGTGGTACTGATCGTATCTGCCGGAATGCTGGCATTTGTGGTACTGTACAATCTGAACAATATCAACATCACCGAGCGTCAGAGAGAGCTTGCAACCTTGAAGGTTCTGGGATTCTACGACGGAGAGGTTGCCTCTTATGTATACAGAGAGAATATCCTGCTGACGATCATTGGATCGGTTGTGGGTATGGTGCTCGGTAATCTGCTTCACCGGTATATCATCCTGACGGTTGAGGTGGAAGAGGCGATGTTCGGACGTCAGATACACTGGCAGAGTTATCTGTACAGTTTCTTGTTTACTGTAGCATTTTCTTTATTTGTAAACTGGGTAATGTTCTACAAGCTGAAGAAGATCGATATGGTGGAATCTTTGAAGAGCGTGGAGTAAAAGCTTTTGCAAGTGTATGTCAAAGATTTCTTATAGATGGTACACAAAGAATCGGAAAATATATTTCACAGAAAGTTTATATTCTTCACAGAATTATTAGCACTCTTGTCAAAAGAGTGCTAATTTTCTATTGACATTTAGAAATCAGGGTATTAAGATATTTCATAGACAGAAAAATACGGTATTTGAAACCGTAAAAAGATAGAATATGAAATTTAGGAGTGATAAAAATGGCAGCAAAAAAAGGTAGTCTTTCAATCAGCAGCGAAAATATTTTCCCGATTATCAAGAAATGGGTATATTCTGATCATGATATTTTCGCAAGAGAGCTTGTTTCCAATGGATGCGACGCGATCACAAAATTAAAGAAGCTGGACATGATGGGAGAATATACACTTCCGGATGATTATAAAGGAAAGATCCAGGTTATTGTAAACCCGGAAGAGAAGACTTTGAAATTCATCGATAATGGTCTTGGTATGACTGCTGATGAAGTAGAAGAATATATCACACAGATCGCATTTTCAGGAGCAACCGAATTCCTGAACAAATACAAAGATAAGACAACAGAGGATGATATGATCGGACACTTTGGTCTTGGATTCTACTCTGCCTTCATGGTAGCTGATGAAGTTCATATTGATACCCTTTCTTATAAAGAAAGTGCAAAACCGGTACACTGGGTAAGTGAAGGCGGTACAGAGTATGAGATGGAAGAAGGGGATAAAGAGGAAGTTGGTTCTGAAATCACCTTATTCCTGAACGAAGATTGTGTAGAATTTTCAAATGAATACAGAATCCGCGAAGTCCTTGAGAAATACTGTTCATTCATGCCGGTAGAAATTTTTGTATCCAAAGCAAATGCAGAACCGGAATATGAGACGATCCCGGAGGATGAAGTCCTGGATACCGATACGGTTGTTGAACATATCCATGAAGACGCCAAGATGGAAGAAAAAGAAAATGAGAACGGTGAAAAAGAAATGGTTGAAGTTTCACCGGCATCCGACAAAGCAAAGATCGTGAAACGCCCGGTATCGATCAGTGATCCGGCACCGCTGTGGACAAAGCATCCAAACGAATGCAGCAAAGAAGATTATATTGATTTCTACCGGAAAGTATTTATGGATTACAAAGAACCTCTGTTCTGGATTCATCTGAACATGGATTATCCATTCAACTTAAAGGGTATCCTGTACTTCCCTAAGATCAATACCGAATACGATTCCATTGAAGGAACCATCAAATTGTACAACAATCAGGTATTTATCGCAGACAATATCAAAGAAGTTATTCCGGAATTCCTGATGGTATTAAAAGGAGTCATTGATTGTCCGGATCTGCCGCTTAACGTATCACGAAGCGCACTGCAGAATGATGGATTCGTACAGAAGATCTCCGAATACATTTCCAAGAAAGTTGCTGACAAGCTTTCCGGAATGTGCAAGACAGATAAAGAAAACTATGAGAAATACTGGGATGACATCAGCCCATTTATCAAATTCGGCTGCCTGAAAGATGAAAAATTCTGCGAGAAGATGAGCGATTATGTTCTGTTCAAGAACCTGGATCACAAGTATATGACACTCAAAGAATGCATCGAAAAAAATGGCGGAAAAGTAGAACCGGAGGAAAAGACCGAGGGTGAAAATGCAGAGCAGTCAGCAGAAAAGAAAGAAACAGAGAAGACAACAATCTACTATGTAACAGATGAACAGCAGCAGAGCCAGTATATCAATATGTTCAAAAAAGAGGGACTGGACGCAGTGATCTTGTCACATAATATTGATTCTCCATTTATTACTCAGATGGAGCAGAAGAACGAACATATCAAGTTCCAGAGAATCGATGCAGATCTGACTGATCACTTCAAAGAAGATGTATCTGAAGAAGAAAAAGAAGCATTCAAAGAAAAAACTGACAGTCTGGTCGAAATCTTCCGCAAAGCACTTGGCAATGACAAACTGGAAGTAAAAGTGGAAAAGATGAAAGATGAAAATGTGGCATCTATGATTACACTTTCCGAAGAATCACGCCGTATGCAGGAAATGATGAAGATGTATGGAATGTCAGGCATGGATCCGTCTATGTTCGGAACCAATGCAACCCTGATCCTGAATGCAAATCATCCGCTGGTAGAATATGTTGTAGCACATAAAGATGGCGAAAATACAACTCTCATGTGTGAACAGCTTTATGATCTTGCTATGCTCAGTCATGCACCACTCACACCTGAACAGATGACTAATTTTATTGCAAGAAGTAATAAAATTATGGAATTGCTTGCTAAATAAGCAATTTTAACGTATTATATAAAAGAAAGGCACTGGGATTATATTGCCTCAGTGCCTTTCTTTTAAATTTTTTAAAATGAGGGTTATTATGTCAGATTATAACAATACACACAGTAACAATACTAATGACGATTTATATGATGATGACTATATTACATATGAAGAAACAAATGATGATGATTATATAGATGATGATGTTCTTGATCCGGAATTAGATGATTTCGATATTTATAGACAAAATCATTCTACAAACAAAAAATCATCATTAAATAAACAAAAACCAAAGCTCAATCCTTTTGTTGAAGAGGCTTTAAGCATAATCAAACTAATTGCCGTTGCATTTATAATAGCATTTATTTTTACACAATATATTATTGTAAATGCCGAAGTACCTACAGGTTCAATGAAAAATACCATCATGGAGGGTGACAGGCTTATCGGTTTCAGATTATCTTATTTGTTCAGCAAACCTGAACGTGGCGATGTAATAATTTTCAAATATCCTGATGATGAAAAACAAAATTTTGTCAAACGTGTAATCGGAATACCAGGTGATGTCGTTCAGATTATTCATGGAAAAGTTTATGTCAATGGTAATGAGCTGGATGAACCTTATTTACGTGAACCTATGAACGATAATGAAGAGGAACAGGTGTTTGTTGTTCCTGAAGGTCACTATTTCGTAATGGGTGATAACCGTAATGATTCTTTGGATTCAAGATATTGGAAAACAAGTAATTATGTTTCAGAAAAGAAAATTCTTGCAAAAGTAATATTCAGATATTACAACCAGTCAAGACATAAAATTAATTTCAAATTATTTAATTAATTTTCATTTAATTGATTTGAATAAACTACACATTTTTGCACATATTAAACATGTCCGGAATATCCGGACATGTTTTTTTCGCGGAAATAATTATTTACGCAGAACAGGAGGATTTTATGACCACATTAGGATGTAATGTAAACGCATGTTCACACAACAAAGACAATTGCTGCTGTCTTTCATCAATCGAAGTTCATGGAAACAGTGCATGTAAATGCGATGAAACATGCTGCGGCAGTTTCTACGAAGCCGACAGTGAATGCCATATCGATATCGAAGCCTACGATCTTACCGCTGTCATCACGGAACCCCATC
>OGYH01003478.1_pt1 | contig 10463 bp, 7 predicted proteins | sample 1576511 | NCBI WGS metagenome assembly OGYH01 (sample SAMEA3541522, study PRJEB24748) | human gut metagenome | biome: human gut; feature: human-associated habitat; material: faeces | place: China | collected 2012 | reverse complement strand
GTTTTCGTTATAATATGGCATACTATATATTTTAGAAGATTTGCAAGTTTCCTTTCTAGTCAATGTTCTGAACACAGTTACCGTTCCAGATACATCACTTGATTCTCCCTCGTCATTAACACCACTGCCAATAAACGAACATATTGCATCATATGAACTAATTACAACTTTTGTATCTTTATTTATACCTAATTCATCTGCAATATCAGATAATACATCTCCTATATATTCCCCGGTATTTTTTACATCAGGCAGACAATTTGCGTCTATCCCCATTCTTTTTAACAAATTAACCGGATATTGTTTTTTTCCCGCATCATAATGATACTTTATTGCATTAAAATAATCGGTTACACATCTACCTGTAAGTTTATAAATAAGGAAATCATTCGGCGTTACAAAATATTCTGTTTTTTCAAACACATCAGGCATATGTTTTTTTAACCAATATATTTTTGGCAACATTAAACTTGATGTTAAATCCAACCCTGTATCCTTATAAACTTCATCAAATTCCGGCATTTGTTTTATTTCTGCTGCCTCTTTCTCTGCACGTTTATCTGACACCATAAATGCCCTTTGTAACGGATTGCCATTTTCATCTATACAAACAAGACATGATGCAGATGTTGTAACAGTAATAAAATCTATATGTGGATTTCCTGAATCTCTCAATGACTTATGTATAACTGTATTGGCCTTTTCCCACCACTCATTCGGGCTTTGCTCTACACATTTATCATTTATCGCTGTATTTATAGCCAATGACGAGCTTCCAAGTTTTAATCCATTTTGATTAAATATAATAGAACGTATGCTTTTTAAGCCCATATTAATAACCAATACATTTTTCATAACTAACATTTCCCATCTAACAGTCTTAATTTTGCTTCAGCCACTTTTGCAATAGCATTATTTATATCATTTTCAACCGATACAGCCTGAAAACCCTGTTTGTCAAAAGTCCCATTTTTTATTGCAGTTAATATTCCTTCTCTGTACGCCAACTTTATATCTGTCGATATATTTATTTTTTTCACTCCATTAATTGAGATAAGTTTTTTTAATATCTCATCAGACATGCCACTTCCTCCATGAACAACAAAGGGTCTATTCGTTTTGTCTGTAACATATCTCACAATATCATAATTTAACTTTGGAGTTCCTTTATATATACCATGTGCATTTCCGAACGCAACCGCAACCATATCCATATTTGCATTTTTCAAAAATGTATCTATTTCTTTATATTGCACCACAGAATCGCCGTTATAAGAAATATTATCTTCAACACCCTTTATCTGCCCAAGTTCAGCTTCTACCAACACATTCTTCTTATGGGCAATGTCAACAACCCGATTTATTATATTAATATTTTTTTCAAGCTCCATATCTGACGCATCTATCATAATAGAATCATATTTTTTATCTATTGCTTCTTTAATCATGTCAATATCTTTGCAATGATCCAAATGTAGCCATACCTTTATATTATTTTTTTCAGAATAATATTTAACAAACCTTTGTATAGATTCAACATCTATTTTTTTATATATACTTGCAGATGTCTGCAATATAATATTATTATTTGTATTACATGCCGCATCTATAACAGCTTTTGCTGAATTAATATCCCATATATTAAACGCAAATACTGTCTTTTCACTATCAATATAACCTTCCATGTTATCAATTCTCCATAGTATACGCATTTATTTTCAAACGCAAAAATTAAAGCCCTGCATACAAATGCAGGGCTTATACACCAATCGCTATATTGCTACGATTCTTTGATATATTATTCAAGCGACTCCATTCGCACACCGATGATAATTTAAATAGCAAATTTTATCACCTATAATTCCTAATTATAATTAATATATCGACCTTTTTTCTATTTTCTTAACTTAACTATTCAAATATATAATTACTCATAATCTATTCAAACATATACATAAAACTTTAAAGATATTTCATTTTTATTGCCCCCTTAATTAAATGAATTTAAATTATTTATATATATTTTATCACTTTTGCTTTTATTTAATAATACATTTTAATAGATATATTCTATAATTTTAATAGTTTTTTTCTATATATTTTAATTAAATTTCTTTTTAACTAAATATATATTTATAATATAAGTTAGTTAAATTATTGACATATTATTTTATCTAATATATATTTATCATAACGTTAAATGATTATATTCCATTAATAAAATATTAAACACTTAATTTTCAATTTTTAATTTACAACATTTACATAAGTTGTTTATTAATAATATTTACAATATTGATTATTTGGAGATAATTTTATGAAATTTAATTTTACAAAAGGAAAAAACAATTCTACTGCGCTAGCTATAAGAATGTCAATATCACTTGTGCTAGCTTTAATTATTGGTATTACTTTTATACTAATTAGAGAATCATTAATTTCTAATGATAAGGTAGAAATTTGGAATACTATTAACAGTATATTATTTCAAGATATAACTACTGATGAAGGAAGAAATTCATTAGGATTATTTTATATATTAGGGCAATTATTTATTAATTGTCTTCAATTAATAATAATTCCAATGGTATTTTCATCAATAGCTCTTGCTATGTGCCATATTAGCGACACTAAAAAACTTGGAAGAATATCATATAAAACACTATTAAGCTTTTTAACAACATCTACATTTGCTTTAGCAACTGCATGTATATTTGGATTTATTGCTTATAAATTAGGATTTTTTAATGTTCATTTATCAACTAACGGAGCTACTTCTGTAACTACTGCTACAGGAAATAACCCTCTTTTAGTAATACTTAATGCAATTCCAAATAACGTTGCTAACGTTATGACAAATAACTCAATGGTATTATCTATAGTATTTTTAGCTGTAGTTGTTGGGTTATGCATTAACACCTTAGGTGAAAAAATATTAGTTTTAAAAAACTTACTTATTGATATAAACAATATAATTAGTGTATTTTTAGGTTTTATCATAACTAAATTTAGTCCATTTGCTGTTTTTGTATTAATTACAAGAACCTTTGCTGTATATGGTTTAGATCGTTTAAAACCAGCATTAGCATACATGCTTACTGTTACAATTGCTTCAATTGTATTTTTAATAATTGCTTATCCACTATTGGTTTATTTATTAACTAGGTTAAACCCAATTACATTCATGAAAAAAGTTGCTAAAGTTGCTCTTTTAGGATTTTCAGCTGCTGCTTCTTCTGCAGCCTTATCATTAAATGAAAAAACAACTGTTGAAGAACTTGGAGTTGATAAAGATATTGCATCTTTTGTACTTCCACTTGGTATGACTATTAATATGAATGGTACTGCAATAATGCAAGTAATAGCTGCAATTTTTATTGCTGCTAGCTCAGGTTATACTCTTACTATTCAAAATATAATATTAATAGCAGTTTTATCATTAATAGCTTCTATAGGTACACCATCTGCACCTGGTTCATCATCAATAATACTTTTTACAGTATTAACAGGAATGGGGTTTAACAATGAAGCTACACTTATAGCTTATTCATTAATTATTGCTATAAACAGACCTATAGATATGCTTATAACTTGTTTAAATGTAATTGGAGATTCTGCAACTGCAGTAGTTGTAGCAAATTCTGAAGGTTGCTTAAATAAAGAAATTTATAATTGTTAATATTAAAAGGAGTATCTAAACTTTAATATAGATACTCCTTAATAATATTTATTATTGTATAATATAAATATTATTATTTTTAAACTGAAAGGAGAATTATTAATGAAAGAATTAGAAACTAGAGTAGTGGATATTGATGTTGACGACATTAGAAATAAAATGGAATCTTTAGGTGCAATTAAAGTTAAATCTGAAGATCAAGTTAATGAAATATACGACTTTGAAGATGGTAGACTTTTAGATAATAAAGGCTATGCTAGGGTTAGAACTACTACTGATAGGCTTACTGGAAAAGAAACTGTATTTATGACTACTAAAAAAATGTTAAGTCAAGGTACATTTAAAGTCATGGAAGAAAATGAAACTATTGTTGAAGATGGTGAAATGGCTAAAAAAATATTTAAATCTTTAGGACTTGTTCTTCAAGAGTCTATTTCTAAATATAGAGAAAGCTATAAACTTAATGATTCTTTAATTGAAATTGATATTAATGACAAGAGCTTCTGTCCTTTCCCTTATTTAGAAATTGAAACTTCTTCTGAGGAAAAACTTGAGGAAATTTTAAAATTACTTGGATATACTTTAGCTGATACTACATCTAAGACTATTTATGAAATTCTTGCTGAAAGAGGAATTGAAGGAAAAATTAAAGGAAGATAAAGCCAATTATAAATTATAATTTTACTACTTTTATAAAAAAATGAGTATATTTAGATTTATTTTATCAAATTCTAATATACTCATTTTTTATATGTTTTACTTTATACTTCTAAATTCAAAACCTTGGCTTTGTAAATATTCAATTATTTGTGGAAGTGCTTTTACTGTTTCTTCTTTTCCATATGTATCATGCATTAATAATACAACACTATCTGCATCTGGTCCTAAAGCTTTAACACTTTCCTTTGCACATTGTACTAATTGCTCTGCATTTTTCTTTGTTCCTTCAGCATCTTTATTTAATGCATTCCAATCTACATTATAATATTGATTTTGCTCTAATGCTTCCTTCATTGCAGTACGACCTTCCCATGACCAATATCCACCAGGGAATCTGATAACTCTTGTTGAAAAATCTTTTCCTAATACTGCCTTCATTGCATTTTGGCTTTTTTCAAGATCAGATAAAATGTTTTTTACATTCATAACTCTACCTGGATATAAATATGAATAATCATGACCATATGTATGATTTGCTATTGCATGTCCTCTTTTAACTTCTTCTTTTAATATATCCTTTGCTCCTTCATTTGCATCTATTGAGCTACCTAAAACAAAGAATGTTGCTTTAATATTATATTTATCTAATATATCTAATATTTTTGGTGTATTTGTTGTTGATGGTCCATCATCAAAAGTTAAATATGCAACTTTTTTTCCATCAGTTCTAACTGGATAATGTTTTGTTCCATTTAAAAGTCCCTTTGTATTTTCAGCTACCATAACACCATCATCTGCATTAGGATCTTCTTCATAAGATAAATAACCACTATTATCTAATTTAGGTGTATCTACCTTGTCCTTATTATCTTCATTATTTGAATTGTTTTTATCTTCCTGTTCTTTTAAACTATTACTACTTGTTCCATCTTGATTTTCAACTTTTGGATTAGTTTGAAGATTATTAACTCTCTTCTTAGCAAGCTTACTTCCTAAAAATATAGCTGCTATGATTAAAACACAAGTTATTAAAATAAGGATAAATTTTTGTTGATTTTTAATTTTTCTATATGATTTTCTCTTTTTTTCCATATCCTATTTCGTCCTTTCATTTTTAATATTTATTAAAATTATAATTTTTATTTTACAAACAATCTATCTTTAATATTAATATATAATATAATACTACCTAAATTTGTTACAAAAGTATTACAAATTTTCTTCAACTTTCATAATAATTTTTTATTTTTTCTTTAAATTAAATCATGCAAAAAATATTGTATCATATTTCCCTATATTACTCTATTTTTTTCTTTTATTTTTTAATAAATTTTATTAAAAAACTACCATCACCATTGTCATATGGATGTATGAATTTTATAGTTTTAAATATTGAAATCCATTTATATACTAATTTTACTACTTCAAAAATTTATATTATCTATATACAAAAAAGATAACTAATCTTATAAAAATATATAAAAATTAGTTATCTAAATTCTTTATTATTATACTTTGTAATATTTATATATGTATTTTCTTATTTATCACCTAAGCTTTTTGCTCATTTTAAATAAATTAATTTAATTTTTATTATACAGCCTTATTACTTAATATTTTACTTAAATTTTTTATTTCATTTACTTCTGTTAAAACGCCTCTTATATTTGCAAAAATTATCTTATTATCAATTTCATTTGAAGCTTTTATATTTTCCTCTATCTTTTTAATAACTTCATTAATATTTACATTATTTATATTCGGTAACACTTTTAAATAATCATTTAAATAGCTTATATCATTATTTTCATTCTTCTTAATTCTTATTAGTGTATATAATTGATAAATATCAATTATTAAAATTCTCATTTTATTAAAATAATCTGTATAATCTTCTTTAATATAATCTGCATTATTAACTGCTAATCTTTCCTCTATCATAGTAGTTACAAGTAATAATGTATCCATTTCATGAGTACTATTGTTTTTATCTAAGCTTTCCTTGTAAACATTATTTAACATTGCATAAATAACCTGTTTGTATGTACCTAATAATTCTTCATTTGCATCCTTCATTTTTACTGGTAATACAAGTCTATTAATAATAACAGCTATTATAATACCAAATATAACAAATGTTATTCTATCCATAGTTATCATTATAGCTCCACTAGTCATAGCAGCAGCACCAATTGCAGATATTGTTGTATAAATAGTTCCATATCTATATGTTGATGTATATGATCTTAAATAACCAGCTACCATTAATATTAACATTCTAATTGTTGCATTTTTAAATATTGTAAATGATATAACTACTATAGCTCCACCAACTAAGGTTGCAAATATCCTGTCCCTTAGCTTTTTTTGTGCTAATTCATATATAGGAATTATTATTGCAAATGCCGTAAAGTATATCCATCTTCCTTCTGCAAACTTAAAATAATCTGCAATAAAAGCAGAAATAGTTATTCCTAATGATAATCTAATAGCATAAGAAAACTTCACTGATTTTGTATAAAATTCTCTTTTATGAATATTAGCCATCTTATATTCTTCTGGTATATCATTACTTGATTTTATTTTATTATAATTTTCTTTACCCAATAATTTTAACTCTTCTAACGCTAACTTTAACCTATTAATAGTATTTAATATTCTTAATTCCACTAAATCATTTATATCTTCTCTCTTATAATTATTTAGTATTTTACTTATAACATTATCAATATCTTTTAACTCATCCTCTTTACCTAAACTACGTTTTAATTCTTGTAAACAAATTTGTAAATCATTTGTAATTTTCTTATTTTTAATATTACTTTCTAATAGAATTGATAATTTTTCTAAAATTATTACTATATTTAATTTTAATCTACCTTCTTCTGTTACATAAAAATCATCTTTTCTACTATCATAAACAATTTTTCTAAAAGAGTTAGCATCACTTTTTATTGCATCATTTATTTCTTCATTACTGCCAGTATTATTTATTTTTTTTATAATATTATCACAAATACTACCTATCAATTTATTTCCAGATTTAGTAGTCTTATTTTTATTAATTGCAAATTGAATTAATATAATTCCTACTGGAGCAACTAAAAGTGAAAGCATTCTCATTGGCAATTCAGCTTTAGTAATAGGAGTAGCTAATAAAAACATATATTGTAATATAAATGGTAAATATACCGCTGTTTTCAAATTATAATAAAATGTATATGTTAATATAAAAACCCCTATAAAGTTTATTGGTATGGCTAACCAAATATTAAGGTTTGCTATATATGTAAATATACCTATTCCTAAATTTATTATAAGTAACTTAAAAAAATTTCTTCCTGGTGAAACTGTAAGATTAATTTGTGTAAGCATTAAAATTGCAGTTATTCCCATTACTCCAATAAGTATATTTTTATCTCCAAAAATCATCCTAAATGTTATTACAAATGCCATTATAAAAACATATAAAATGGTTTGTGATATAATAAATTGCTTAGTTATTTTTATTTTTCCAGCCAAAATAATATCTTCCTTTCATAATAAATATACCAAATTTAAATATTAATAATACTTTTTATATATTATTATCTTATATTTATATAATTATTAGTTTTTTATTTTTATATAAAAAATGAGTAACTTTAAGCTCATTTTATAACATCAATTTCGTAACTTTAAATTTTAAAATATATTCATATTGCTAAACTTATATCTTCAAAATTTTATATTTTTCTAGACTTTAAAAAAGCTTATTATTTCTAATTAAATAACCACCTTTTTTTCAAAATAAATATCATAATTTTTCTCTTCTTAAAGAAGACTTAATAAACAATTCTTGTAATGTTTCACTATCACCAGTTTCTAAACAATTCTTAATTTTATCTAATTCAACTTCAAAATTATAAATTGCTTTAAGTAAATTCTCCTTATTTCCTAAAAATAATTGACTCCATAAGGATTCATTAATATTAGCAATCCTAGTTAAATCTCTATAACTATCACCTATAAATTCACCTGTATTTCTTCCATCAATATCACTATTTATAAGTGCTACTGCTAATACATGAGGTAATTGACTAGTAAATGATATTATTTCATCATGATACTTTGGAGATATTTTCTTAATATGCTTAAACCCCATCTTATATGCTAATTCTTCAATTAAATTTAAGTTTTCATCTTTATTTTTATCTGTAACAGTAATTAAAAAATTTGCACCTTTAAAAACTTTATTAGTTGCATAATCTATACCTTTTTTTTCTCTTCCTGCCATTGGATGTGCAAAAATAAAATCAACTTCTTTTGGCAATATTTTAGCTATTTCATTTATAAATAACTGCTTAATGCCTGTTACATCTGTAATTATTACTCCACTTTTAAAATTTTCTTTATTATTTATAATAAAATTCTTTACTAAATTAGGATAAATGGCTAAAACAATTAAATCAGCACTTTTGATTATTTCATTTTCATTTTTATAACCCTCTTTAATAATTCCTAGTGCTTTTGCCTTTTTTAATGTTTCTACATCTTTATCTACACCATAAACATCAGTATATCCAGCGTCCTTAAGTGCCATTGCATATCCCCCTCCAATAACACCAAGACCTACAATAACTATTTTCATAATTTCACCTCCTTTTGTAGTTAGTAGTTTGTAGTTTATAGTTATTGGTGAAATTCAGCTTAAGTTGAATTTCTTTAATTTATATTTTCAGAAACTCCCCAAGGAGTTTCATCCTTAACTACTAACTTACTCCTAATTAAAAACTAATTTATAAAACTTTTCCTTCTATTTCAGCTAAAGCTTTTACTTTTTTCATTACTTTATCAAATAATTCTGGCTTAAGTGATTGTTGCCCATCACTTAATGCACATTGTGGATTATTGTGAACTTCTATCATAAGCCCATCTGCTCCTACAGCTATTGCTGCTTTAGCTAATGGTTCTACTAAATACCAATATCCTGATGCATGACTTGGATCAACTATTACTGGTAAATGCGATAATTTTTTAATTACTGGTATAGCACTTAAATCTAAAGTATTTCTAGTGTATGTTTCATAAGTTCTTATTCCCCTTTCACAAAGAATAATATTTTCATTTCCACCAGCCATTATATATTCAGCACTCATAAGCCATTCTTCAATAGTAGCAGATAATCCTCTCTTTAATAAAATTGGCTTATTTGTTTTACCTAACTCCTTTAATAAATCAAAGTTTTGCATATTTCTAGCACCAACTTGAATTACATCAACATTATTTACAAATTCATCTATATATTTAGGAGACATTATTTCTGTAACTATTGGTAACCCTGTTTCTCTTTTTGCTATCTTTAATAACTCTAATCCTTCAAGTTCTAATCCTTGGAAGCTATAAGGTGATGTTCTTGGCTTAAATGCCCCTCCCCTTAAAAAGTTTGCTCCTGATTTCTTTATTGATTTAGCAATTTCAATTATTTGTTCTTCACTTTCAACAGAACAAGGCCCTGCCATTATTCCTAAATGATTTCCTCCAACTAACGTTCCATCAACATTAACTATTGTGTCATTTGGCTTAAATAATCTATTTGCTTTCTTAAATGGTTCTTCAACCTTTAAGATTTTATCAACACCATTAAAAGATAATATTTTATCAGGATCAACAGCTCTAGTTTCTCCAACCACACCTATAATACAAAAAGTTGCTCCTTGAGAAAGATTAACTCCTAATCCATGATTAATTAATTCATTTTTTACAGCCACCACTTCATTTTGACTACACTTAGGATTCATTACTATTACCATTTCTACCGTACCTCCATACTTCATTTAGTTTGTAGTTAGTAGTTTGATGTTGAAATTCCTTATGGAATTTCTTAAATCTTATTTTTTAAAATTCAGCAAAAGCTGAATTTTTTCCTTAACTACTAACTATTAACTCCTAATTACTAACTATTTCTAAGTTTTGCTATTTTATCTACTATTTCGTCCAAGCTTCCTGTATTTTCAACTCTATAATCACAATATTTTTTATATAAATCATATCTTTCATCATATAATTTATATAAAACTTCCTTACCATTTGCTAATAGTGGTCTTTTTTCTACTTGTATATTACCTAATATATTTTCTACTGG
>OGYH01003470.1_pt1 | contig 10488 bp, 12 predicted proteins | sample 1576511 | NCBI WGS metagenome assembly OGYH01 (sample SAMEA3541522, study PRJEB24748) | human gut metagenome | biome: human gut; feature: human-associated habitat; material: faeces | place: China | collected 2012 | reverse complement strand
TTGCGGAGAGTCCGAAGGTGATCGAGCGGGCATTAAATGCAGGGTATGAGCCGCTTTCTTTTCTGGTTGAGCATAAAGACCTGGAGGGTGAGGCGAAGCAGATCCTGGAGCGATATCCGGAAATTCCGGTCTATACAGCAGAATATGATGTCCTTGTGGGAATGACCGGCTACGCACTGGCACGCGGCATGCTCTGTGCCATGAAACGCCGCCGTCTTCCGTCTGTAGAAGAAATCTGCCAGAATACCAGCCGCATCGCAATCCTGGAGAATGTCGTGAATCCGACAAATATCGGAGCCATTTTCCGCAGCGCAGCGGCACTTCATATGGATGCGGTCCTTCTGACCAGCGGGTGCAGTGACCCGCTCTATCGAAGAGCCGCCCGCGTAAGCATGGGAACGGTATTCCAGATTCCGTGGACATATTTTGACAAAAAATCCTCCTGGCCGGAAGAAGGAATGAAATCGATCCAGAACCTTGGCTTCAAAACCGTGGCAATGGCACTTCGTGACGATTCTTTCAGCATCGATGATCCGAAGCTCCTCGCGGAAGAAAAACTTGCCATCGTTCTCGGCACAGAAGGAGACGGTCTGGCATCTCAGACCATTGCAGACTGTGACTACACAGTAAAGATCCCAATGTCACACGGCGTCGATTCCCTGAATGTAGCAGCCGCAAGTGCCGTAGCATTCTGGGAACTTGGCAGGAAACGCTGAATATAAAAAGTTCTTGAAAAGTCTATTGTCTTTTCGAGAACTTTTTACTATAATGCAGAGGACAGTCTGTGAAATGGAGAAAAATTATGCTAAAAAAATTTACAAAATATGTTTTCCAAAGTGTAGCAAGTATGATGGGGCAATCCGTGTATATTCTTGCAGACACTTTTTTTATATCGGTCAGCTCAGGAGCAAATGGACTGGCAGTCCTCAACCTGATCCTGCCGGTTTTTGGAATCATGTTCGCAATAGGATCCATGATCGGGATTGGTTCTGCGACGAGATACGGGATCCGCAGAGCCAAAGGTGAAGAGGCGGATCATTATTTTACACAGTCGATCAGCTGGGCGGTACTTTTCAGCATTCCATTTATGCTGATCGGGATTTTCTTCCCGGATAAATTTCTGGCGCTCCTTGGAGCAGATGCAGAGCTGATCGCGCTTGGCAAAACTTATCTGCGGATCGTCCTTGTTTTTGCACCGTTTTTTATGTGCAATTATTCCGTTACCGCATTTGCACGAAACGATTATGCAACCTCAACCGTAATGGCAGGTTCCCTTGCCGGCAGTGCCTTCAATATCGTGTTTGATTACATTTTTATTTTCCCGGCAGGGCTTGGATTTTCCGGTGCGGCGCTGGCAACTGCTTTTTGTCCGTGTGTTACGATGCTGGTATGTTCCACGCATTATTTCAGCAAAAAATGCAACATCGGTTTCAAATGGAAAAAACTGTCCGTGCGGCATCTGATCTCCTGTTGTCAGCTTGGCGTGTCCGCGTTTGTGGGCGAAATTTCCTCCGCAGTGATCACGTTCATATTTAATATGCTGATCCTTGGACTTACTGGAAGCACCGGAGTTGCTGCATATGGAGTGGACGGACGCACGGTAATCCTCGCTTGTGGGAATGGCGATCATGAACGGTATGGCACAGGGCGCGCAGCCTCTGATCAGCGAAAGCTTCGGCAAAGGTGCATCTGGCGATGTAAAAAAACTTCTCCGCTGGGCACTGACCTGCGCAGCAGCAATAGAAATCGTCATGGTCGCACTGGTCTGGACCTTTACAGATCCGTTTATTGCAGTATTCAACAGTGAAAACAACCAGCTTCTTCTGGAATATGCACACACAGGTCTTCGGTTATACTTCCTGGGATTTTTGTTCGCAGGAGTCAATATCATGCTCGTTGCATATTTTTCCGCAACAGCAAACCCACGTCCGGCAATCATCGGCTCTCTGCTCCGAGGCGCGATCGCGATCGGAATCTGTGCGATCATACTTTCCAGGATTCTGGGAATGAATGGTGTATGGCTGTCCTTCCTGGCATCTGAAATGATCACCTTCGCAGTTATTCTGATTTTGTCGAAGTACAAGGAAAGCAGGAAAACAAATGAATACGCTTGAGATCCTGCTTCAGCAGATCGGCCTGTTTGTGATCTACATTCTGGCAGGCATGATCCTGGTAAAAACAAAAGTACTGAACAGTGAAACTCTTGATCCGATCTCAAGATTTGTGATCAAGATGGCACTGCCGGTGATGATTTTTGTCAATATCATAGACGGTGTGGAGCGGGATACACTTTTTCATTCCTTATCTATTCTGGTGATCGCAGCAGTGTTTTATATCTGCACGTTCATCATAAGTCTGGGAATGACAAAAATATTTCACCTGGGAGGCGACCAGGCGGGAATCTACCAGGCGATGTTTCTGTTTGGAAATGTCGGTTTCATGGGAATCCCGATCATCACGAGTATTTTTCCACAGAATGGAATTCTTTATGTTTCAGTATTTACCGTGATTGACCAGTTCATGTTGTGGACAATGGGAGTAAAACTGACCACTCCATGTGGAAAAGGGAAGTTTGATCCGCGGAAACTGGTCAATCCGGCAACGGTGGCGATTTTTGCGGCACTTTTTCTCGTAGTAACAGGGATTAAGATTCCACAGCTTCTGGATACAGGACTGCAGAAGATAGGTGCGACCGCATCTCCACTTGCCATGATCTATGTGGGCGGCGTATTTGCGTGCATCGATATCCGCAGATATATAAAAGAACTTTCCCTTTACGGAATCGTACTGGTCAAGATGCTTCTGATCCCGGTCATCATGTATGGAGTTTTGAATCTATTTCCGATTTCAGAAGAGATCCATCTGACAATGGCTCTGATCGCAGGAATGCCGGCGATGACTTCTGTAGTTATGATGGCAAACAGCGCTGGCTCAGATGGAGACTATGCACTGGGCGGTGTGTTCGTGACGACGATATGCAGCATTGTGACACTGCCGTTTATCTGCTGGCTTTTGCAGTACATATTATAAGAAAAAAGAAGAAGATCAAACTTTGCCGAAATGGTTCTGGTAAGAGATTGATCTTCTTCTTTTTTCATTTGCGGGATATTACAGGTGAACAGTAATCTCAGATTACATTTGCAAGTCCCTTCTCAAGTGCAGTGATCTTATCATAAATAGCATCAGCGAGTGCAGCATGTCCAACTTCATCCATATGTTCACGGTCCGTAGTGCTTGGAGAAGCAAAATCAGCGGCATTCAAAAAAGCAGCATGATTTTGGAGTGCAACTTTACGGTATTCATTTGCGAGATTTCTGGAAACGACCTCAGATCTCTCATCGAATTCCGGGTCAAAATCCGCTTCTCCGACACCATGACCAAGATGGATCGGAGAGACAACAAGCAGATCAAAGTGCTGAGATGCATTGAGCCGTGCTTTACGGATCACCTGATCCAGACCTCGGGCGATCACACTGGCGGATGCACCATAGCGGGTCTTGCAGTCGTTCGTTCCGAGCATGATGATCACGAGATCGAGAGGATTGTGCATTTCCACAGTGACACCGATCATATCCAGCCCCCGGCGGCTCTCGCGGAGCTCATCCTGAAAGACAGTAGTCCTGCCGCAAAGTCCTTCCTCTATAATATGATATTCTGGACCAAGCTTCTTCTGAAGAAGAGCAGTCCATCTTGTATTTTCATCAAAGCGTCCGGTCTTATCCGGCTTGTATCCCCAGGTATTAGAATCGCCAAAGCATAAGATATTCATGAGATCACACTCCTTAATCAAACAAAAACCATATAAGCATACTAAATAAATATGTTATATATAATAAACGCTTTTTCAGGAAATGTCAATGTACTTTCCGTCAATATTTTATTTTCTCACCGCATTATCATAGAAACGGAAATGATCCGGGCGGTGGCGGGATTGGGTGTACTCAAACATTACGCCGTCACTGTTATACGTCTGGCTGCTGACGACAGCGACACAGTTGTAGTCCCGGATATTCAGGTCGAGATATTTTTCATCGATCTCTGTCACTTTTTCGATGGTCATGATCCTTTTGCTGTTGACGATTCATATGATGCGCGGAACTCCTTATATTTATCAGGGAGAAGAGCTTGGAATGACAAATGCTCATTACAGCGATATTTCCCAGTATCGTGATGTGGAAAGTCTGAACTATTATGAGATCCTTCTCTCAGAAGGAAAGTCAAAGGAGGAAGCACTGGAAATCCTTGCAGCAAAATCCAGAGACAACAGTAGAACTCCAATGCAGTGGTCGGCAGATGTAAATGCAGGTTTTTCAGAAGCGGAACCATGGATTTCTGTAATTGATAATTATAAAGAAATCAATGCGGAAAAAGAAATGCAGGATCCGGATTCTATTTACTCTTTCTATAAGAAACTGGTCGGACTCCGCAAAGAGAAAGCAGTGATCTCTGAGGGAACGATTGAATTTTTTGAGAGAGAAAATGCAGATGTTTTATTATTTCATCAGAAAACCAGGATACCGAGGTGCTCCAGAAGGATCTTGAGCCCAAGGAGAACAAGGATCAGGCCGCCGATAAACTCAGCTTTGCTCTTGTATCTGCTTCCGAAGAAGTTTCCAACAACAACTCCGGCGATGGAGATGACCATGGTTGTGATCCCGATGATGGTGATCGCTTCTACGATCGGAGTTCCGAGGAAAGCAAATGTGATTCCGACAGTGAGTGCGTCAATACTGGTTGCGACAGCGAGAACAAGCATGTTTTTGTGGTCGATCGGTGCGTCCATGACATCGACAACTTCCTCTTCGTTCCATTCCCGGACTGCTTCGATCATCATTTTGCCGCCGATGAAGCCAAGCAGGATGAATGCGATCCAGTGGTCAATGCTTGTGATATATTTCTGGAACTGGCTGCCGAGGAGCCAGCCGACAAACGGCATCAATGCCTGAAATCCGCCGAAGTAAAGCCCGATGATGAGTGCCTGTTTCTTGTTCAGCTTTCTCATACCGAGCCCCTTACAGACAGAAACTGCAAAAGCATCCATAGAAAGCCCAACACCTAACAAAAATAGTTCAATAACGAGTGCCATAACAAAATCTCCTTTTCCTTTTTTCTTAAGAAAGTATCTGAACACGCAAAAAGACTCATGTATGCAGCAAAACAGTACAGACGTACAAAAGCGCTGTATGTATTGTTTTGCTGCATACATGAGTCTCATTCATTAAGATTTGCCAGGTACAAAATACCAGTATGTTGACAAATCACACGTTCTTCGTGCAAATTACTCCCTCACGTAAACTGATTGAGTTTATTTATATCCTGAGATTTGACCTCAGTCGATTGCTCCAACTATAACAAATACGGTGACTCCTGTCAATAAATTTTTTCAATAAAAAAGAAGCAATTGCATAAAGTATGGCATGTGGTTATACTGTTTATGAATAAAGTTAAATAAAACTAACTTAAAATATAAATAAGGAGGAATTAAGTGATGGATATGAATGCGTTTTACGGGATACTGATCCCGTTCATAGGTACCTCGGCGGGAGCCGCCTGCGTCTTTTTTATGAAAAAAGATCTCAACGCCTATGTGCAGCGGTGTCTAACCGGTTTTGCAGCAGGGGTGATGGTAGCGGCTTCGATATGGAGCCTTTTAATTCCGGCGATCGATCAGTCAGTGGAAATGGGAAAATTTTCATTTGTTCCGGCACTGATCGGTTTCTGGATAGGGGTACTTTTTCTGCTGATGCTGGATCACATCGTGCCGCATCTGCATCAGCACAGTGACCAGGCAGAGGAACCAAAAAGCTGTCAGCAGAGGACGACCATGCTGGTGCTTGCGGTCACGCTTCACAATATCCCGGAAGGAATGGCGGTGGGCGTAGTCTATGCCGGATATCTGACAGGGAAAGCGCAGATCACCATGATGGGAGCGCTGGCACTTTCTCTTGGAATTGCGATCCAGAACTTCCCGGAAGGTGCGATCATCTCCATGCCGCTTCGCTCTGAAGAAATGGGAAAAACAAAAGCTTTTGTCGGCGGTGTGTTATCAGGAATCGTGGAGCCGATCGGAGCAGTGCTGACAATTCTTGCAGCCGGGCTGATCGTTCCGGCACTGCCGTATCTTCTGAGCTTTGCGGCAGGAGCCATGCTCTATGTTGTTGTCGAGGAACTGATCCCTGAAATGTCTGTGGGAGAGCATTCGAATATCGGAACGATCTTCTTTGCGGTGGGATTTTCACTGATGATGGTTCTGGATGTGGCATTGGGATGAGCGTAGAATGGAATCACTGATGGTTTTTCTTTTTGACATGCGGGCAATAAAAAAGCTGCCACAGAGGGCAGCTTGCAGGTGTGTTTTGTTGTCTTATCTGAAGGAAATGGACGGTACTGAATTGACAGCAGTGTGAGATTTTTTTACAGTACCGCGATAGATATAGAAGATACCGCCAAAGAATCCGAAGATCAATCCCGCATATCCACCGGTGCAAAGAACAACTGTTGCTTTGACAAGCACAGCCGCCTGGAGGAACGGACAGATCAGAGCACCAGCAAGAAGTCCGATCACTGTCCATCCAAGCACCAGAACAGGGAGAAAAACGGATGCGGTAGTATGTTTCTTTGTATTTTTTTTGATATGATTCCATAAAGTCTTATACATTGTAATCCCTCATTTCTTAATGAAAGCAGTTGTTTTTTTGATTTGTTTTCATTATAAAGAGAAATTGTAAAATGCAAATGCAGAGTAATGCAAAATCTATGTAAAATTATGGGTTTTGATCAAATCAGGTAAGCAGTGAAGCAGACCTCGGGTTAGTTTATTAGCATCGGATATAAGAGAAGAAAGATTTTTCGATGCAGAAATCCAGGATAACCATTGTTTCTCTGATTGTATATGATCAATTATTCGCAGAGAATTGATAATCTATTAAATCTTGCTGTGGAGGTTATAACGCAGAAACGGGTGAAGCAGAAAATGGAAATCAATGTATTGGAAAACTGCTAGAATATACTGGAAAAAGAGGAGCATATAATAAAGTAAATGTGCTATCTGAAATGAGATCTTTATGCCGGATCAGAAAATAGATAATCTTCTTAATCTTGCAATGGAGGCAACGCCACAGGAACGGGCAAAATCGGAAAATCTGAATGTTGGATATGATTCCACAGTAAAACTATGGGACGTGATCGTGAAATACAGCGGACCGGAAAGTGACCTTGGCGGTGATGGAATTCAGGCAGTTCCGTTGCTTGGAGGTTATGCAGTAGTGACTTTACCGGAAACAGAGATTGATGCGTACTCCGACAGACAGCAGGTGGAGTTTATAGAAAAGCCCAAGCGACTTTATTTTGAGACGCTTCAGGCGAAAGAGGCGAGCTGCATCCTGCCGGTACAGGCTGGTGCAAACGGATTGACCGGCGAAGGGATTCTGGTTGGCGTTGTGGATTCCGGAGTGGACTATTTTCATCCGGATTTCAGAAATGAGGATGGCAGCAGCCGGATCCTGCGATTATGGGATCAGAGTCTGGATGGAAAGCCACCAAGAGGTTATGTGACAGGAACTGAATATACGAAAGAAGAAATAGATAAGGCGCTTGCACTTGGGGAAACTGAGGGCAGGCGCCTTGTTCCATCCAGAGATTCCAGTGGACATGGAACGGCAGTTCTTGGAATCGCGGCGGGAAATGGGAGAGCATCAGGCGGAGTAAATCGCGGCGTGGCCTATAAAAGTGATCTGCTCGTTGTAAAAATGGGAAATGCACGGGAAAATTCTTTTCCACGGACAACAGAGCTGATGGAAGGGATTGATTATCTGATCCGGCAGACAGTGAAGATGAGAAGACCGATTGCTATAAATATCAGCTTTGGGAATAACTACGGTTCACATCAAGGGGATTCTCTGCTGGAAACATATCTCAGCAACGCAGCGAATGTAGGACGTTCTGTCATCTGTGTAGGAAGCGGAAATAATGGAAATGACCGGATCCATACGGCGGGACAGCTTCGACAGGGACAGACAGAAACTGTGGAAATGAGTATTGGGACTTATGAGATAACTTTGAATCTGCAGTTATGGAAAGCCTATGCAGATGAGATCGAGATTTCCATAGAAACGCCATCCGGCGAAAGACTGCCAACACTTTCGGAAAAAATCGGCACACAGAGATATCGTGCAGGGGAAACAGATTTATTGATTTACTACGGAAAGCCGGGACCTTTTCAGGTAACGCAGGAGATTTATTTTGATTTTATCCCTGTAGAGACATACCTCACCAGTGGAATCTGGAAGATTCATCTGCATGGCAGACGAATCCGGGAGGGTAATTATAACATGTGGCTTCCGGGTGGAAATGTCCTGAACCCAGTGACCGGATTTTACCGTCCGATCGCTGCAGAAACACTCACGATCCCATCCACTGCAGCCAAAGTGATCACCGTAGGAGCCTATGACTCCAGACTAAACGCCTACGCCGATTTCTCCGGCCGGGGCGGATCGAATCTCTCATTCCCCAAACCGGATCTCGTCGCCCCCGGCGTAAACATCACCGCCCCCACTCCCGGCGGTGCCTATACCAGTGTCACCGGAACTTCTTTCTCCACTCCCTTCGTCACCGGCTCCGCCGCCCTCCTGATGGAATGGGGCATCATACAACGAAACGACCCATTCCTCTGGGGCGAGAAAGTTAAAGCCTACTTAAGACGAGGCGCGCAGCCCCTGCCCGGATTTAATGAGTATCCGAATGAAGCGGTGGGGTGGGGAAAGCTGTGCGTAGCACAAAGTCTTCCTAAAATATGAAAATATAAAATTTTTACAATTGCTGTCAGAAGAAAAATAGTATAATAAGCCTGAATTATTCACGGCAAAGCCGTGATCGTGGCTGAAAGCCACATAGTTACTGTATTTTAATTGCATATTGCTTTTCACTTGTTAAGTGAATAAAAAAAGAGCATCCATTTGTGGTAAAATTAAGATATCTAATCAAAATAAATACCAACAAAGGAGCCCTTTATGAGTATTGTAAACACCTTTTCACTTCAAAGCAATAGGCAAATTAAAATAAATTTTGATGGAGGCGACTTGTCCTCCGATGCAGGCTTACTCCTCATCAAAGAGTTCATAAGCAAACTTGGCATTGAACGGCTTTTAAACCGTTCATTTAAGACCAATGATTCTGCAGTGTTTCGATATCATACGGACAGGGATAACCTTCTCCAGATGATATATATGATCATGGCCGGTTACTTCGAAGATGATGCTTCGGATGAACTGACCAAGGATCCTGTTTTTAAAGCTGTACTTGAAAAATCCGCATTAGCATCTCAGCCAACAGTATCAAGATTCTTTAACCGCATGGATGAAGACACTTTAAAACAGTTCCAGGAAATCAGCCAGATACTTAGAAAAAGGATCTACAGCATCCAGATGCCTTAGGCAGTGATCCTGGATCTGGATTCCACGCTCCTCGCAGCATACGGCAAACAGGAAGGCAGGGCATTTAACTTCCATTATCGGAGTAATGGCTACCATCCGCTCGTTTGTTATGACGGAATCACTGGTGATCTGATAAAAATCCAACTCCGTGATGGAGCAGCTTATTCCTGTACCGGTGTAACCGATTTCCTGCAGCCGATTCTCGACGAGTACCTGAATGATTATCCAACCATCCATCTCCTGCTTCGCGGCGATAGTGGTTTTGCAACTCCTGATCTCTATAAGCAGTGTGAGGAAAACGGAACAAGCTATGTTATCCGGCTGATGGAAAACTTCATCAAAGAAAGTAAATCCGGTTTTGATTTTTCTGCGGTGAGCAGTCACAACAGAATTGTAAATGCAAACAGAGTCCAGGTACATGCTCTTGCCTATAACATATTTAATTGGTTTAGACGATTGGTATTATCAGCAAAAATGCGGAAACAACGCATTGATACCGTCCGTTTAAAACTGCTGAAGATTGCTACAAAAGTAGTTCACTCAGCAAGATATATCACATTCAAGCTGTGTAGCAGCTGCCCATATAAAGAAGAGTTTTATGCCCCCCTTTCTGCAATAGGTAAGCTGAATGTACAGTTGGAATAGCAACTGTCAACGAACCTTGACAGCCTGATAATTACTCCAAAACTCGTCATAGGGATTTTATACTCTTTTTCTGACGAATTGAGAGAAGTTATGGCTGCATGGATCATTTTTCAATTCATGGTGCAAGTTTTAGGTTAGAAATTGCTCCATGAATAATTCGGGTTTAGTATGTATGAATTTGATTTGTAATAATATTATGAGGAAGATGAATCATATCAAAAAGGCGTCTCCATAAAACCGTGGAGGTGCCTTTTCTTTCGGGAAATATGGCAAACGGGTTTACAGAAAGTGTTTCTGTTTCCGGTATTCTGTTGGGGTTAACTTGTAGCGTTTTTTGAATAATCTGCAGAAATAGTTAACGTTATGAAATCCTGTCTCAGAAGAAATGAGACTGACTTTTTTCTCGGTTTTT
>OGYH01003469.1_pt1 | contig 10489 bp, 7 predicted proteins | sample 1576511 | NCBI WGS metagenome assembly OGYH01 (sample SAMEA3541522, study PRJEB24748) | human gut metagenome | biome: human gut; feature: human-associated habitat; material: faeces | place: China | collected 2012 | reverse complement strand
GGCAACTTCCGACTCCGGTATAGAAGTTAACCAGAATATAGCTGTCGCCAGAGCGAGTGACATTGTAAGCGCCTGATTCGGCATTCCAGGGAACGCCCCCATCCGCATCGGCATACGTATCCGTTGCTCTTCTGGCAAAAGCAGCAACATGCGCAGCGGTTAAAGTGATATCAGTAGAACCATCAAACGAAACACCAGATATTTTTATTGCTGTCTGAAGTTTCGTAGCTGTATCAGAATTTCCCTTAATCCCCTTAGGAGAATTAAGTGGTGTATTGATCGTCACTTCACCTGTTGCGTTATTTACTGCAAATGGTCGAAGACCGTTCCAGCCACCGTACTGGTCGCCTTTATCAGTCATGAGCAAGTAAGTATTTGCTCCATCATTTCGCCATATGACACCGTAATCACCTGCAATCATCCTTAACGCGTTCTGACTACGGACAATAACTTCATCATTAGCGTAAATCTTATTCCCGCTAATGTCTGACTTACTCAAAACAGGATACGAACTATAAAATCCATTACCTTGTTTAAAATCTAAAATTAAATTTACCGCAACTGATTCAGAATAAGGATCAGTTGCGCCAAATTTATAAGTCGTTTCAGCAACAATATAATCAGAAGCAGGTGCAGTAACGGAGAGACCTTCTTCTAAAAAGACCTCTACGGGAAATGCCCCACCTTCTATATAGAATACGCTGTCTACGGTATCGCCTTTATTACTCATCAGAATGGAATGAATAGCGCGTTCCGATGATGAATAAGCCCAGAACATACCACAGGCATAGCTACCCCGGTCCGTCCAGCCGCCTGCGCAAACAAAACCATTAAACTCACAATTATTCATTCTGTGATTAGCTGAGCGACTTGGCGTTGAAATGACAACGCGGGATGCCCGATGGCTGTCATTCCTTTTTATCACTAACGGATAATATTTACCTTCCTGGACACCCGCCGGGGCATTTACCACAACGTATCGCATCCCCTTTTTCTGATCCACTTCACCTTTGCTGTAAACATTAATGTTACTCAGGAAGCGGTCCTTGTCGGGAATATCAGCACCGTTCTGGTCTTTCTGCAGACGTTTCTCTGCATTGTCATAGGCTGCTTTTACTGCCTTTGGCGTTGCCGCCAGCGTTTCAGACGTGCTGTTGGTCGCACTGCTGAGCTGTACTATCCCCTTTTTCGTCGTGCTCGCATCCTCAAGCGCCACGGCGGATGCAATATCCTCTGCCCGTTTTGCCGCTGTCTCAGCGCGCGTTGCTGCGGATTCTGCCGTACTTTTGCTCTGTGCTGCCGCTGCCGCACTGCCAGCAGCCTCTGTCGCCTTCGTGGATGCCGTCGTGGCGCTGCCCCTCGCTGCTGACGCCTGTCTGGTCGCCTCATCTTTTGAAGCAGACGCCGATGATGCCGATGACGCCGCCGAACTGGCGGACGATGCGGCAGCCGTTTTTGAGGATTCTGCGCTGGTTTCCGACGCTTTCGCGTTCGTTTCGGATGTCTTCGCTGCGGAAGCAGACCTCGCTGCTGCGCTGGCCTGTTCAGTGGCTTCGCCAGCCTTCGTTGTGGCTGTTGAAGCGGACGATGCGGCGCTTTCTGCCGATTTTCCGGCGGCGCTAGCACTGGCTGAGGCCTGCCCGGCACTTGTTGACGCGGCACTGGCAGATGATGCAGCCGCTGTTTTTGAGCCTGCCGCAGCTGAGGCACTCTGTCCCGCTGCCGTTTCAGAAGACCTGGCGTTCGTCTCGGACGTTTTTGCCGCCTTCGCAGAATTTGCTGCCGCCGTTGCCGAGGAAGCGGCACTACTGGCGCTTGATGATGCGTTCGTTTCTGATGATTTTGCCGCCTCTTTTGAAGCCGACGCATCCCGGGCTGAGGTGGCAGCTTCTGACGCTTTCGTGGTCGCGGTGGATGCAGAAGTGGCTGCTGATTGTTGTGACGCTGCCGCATTCGTTTCTGACGTTTTCGCGGCACTGGCACTGGTAGCTGCCGCGCTTTTTGAGGACTCTGCAGCAGCAGCACTTTTCGATGCTTCAGTGGCCTTTGTTGATGCCGTTCCTGCGCTGGAAGACGCTGACTGAGCCGACGAAGCGGCCTGTCCGGCTGACGTGCTGGCTGCGCGTGCTGAGCCTGCAGCATCAGTCGCATGGGTTGCCGCCTCACGGGCTGATGTGCCGGCATCGCTGGCTGACTTCTTCGCGGCTGCCGTGTTCTGTGCCACCGCGGACGCGTTACGCGCCACCTCTTCCACCATCAGTTCAAAACGGCGCAGTGCCTCTGGCCGGACATCATCCTCCGTCATTGCACCGAGGAAATCATTCAGTGTGCCCGGCTTTGAGTCCTCATATACGGTGATAATCCCGGCGTGTGACGGCGGGAATCCCTCCACCAACAGACTGACGCTGTACTGACCATACTCGACGTCCATTGTGTAACGCCCGGCTTCATCCGGGTTTTCTGAGGCCACTGTGTTCACCACCACCGTGGTGCTGTTGCGCCTGGCCTTTAGCTGAATGGTGCAGTTTTGTATCGGCTTACCTGCGCCATCTTTCAGTACACCTGAAATCCGTACTGCCATATTCCCCCCACAAAAAAGCCCGCCTGAACCGGCGGGCTGTCATAACACTGTGTTACCTGGCTAATCAGAATTTATAACCGACACCCACGATGAAACCGTCAGTGCGCCAGTCACCACTGCCGGAGCCTTCATAAGCAATATCAATGGCCACGGATTCGGTCGGGTTAAACTGCACGCCAGCTCCCCACGCCAGAGACGTGTTGCTGTGGCGACCGTCATCACTTCCGGTCAGCACATCGTGCGTTTTCCCCTTGTTGTCAGTTACGCGGATATAATCCCCGGAGAAAGTCGACACACGGCTGTAAGCCATACCCGCCATCGCATACGCGCTGAACCATTCATTCACGCGCACAGACGGCCCCGCCATCACGCTGAACCAGCGATTACGCACGGAATCCTCATGCCAGCGGGTATCGCTGTAATGCGTTTTTTGCTCATCTTCAGCGTTGGCATAACTGAATGACGTAATCAGCCCCAGCGTGTCCGTAAACTCATAACGGTATTTCACGTTAATCCCGTTCAGATTATCGCTGCCGGGAGCGTTCGTACGGGCATGAAGATACCCTGCGCTCAGTGTGGCCTGCTGCTCAGACGCCCATGCAGGCGCACCGGATACGGCCAGACAGATGGCTGCGGACAAAATGGCTGCACAAACTTTACGCATAATTACCTCTCGCTTTTCTGCAATAAAAAAGGCGCCATTTCTGGCGCCCGTATATGGGTTATAAAATTCAGCTGATACTGATGCCTGCGGTGGCTTTCTTCATCACCACAACCAGCAAATCGCTGATACTTGCTGTGGGATACCAGTCATTTACCAGCCATGCTGACACCGAAAACTCCAGCGTCATGTGGCCGTGACCAGCTGGCATATCAATAACACCACTGTAAATCAGCGTATTATCCAGCGCGGTACGGTTATAAATTTCAGCACCATTTTTCTTCACTATCAGGCGGCATGAGGAGTAAATATCAGTATGCTCTCTCTCATGTTTAGCACCGCTGAATGCCACCGCCGGAATAACAATCTGCCGGTCAAACGGCTGATCGTCATAAATCCTGACGGTAATGGTTCCTGATGGCCACCGCTCCGGTGCACGGGAGTCCCGCGGGAAAGCCTTACCCACTGTTTTGACAATATCGCCTTCAATCTGGTTGGCTGACAGTTTCCCTTTAATCTGACAGTTCTCATTTATCGTAACGTTGTTGAGCGTCCCGGAGTTCGCATTCACACTGCCACTGATATCCGCATTTTTAGCGGTCAGCTTTCCGTCCGGTGTCAGGGAAAAGGCCGGAGGATTGCCGCCGCTGGTAATGGTGGGGGCCGTCAGGCGCTTCAGGAACACTTCATTCATGAATATCTGATCACCCTGACCAACAAACATCGGTTTTGTGTTGCCATTCGCAGGATTAATCATCGCAATCCTGTCTGCCGCCAGCAGCACCTGACTCTGCATTCCTGCTGGCGTATTCTCAATACCGGCACCGATACCCGCGATATAAAGGCGTCCGTCCTGCATCTGCTGCAGCTTCACAGCCCACATGCTGTTCAGGTTATTATTTGTATCAACCTGAACCTTCTGTATCTGCTGGATCGCTGCACTCTGGTCTTCCAGTTTCTTATTGACGGTCTGTGTGATTTCATTGCTGACATCCGTAATGGACGTCCTGATTTCAGCCAGGTCAGGCGCAAGCTGACCGTTATCAATCTGCGTCCACAGCTCCTGAGCCAGATGGGTTTTCCCTATCTCGCCTTTGAAAAAATCCAGATAGCCTGATGCATCATCACTCGGCTGACCGACAGCCTCCACGAATGCCGATTTGCCAACGGTGTTCACACTGCGAACGTAAAAATAATAATCATGGCCCGGTTTGATATTGATACTGGCGGCTATCCAGTACAGTGCCGTACCAAGATAACGCGCGCTGGTTTCAACCTGCCTGATATCCGCAATCCGTTTTTCCGAGAACCAGAACTCAAACTGTACCGTCGGATCATAAACCGCAAGATGCGGCGTGGCGGTTATCTGAAAATAGCCCGGCGTCAGCTCAATCCGCGACGGCGCTGCCGGTGCGGCAATCCGGAACGATACCGACGCCGGATCGCCCTGCTGCCCCCACGCATTTACTGCCCGGACTGTCAGCCTGTAGTTCCCCAGAGCCAGTTGTGTGAAGCGGTAAGTGGTTTCCGTCGTCCGGGCCGTGCTGACCAGCCGCTCACGGCCGTCATCCGCTGCCACGGTCAGGCGAAGCAGGAAGCTCACGCCCTTCACCACCTTCGGCGTGTCCCAGCGGGCCAGCACCTGGTATTCCCCGCTGTCTGCGGTGACTTCTGCGGTCAGGTGCTGCACCGCTGGCGGCGTGACACCATTCACCGTGCCGCTCTGGTCGCCGTCAAAGTGCGCCCCGTTATCCACGATGGCCTCTTTTTCCGGTACATGCTGCACGGCGGTGATGGCATACGTGCCGTCGTCGTTCTCACGGATACTCACGCAGCGGAACAGGCGCTGGCGCAACGTCGGCAGCTTCAGCCCCCATACGCTGTATTCAGCAACGCCGTCAGGAACACGGCTCACTTTCACCTTCACGCCGTCGGTGACGGACTGAACCTCCACGCTGACCGGATTACCACTTCCGTCAACCAGGCTTATCAGCGTGGTACCGGAGGATGGCAGCGTGATTTCACGGTCGAGCGTCAGCGTCCGGGTCTGGCTGTTCACCGCCAGCACGCGACCACCGGTGCTGATACCGGCATAGTCATCATCGCAGATTTCAATGACATCCCCCGGTACATGGCGAAGCCCTTCCGCACCCACGCTGAAGTCCACGGTCTGCGTCTCCAGCAGTTCCGTTTTAATCAGCCACAGCCCGGCGCGGTGTGCCTGCCCCCGGCTGGTACAGCCAAAGGCATCCATCTTCGTGACGTTACGACCGTAACGGGCAATGGCCTGCGTGTCCTCCACAAGCTCTGTCGCCGTCTCCCAGCCGTTATTCGGGTCAATCCAGTTCACCTCAACGGCATTATGGCGGTCCTTCAGGGCGCTGAAGCTGTAGCGGAACGGCGCGCCATCATCCGGCATCACCACATTACTGCGGTTATAGGTCCACACCTTATCCGACGGTCGGTCCTGCACGAACGTCAGCGTCTGCCCGTTCCATACCGGCATACAGCGCATCGCCGAGCAGAAATCACTGAGCACATCCCACGCCTTGCGCTGTGTGGTCAGGTACGCATTACAGGTGATGCGCGGCTCCGTGCCGCCAAAACCGTCCGGCACCGACTGATCGCAATGCTGGCCGATGACATACAGCGCCCATTTGTCCACATCCGCCGCACCAAGACGTTTCCCCATGCCGTAGCGCGGATGGGTCAGCATATCCCACAGACACCAGGCCATGTTGTTGCTGTATGCTGGCTTAAACGTTCCGTCCCAGATACCGCTGTATTGCCGCGTCTGCGGGTTATAGTTCGACGGCACCTGCAGAATGCGCCCGCGCAGATGATAATTACGGCTCACCTGCTGGCTGCCGAACTGCTCCGAATCCACCTGTACGCCGACCAGTGCCGTGTTCGGGTAGCACTGTTTCACATCGATGATTTCGGTGTATGACGACCAGAGCGTTTTGTTCTGCAGCTGGTCTGTGGTGCTGTCCGGCGTCATCCTGCGCATCCGGATATTGAACGGGCGCGGCGGCAGGTTACCCACCACCACCGAGGCCAGATACTGCGAGGTGGTTTTGCCCTTAATGGTGATGTCTTTTTCCGTCACCCAGCCACCATTACGCTGTATCTGAACCAGCAGGCGAACTTCCGACGGATTCCGGTCCCCCTTTGAGGTGGTTTCCACCAGTGCCTGCACGCCGAAAGTAAAACGCAGACGGTCAATGTTTGCCGACGTGATGGTCCGGGTGATCGGCGTGTCATATTTCACTTCTGTACCGAGCACCGTCTCGGAGCCGGAGGATTCAAATCCCTCCGGCGGTGTCTGCTCCTGCTCACCGGCCCGGAACACCACCGTGACGCCGGATATATTGGTATTCCCCTCACTGTCCAGCACCGGCGTACTGTTCAGCAGCACGCTTTTTAATCCATCCACCGGACCTTCAATCGGCCCTTCACTGATGGCATCAATCACACTCAGCAACTGCGTGGACTTCAGGTTGTCCTTCGCTTCGCGCGGGGTATGCCCCTTACTGCTGCCTTTACCCATTCGTCATGCTCCATAAACGATAAAACCGCCCGCAGGCGGTTTCACATAAAACATTTTGCATCAGCGACCAATCACCACAACCTGACCACCGTCCCCTTCGTCTGCCGTGCTGATCTCCTGAGAAACCACGCGTGACCCCACGCGCATTTCCCCGTACAGAACAGGCAGAACATTGCCCTGGGCAACCATGTTATCCAGTGAAGAAAAATAGGTGTTCTGTTTGCCGTTATCCGTTGTCTGTGTGCGGGGGGTTTTGGGTTTAGGGGCCAGCATCTGTGCAACACCGCCAAGCGTCATACTGGCACCGAGAGAAAACAGCAGATTACTCGCCATAATTCCTACCCCCGGCATCCATATAGCAACCGCCATAACAGCCGCCCCCAGCACAGCCTGAAACACACCGCCACTTTTGGCTCCCGCCAGACGCGGCACGATATGGATCACAGCACCATTTGCCAGCGGTTCATTAAGACGGGCTGATAATTCCGTTTCACCTGTATCACGCCCGGCAATGCGTACCTGATACCAGCCGTCGCTCAGCTTCTGACGAAACGCCGGGATCTGCATGGCCAGCGCCCGGATGGCTTCGGCCCCCGTTTTCACACGCAGATCGATGCGGCGGCCAAATCGTTGTAAATCCCCGTAAAGGCAGATGCGCGCCATGCCCGGTGACGCCAGAGGGAGTGTGTGCGTCGCTGCCATTTGTCGGTATACCTCTCTCGTTTGCTCAGTTGTTCAGGAATATGGTGCAGCAGCTCGCCGTCACCACAGTAAATGGCGGCATGATTCGGCACCGATGAACCAAAGCAGCACAGCAGCACATCGCCCGGTTGTGCTGATGACAACGGCACCTGATACAGCCCCGTCGCCTCCAGATTATCCAGATAGAGATTCTGGCCGTTACGCCACCAGTCATCCTCACGATGAAAGTCCGGCATCTCAATCCCCGCCAGATGATAAGCATCCCGGAACAGTGTGTAACAGTCCGTCACACCGTGCTCAAAGCGCCGCCCGGTGAGATGCGGCACACAGCGGAACTTATGAATCGTCCCCCGGCAGACCAGCCACCACGGCAAATCACTCTGCACCTGCAGCCGCCGGTCGGCCTCACTCAGCCAGGGCAGACCACCGGGGTGGCTGTGGACCAGCGCCACAATCTCACCCTGCATCTCTGCCTGCAGCCAGTCTTCCGGCGACATACGGAAATACGCCTCCGGCTCACCGGAGATATTCACGCAGGGAAAATATCTTTCCCCCTCCGGCGTGCTTACCACGAAGCCGCACGACTCCGCTGGCGCACATCGCCGGGCGTGCGCCAGAATCGCTGATTCTGTCTGTGTCATGGGATTTACTGCGAAAGTTTGTTAATGGAAAGGAAGCCGCCAAAGTTGCCGACGTTATTGCGAAACTTACAGCCGCTCAGGCATTTGCTGCATTTATCCTTCGTGATATCGGACGTCGGCTGATCATATTCATCCGCGACCGCCGGACCGTGATAACCGCACTCATCACCGCGATAGGTCCAGGTGCAGGTGTTGGCCAGCATGATACGTCCCGGAAAAACAGCGCCATCCGTTTCCGTCGGCGTGGACAGTACAAAAGAGGCACTCACCGCGCTCAGTTCACTGCACTGCTCGATGCGCCAGCGGCTGATCACCTCCTGCTCCGGATCGGCGTCACTGTTTCCGTTGACGAAGTTCACCGCATCCAGAAAACGGGCGTAAACCTTACGCCGGACCACCGTTCCTCCGACCAGACTCTGCAGGTCTTCCGCCATCCCGGTGACCATGCCGTGCAGGTTAGAAACCGTCAGTGTCGGACGGGCAGCACTGCCTTTGCCGTTCAGTTCAAATCCCGTCCCCTGAATGGGATACGCCTGATACTGTCGCCCCTGCCAGGTGACCGGCTCACCTTTATCGTTCTGCTCATTACAGAAAAAATAACGTTCACCACCGACCACTGTCAGATCGATTTCCCAGAGCACCACCTGGGCTGACTGAGTGAGGCGTGTCGTCTCATGATGTGTTTCCTGTGAAATATCCTGCATCAGGGCCTCCTATGCCACGACCTGTTCAAAATCTGCCGTTATGGTTACCCACAGCGCCCCCACGCTTGCCGACCATTTACGACAAACCACCCTGATCGGCTTCCAGTCATAAGGTGGCGTCCACTGAAATGCGCGGACGCCACCGTGCCGTTCCAGAAAGGCTTTTAAAGATGGGTGTTCACATTTACGAACACGTATCGTCACGCTGTAAATCGACAACTGGTTATTCAGTCCCGCCGCACGACGCTGTTCATAACCATCGCCCAGCTTCACTGTCACCACTTTCGGCTCTGATACCACATTCATATCCGGGCGCACTTTCCAGTGAAACGTCTCCATTACCGATATGCTCCACTTAACCGACCACCATCACGGGCCTGCTGTTGCATAAAGTCCGCTGCCGCTTTTTTCCCGAGGTCATAAACCACCTTCAGGGCAGCCGGACCTATCTGCCCGTTCGTGCCATCGTTATTGATCTCGATGTTGTACTGCGGGGCAAACATCGCCATACCTGAACCACCAATATCCGCCACAACCCCCAGCTTACCGTCAGCACCACGACGCAGTGGCAGAATGGCTTCAGGTCCCGCTTCCCCCATCACACCCGCGCCTTTTGCAAAAGCAAAAAACGTCGGACGGTTAACCACCGTGCCACTGTAACGACTCAAATCAGCAGACTGATAAATCCCCCCATTGGCATTCAGGGAAAGGCTGCTGAGATCAAATCCCAGTACACTGCCAATCCCTTTTATCGATTTCATCATGGTTGCCTGCGCCAGGATTTTCGCCATATCTGACAGCACAGAAGAGGTGAAGGATTTGAAATTGAGTTTGCCGGTAGTGACAAAAGTTGCCAGGCCATTTCCCATGTTGCTGAAGGCTGACGAGAACACCTGTTCTGCTGTTCCTGCCGTATTATCTGCATCCACGGTAAAATTCTGAAATGCACGCAGGACTCCGTTTTTCCAGTTACCCTGCACAACTTCAAGCTGTTGCCAGTAACGGCGATTCTCATTCAGTTGTCGGTTCAGGCTCTCCGTCAGCGCCTGCTCGGCCTTTCTGTAGTCATCCGTGTTATATGTTCCTTTCTGCTCACTATCCCGCCTCAACTGCTCCAGCTGTTGCTGGTATTTCTGGCGAAGACTCAGTTGTACCTGATATCGCTGCCGCTGCTGATCACCCATACCCACCGTGGCGATATCCAGGTCATGTTGCTGACGCTGAGCGCGCTCTTCTTCAGCCAGTTGACTGGTCAGCTGAATTGTTTTTTTCTTCAGCTCGTTGAGTGCCGTCTGTTTCTGAAGCTCCTGCTGTTTTACATCCAGCAGCGTCAATGCCTGAATCAGTTCATCTTTACGGGCAAGCACACTCTTTTCATCTGCCGTCAGTTTTTTCCCGTCCAGGTCGCTGATGCGCTGCTGCAGAGCCAGAAGCTGTTTATGCGCTTCTGTCATCCTTTCCGTGGCAATGCCTGCTGACTGTCTGGCAGCAGCAATCTGTCCTTCCACCTGTGCCTGTTGCTGACTGTACTGCAGCAATAACCGGGTGGCCTCATCATTACGGGGTTCGCGTGTTTTTTTCTTACCGGATGCCAGGGCTTTCTCGTAACGTTCATTTTCACGTTGTATCGCCGCATCCCTGACAGCCTGA
>OGYH01003465.1_pt1 | contig 10506 bp, 7 predicted proteins | sample 1576511 | NCBI WGS metagenome assembly OGYH01 (sample SAMEA3541522, study PRJEB24748) | human gut metagenome | biome: human gut; feature: human-associated habitat; material: faeces | place: China | collected 2012 | reverse complement strand
CGCCCGGGATCATCGCGCCCGCAATCCCCCAGACGCCGAAGGCGAGCACACAGGCCACGAGCGCACCGGCGAAGGCAATGAGAAACGTCTTGCCACCGTTGCCTTTGGGAGCCGCGTGCTGGGCATGCATGGACACAGGTTCAGCCTCGTAAGTTTGCTGGCCGTAGACCTGTCCGGCAGAATGCTGTGCAGAACCGGGCGCCTGCTGAGCCCCGTAGCCATAGGGCTGCTGGGCGCCATAGCCCGTTGCTTGGCCTGCCTGGCCGGTATAGGCCTGCTGACCGCCGTAGGGCTGAGCGCCCTGGGCGCTGTAGGGCGCAGGCTGAGTCGGCTGCAGCGGTACCGGCTGCTGCGATGCGGGGGTGTGGCCGCCCGAGGCAGAGTCGCCTGGAGGCGTGGGGGTGCTATTGGTGTCGGTCATGGAAGGCTCCTTCGCGTAAGGTTGTCCTTATGTGCGCCAAACCTTAGCACGCTCTAGAACTTCTCAACCGTTATGGCAACCCATCGTCACGCTTGCGTCACAGAGATACACCAATCGGTGTACGCGCGCCAACCGCCGCGGAGACGCAACGACGCGCGCCGACCGCGCACGGGCCACCGCACCCCGCGCCGACCGCCGCCGAGTCGCTTTCGAGTCGCCTTCAAGCCGCCCTCGAGGCGATGCGAGAACGCAAGCGAGCGCCTAGTCCCGATCGTAATTCGCCAGGAATGCGCGGGTGCGATCGTGCTGGGGGTTGTTGATGACCTCGCTGGCCGGGCCCTGCTCCACGATGACGCCGCCGTCCATAAAGATGAGGTGGTCGGCCACGTCGCGAGCGAAACCCATCTCGTGGGTGACGATGACCATGGTCATGTGCTCGGCCGCCAGATCGCGGATGACCTTCAGCACCTCGCGGGTCAGCTCCGGATCCAACGCACTTGTGGGCTCGTCGAAGAACAGCACGTCCGGGTTCATGGCCATGGCCCGGGCGATAGCCACGCGCTGCTGCTGACCGCCGGACAGGTCGCACGGCACCATCGATTCCTTGTCCGCCAGGCCCATGCGGGCCAGAAGCTCGCGACCGCGAGCGAGCGCCTCGTCCTTCGGCATCTTCTGCACACAGATGAGCGCATCGGTGACGTTCTGCAGCACGGTATAGTGCGGGAACAGGTTGAAATTCTGGAACACGAGCCCGAAACGGGTCTTTGCGGCAGCGACGACGTCCTTGCCCCCGTAAACGGCTCGACCCTCGGCATTGTTCGCACAGACGGTGAGGTCGCCGTAGGAAAGGTCGCCCGAATCAAGGGTTTCCAACAGCGTCATGCAGCGCAGAAGCGTCGACTTGCCGCCGCCCGAGGGCCCGATGATGGCCAGCACGTCGCCAGCGTTCACCGTCAGCGAAATATCCTTCAGAACCTCGTTGTCCCCGAACGCCTTCTTGCCGTTGGTGAGGCTTACGACCGCTTTGCTTTCCATGAAACGCCTCCTAGTCGTGGTAATAATCGAGACGCTTCTCGACACGGTTCAGGATGAATTCGATGAGCAGGCAGAACACCCAGTAGATGAGAGCCGCGATGGCGTAGGGAACCATGGACACCTCGCTGGCGGCCAAGGCCTTCGCGGCGGAGAACATCTCCATGATGCCAAGCACGAAGGCGAGCGACGTGTCTTTCACCAGCGTGATGACCTCGTTGCCCATAGCCGGCAGAATACGCTTGATGACCTGGGGAAGCACAATCTTCATGAAGGTCTGGGCTTTGGTGTAGCCCAGCACCTCGGCCGCCTCGTACTGGCCGCGCGGAATAGACTGGATGCCCGAACGATAGATTTCGGCGAAGTAGGCGGCGTAATTCAGGATGAAGCCGATAGCGCAGGCCCAGAACTTCCAATCGCTGCCCATGTTCAGGCCGAACAGGTAGTAAGGCCCGAACATGATGGCCATGAGCTGCAACATAAGCGGCGTGCCGCGCAGAATGGAGATGTATAGTTGCGCCAGCCACGCCAGCGGCTTGAACTTGCTCATACGCGCCAGAGCGACCACCACGCCCAAAGGCAGCGAGCCCACCAGCGTGATGAGGAAGATCTCCGCCGTCAGGGCGAAACCTTCCATGAGAATCCCCATCATGACCGAGAATTCCATCTCCACGTCCTCTCATCGTCGCTCTTAAACCCACAAGAAGGGCAAGGCCCCAAAGAGCCTCGCCCTCCCGATTAATTAAAACTCTTCCCTTCGCTGGTTCGCCCAAGGAAATCAGCGAGGTTGTAAATTAATCAACCAGTACCCAGTTGTCGATCGAGATACCGTACTCGCCCCACTTCTCGCACAGCTTGGCGATGGTGCCGTCGTCGTACATCTCCTTCAGCGTCTTGTTCACCGCGTCAACCATGGCCGCGTCGCCATCCTTGGCAAAGCCCACGGCGTAGTTCTCAGTGGACAGGGGCTCGAGCTTCACGAACATATCGGGCTTGGCGGCCATCTGGTAGTCCGCAATGGACAGGTCGCAAGCCACGGCATCCACCGCACCGGACTCCAGCTGCATGAAGGCGTTGTTGTAGTCGCCGATGGTCTGCGCCTTGCCGCCGGCGAAGGTGTCGGCCAGATCCTTCTGGTCGCCCTCCAGCACGTCCAGGGCGGCGGAGTCGACCTGCGTCATGACGTTCTTGCCAGCAAGATCATCCAGCGAGCTGATGCCCGAGTCCTTCTTCACCACAACGACCTGCTCGTTGTGCATGTAGGGCTTCGAGAACGTATAGTCGGCCTCGCGGCCCTCCATGGTGAAGCCGTTCCAGATGCAGTTGATGGTACCCTGATTCAGCAGCGCGTCCTTAGCGTCCCAGTCGATGGCTTCAAGCTCGAGGTTCCAGCCATTGCGCGCGGCCACCTCGGTGGCCAGATCAATGTCGAAGCCGGTCAGGTTGCCATCGTCGCCGATGAAGCCATAGGGCGGGTAAGCGTTGTCCAGGCCCACGATGAGCGTCGTGGCATCGGGGTTAGCGGCAGCGCCATTGTCGGCCGCGTTATCGGCCGCGTCGTTGGAACCCGAGCAGCCGGCCAGAAGCGCGGCCCCCAGGCACAGAGCCGCAGCTGCAGCGGCGATCTTCGTCAGTTTCTTCATTCCGTCCTCCCTAAAAGGTACGCCAGGAAAGTCTCTCGCCTTTCCCACTTTACTTCTTTACTGTGCTAAAGCACTAGAGCGCTCGCTAGTATAGCACAGACAATCTTAATCAGAAAATTGGTCACAAAATCGAGTTCTGGGTTTCGTCGAGCGGATTTTCCCGAGCACTCTCATGAAAGGTGTGCACACAACGATTAATTATATCTATTTTTCTAGGGCGTACACAGGGACGTGAGGACAGTTTGCTCTCAGAAAAACCCAGAACTCGATTTTGTGACCAGAAACAAGAAAATCTTTGCTACTTGTTCCGATTGAAGAGCTTGTTGCCCTTCTTAGCGGCGGAAATCTCCACAAGGCGCGGCTCGAAATCGAACAGCTCTTCCATGGAGACGACGGGTACGATCTCGATGCACTTCTTCAAGCAGGCATCGGCGCACAGGTTGCACTGAACGCAGTCGGAGACCTGGAACTCCAGGTACGCCTTGCCCTCGTCCGGATGGCGATCGACCGCCTTGCGCAGGGCATCAGTGGGACAAAACATGACGCACATGCCGCAACCGGAGCATTTCTCGGCATCGATGGCGATATCGCCGAAAATGCGCGTGAACATCTCGTCGACGGCTGGCTCATCGGGATCGCCGATGCGACTCATGGCATCCAAAATAGCGATGTTACGCTCGGCCTCGATGGTGGGCATCTTGCCCGCGCCGTTCTTCACGCCGAGCTTCTCCCGCAGCGTCTGCTCCTGTTTCTGCAGATGCAGTTGCGCCAGCTTCTCGTTCACCACCTTCTCGGCAGCCGACTTCGCCACGTCCTTGGCATAATGGCCCGAGGAGGTGAAGAACTCACGCCGGGCGGCACCGACCGCCTTGCGCATATCCTCTACTTGAACCGAAGCCGGAAACTCCGACGTGCGCGTGATTTGCGCGTCCGACCCCATGGCCTCGATGAGCGCGCGCGTCGACTCAACCGTGTCGTCGATGGCGGGCACCGCGCCTCGGTACTTGCAGGTGCGGCAGTCGCCGTCCACCAGGCAGATCTCCGGAACGCCGCGGGCCACCAGTTCCACGAGCAGCTCTTCCTCCATGCGGGCGAGGCAGGGCACCACTGCGTACTTATCGGGGTCGCCCACGTTGCGAGCCGCCTTGCGGGCGCAGGCGATGACCGTCAGGCCATCAGCCGCGTTGGTCGTCTCGGCCACAGCGCCGGCCAAGTCGTCGGGCATCGGATCCATGGGAACCAACGCCGAGGTAGGGCACACCGCCACGCAGGCTCCGCAGGCCACGCACGCCCCAGCGTCGATGTTCAGCTCGTTCTTCTCAATCGTGAAGGCGTCGGCCAGACACACATCGGCGCACTTGCGGCATGAGGAATGGCGGTTGCGCACAGCGACGCAGAACGTGGGGATCGTAATGATCGCCTTCGTCTCCAAGGCGTCCATCATCTCCATGATATCGTTCAAGTTCGGCATGGCGCGAATCCCTTTCTGCTATTCGCCGAGATAGGACTGCTCGATGCGAGCAAGCTCGTCGGGCGTGTTGGCATTGATGAAGCAGCCGCCGCGGGGCTCAACTTCCAGGACGCGATCCTGGTTGAAGGGCAGCACCGTAACCGCCGGGTCGTCGAAGAAGCTCTGCACGCGCTTCTCCCCGCGCTCGGTGCGGGCGTGAACAGCGCCGAGGCACCCTTCCTTGCGGTACATGGCGTGCATCGGCTCGAAGCCGTGCTTGTTGGACGGCGCCACCACGTCGGCTCCGCTCTCGTGCATGGCAAGCGCCTCGGCCACCACCAAACGCGCGCTCGCGAACACCATGTCGCAGGCCACAACGGCCACGTACGGGTTCTCGGCAGCAGCAAGCGCGGTATAGAGCCCGGGCAAAGCGCCTCGTTCTGCATAGGCGTCGCCCACGAGCCTGATGGTCAGATCGGGGTACATATCATGGAGAAAGCCCAGCTTATCGGCTTCGTTGGTGGTGATGATAAGCTCATCGGCCACGGGCGACAAACGCTCGACAAGACGGCAGATGAGGGGACGTCCCGCAAAGGGCACCGTCGCCTTCGACTGGCCCATGCGCCGCGACTCGCCACCGGCCTGGACGACCACCGTGACGCGCGGCCGCACGTAGTGCTCGGAAAGGAAATCGGCCAAAGCGGCCACATCTTCAAGGCCGATGGCGGGAATGCCATAGAGCGCCGCAGCCTCCTCGGCATCGGGAATATCGGTCACCACGGCCACCGTGTTGGTGGAAGGCATCTTGGCCGCAGCATCGGCGGCAGCCGAGTAGTCGGACGCGCCCGGCATCTCGCCCGCGCCCAGCATCTCGCCCGCGCCGTCGCAGGCCCCGTCGCGCCCAGCCCCGTCGCCCGCGCGGTCGACTGCGCGCCCCAGCTGCGTGAAGTCCGTCGTCAAAGGCAGACCCTCCCGGGCCGCCTTCACGAACAGGCGAGCCGCACGGCAGTCGGCCTCGTTGCCCGAGCGCATGATCTCGATGGTGGGCAACCCGCTTTTGCGGTAGCCCTCCACCACGATAATGTCGTGGTTCGGCATCGAGCGCACCAGCTCGCTGCACTCCACCTCGTCTTCCACGGTCTTGATGCGCGCCACCTGCCCCGGGGCCGCAATAATCGTCTCGGAGGCGCCGGCGGCCCTGTGGCGGTAGGAGTCCTTGCCGGGAATATCGATGTCGAACCCGCGATGGGAATGGTGCTTGATGGAGCCCACGTCGAACCCGCGGCCCACCAGCTCGGCGATAAGCCGCTCGATGAGCGTCGTTTTGCCGGAGTTGTGCCGCCCCACGACGGCCACAGCCGGACTTGGAATATCGATCATAGCTGTTACGCCCTCCCCTAATGCGGCCGCCCGGGCCGCCGTTTTGTTCCGGGAAAGTATAGCACTACGAAAAAAGCGGCGACCCTTGCGAGCCGCCGCTCTTTCGGAAACCCTTTCTGACCCAAGGCGATGCGCCGCCCTGCGGAGGAGATACCCAGGTTCTTACCTCAAGCCCTCCGAGTCGAGCGATGCGGCTTCCTCGATGTACTCCTCCACCGGATTGTCGCCGAAGTTCGGCAGATCCGCGGTGGTCCAGCACTCGCAGGCGGGCATGCCGGGCACGCTGGCAGCGATGAACACCGGATCCTTGCCCTCCTTGCGCTGACGGGTGTAGTCATCCAACGCGGCCAAGGCCCACTTGCCGAGCAGCAGAATGGCCACAAGGTTGATGATGGCCATGAAGCCCATGAAGATGTCGGCCAAATTCCACGCCAGATCGAAGCTGTTCACGCAGCCGTAGAAGATGGCGGCCAGGCACAGCACGCGGAAGATGAGCATGCCCCACTTGGTGTTCTTGAAGATGTAGCGGAAGTTCGTCTCGGCATAGAAGTAGTTGCCGATGAGGCTGGAGAACGCGAAGGCGAAGATCGCGAAGGTGATGAAGTGGATGCCCACCTCGCCAACGGCGTTGTTCACGGCCATCTGCACGAGCGGCATGCCGTTGAGCGCCATGGCGGCCTCGGGATCCTGCACCCAGAACACCATGACCATCATAGCGGAGCAGGTGCAGATGAGCAGCGTATCGATGTACACGGACAGGCTCTGCACGAGGCCCTGCTTCACCGGATGCGACACGCTGGCGGTGGCGGCGGCGTTCGGGGCCGAGCCCATGCCGGCCTCATTGGAGAACAGACCGCGCTTGATGCCGAGCATAACCACCGAGCCGGCAAAGCCGCCCGCGATGGACTGGAAGTTGAAAGCCGACTGGAAGATGGTGCCGAACACGGCCGGCAGCTCGCCGATGTTGGCGATCGTGGTCCACAGCGCAATGAGAATGTAGGCGATGGCCATGATGGGCACGATGATGGAGGTGATGATGGAGATGCGCTTCGCGCCGCCGAAAATGACGAAAGCGGTGAACACGATGAGCACGATGCCCACGCCGACCGCCGTGCCGTTGGTGGCGTAGTCGGGGATGTAGTACTCGAGCGCCGAAGTCATGTTGAACGCCTGCAGGCCGTTGAAGCCGAAGGCGAAGCACAGGATGAGCGCCCAGGCGAAGATGATGCCGAGCCAGCGCTGGCCCAGGCCCTGCTGAATGTAGTAAGCCGGACCGCCGCGGAACTCGCCTTCCTTGCCGCGAATCTTGTAGATCTGCGCGAGCGTGGACTCGATGAAGGCCGAAGCCGCGCCGATAAGCGCCATGAGCCACATCCAGAAGATGGCGCCCGGACCGCCCGTGGCCACGGCCGTGGCGATGCCGGCGATGTTGCCCGTGCCCACGCGCGAGGCGGTGGACACCATGAGGGCCTGGAAGGACGAGATGGATTTCTCGCCCTGGACATGCTTTTTCTCCGTCAGCTGAGTGAACATGTCCTTGATGTAGCGAATTTGCACCGCCTTGGTGCGGATGGTGTAGTAGACGCCCACGAATACCAGCAAGATCACCAAAATGTAGGTGTACATAAAGGAGTCGATCTCACCAGTCCAAGCGACGAGCATCTCGTTCAAATCGGCCATAGATGCTTCCTTTCCGAAAGCGCGCCAGGCCCTGCAACCTGGATCGCCTTCCAAACGGGCTCGCCTTTCTGCGGTCGAATCCAACAGAGCGCGATAAGCACGCCCAAACCAGGGATTCGTCGCAGGAAAACGGCCTCGGATATACGCGCCGACCCTCGCCGACGCAAGACATGCCCGTATTCTACCCTACAGCGGGCTAAAGTTAGGCGATATTATCAGGGTATTTTGAACGCTACGCGAAAAGTGGCGCTGCTTTCCGCCGGTTTCCCGTCGATGCGAAACCGAGCCGCTACTTCAGGGCGGCGGCGACCTTGCGGGCGGCGGCGGTGATGGACAGATCGTTCACATCCACAGTGATGTCGGCGTACTTCTCGTAGAGCGGCAGGCGCTCGTCGTAAAGCTCGCGCAGACTCATACCGATGCCGTCGCGCATAACCACGCCGCGCTCGGAGAAGTCGGCCAGACGGCACTTCAGCTCGTCGAAGCTGATCTTCAGATACACCACGCGGCCGATCTCGGACAGGTGGTTCATGGCCGGCTCGCTGTAGATGGCCGAGCCGCCGGTGGCGATGACGGAATGCTCGAAGGACATTTCGGAAAGCACCTGGTTTTCAATTTCGAGGAAGGCATCGGGGCCCAGAGTGTCGATGAGACGCTGGAGCGATTTGTCGCAGGACTGCTGAATGAGCAGGTCGGCGTCGACGAAATCCATGCAGAGAATCTTCGCCAGCACGATGCCCAAGGTCGACTTGCCCGCACCGGGCATGCCGATGAGCACGATGTTGTCGCGACCGGGTTCGAAGGACTTCTCTTTCATATCAAGACCTTTCTCGTAGAAGGTGACGACGGCCGGGCTATGGTCGCCGAAATGGATGGGCAGCTTCGCCCCTATGATACTTCAGCGCGCTTATGGGCGGCACGTAACGCTTCGTCTAAGGATTGGGAAAACACCGGAGCCAGGGCGGCGAGGAACGCCGCTTCATCGGCAGGGGCAGCGGCGGCAGGGGCGCCAGAGGCAGCAGCGACGCCGGCAGCCATCGGGGCCTCCCCCCGGACCGCCGCGGCGGCATCCCCGGCATCGGCATCCTCTGCGTCAGCGGAAGCACCGAACCCGAGGGATTTCAGCGCACCGAACAGATAGGCATACGGAATGAGCGCCGCGCGCTCGTCGGGAGCGAGCTTGTCGCCCTCGAGCGACCAGCCGCCATCGCGCATCCAGTTGCGCAAGGCCTTGGCATGGGCGGCGATGTCGTTGCCCTCGGGGGAGCGCCGCATGGTGTAGTTGCCGAGCACCCCCATGGCCGCCGCCGTGGCCAGAGCGAGCACGCCAGCACGCCAGCTGACCCAAATGATGGCCGCTACCGCGATAACCGCCAGGAAAATCGCTGCCCCCAAAACGACATGCTGAGCGCGACGGGAGGCTGTATCGAAGAAGCCGTAGGGCTCAACCAAAGCGGTGAGGCGACGCTGCCAGGCCGCGCTGGCCTCCAAAAGATCGCGCGGATGTTCGTGAGCCAAAGCGGAAAGCTTGGCGCGGCTGAGTGTCCGACCGCCCGTGGCGACCATGCGCAGCAGCCGCAGCGTGGCCGCATCGAGGGCGGCCTGCTCTGCGTTGACCGCGTCAGCCGCGTTAGCGTCGGGCGCGTCGGGCGCATCATCCGCACCAACATCAGCGGCCCGAGGCGCAGCAAGGGCGGCGGGCGACCCACTCTCGACCCTCTTCGCCGGCTCCTCTCCCGCGGCAGGTATGACCAGCTCATCGTCTCGCACTTCAAGAACACCGCGACGCACCATATCGAGCACCGTGGCTACTATGTCGTCGGGGCTCTCGTGGTTCCAGCGCCATAGACGACCGAGCACGGCTGGCGCCATGGCGTCGGCAGGCGGGTTCATCCAATAATCGTCGCGAAACGCCGGCGGCCGCTCTCGGCCCCAGCGCCACCAAACGATGAGCGCCGCCAGCAGCAACGCCGCAGACAAGCCCAGCAGCCCCAAAGCCAGCCCAAGACGAATGACCTCCTGAGACGTATCCGTATCGACCCACGTTTCCTCGTAACGGCTCGTCCAGTAGTACTGCAGGGTGCCCTGATTCGCCAGGCGCGCCTCCTCGCTCAGGTTCGTCAGCCACTCGACGGGGAACATCACCCGCGCTTTGGCGTACATCGTGGGCTCGACCGCAGGATCCGTGAAGATCACCGTACCGTCGGAGCGGATGTCCACCTCGCCATCGGCAGGGCCGTGACCCCACGCATAAACGTTTTCCATGGCCTTCACGGAATCGTCGGCCGCCACAGGCAGCACCACTTCTGCCCGCACATCGGCCAGGGCCACGTCGTAGTCCTGGGGAACATAAAGCCATTGGAAGTCGGCCGCGTCGTCGAAGGCCTCGATGGCGTCTTCCACGCGGTAGACCACCTCGAACATGACGCGCTCGGGCATGGCATCCACGAAGGCATAGAGCGTATGCTGGAACTTGTCGTAGGCCCAGGCGTCGTGCTCGGGCCCTCCGCCGCCGCGCCAGGGCAAAAGGAACGTCGTCTCGGGAAGCTCCGTCCACTCCCCGGCAAGCGCACCATCGCCATCCACCGACGCCATGCGCACCCGTTCGATAGTAACCTCAGCCCCTTCGATGAACCCATCGTAGAGCCACTTCAACCGCTCCGGCGCGCTTTCCCCTTCCGTGAGGTCGAAGATGCGCTGATCGGTCATGTGCACCGACCCGTCAGTCTCCACCGACGCCAGCAAGTCCACCTCCGAGCACCGATAATCCGCCGCCAGAGCTGTTGCAGGCGCACAAAGGGCAACGAGAAGAACGATCAGCAACGTGAGAGCCGATAGGAAGCAGGGGGTGCCTTGACCGAGCGAGTTCCGCAGCGACTGAAACAGCCCAGTGGGCTGTT
>OGYH01003461.1_pt1 | contig 10518 bp, 5 predicted proteins | sample 1576511 | NCBI WGS metagenome assembly OGYH01 (sample SAMEA3541522, study PRJEB24748) | human gut metagenome | biome: human gut; feature: human-associated habitat; material: faeces | place: China | collected 2012 | reverse complement strand
CGCTGGCCGAGTCGCCCGCTGCAGCCGTATCGCCGGCCGATGCGCCCGCGCAACCCGCAAGCGCCACTGTCAGCGCCCCGCACAGAGCCGCCGCCCCAACAAGCGCCGCCAGCCGCCGCAACCGCCGCGGCAAACGAGAAGATACCGAAGATGCTTTCATGCTGTCGTTCCTTTCAAACGCGCGGGTCGGCATCCCAGAACCACCGCCCGCAAGGGCCATTCAACTCGCGAAAGCGACCCACAAGGGAACGTCGCTTCCGTGCATTCATGATGGCCCCGCTCCGTAAAAGAACCGAGCAGCGCCCGTAAAGAGTCTCCGTCAGTTTCGAAAAGCTTTGGTAAAGCGTCAGCGCCAAACACCTGCAGCGCTTGCTTGACCGTCGTTTGGCTCGTATGGCAATGGCTGCTCTGAGCAGCTGCTCCGGATAGCTGCCTGCGCACTCTTCCAAACGCTGCGCATTTCCCCTTTCCACGAGTAAATGCCAGTTGAGGGCAGAAATGGTCGACAGGCGCGGGACGCCTCTGCCATTTTGGGCCTGAAGTGGCAGAAAAATGCCAGTTGAGGGCAGGTATGGCAGACCGTCCCCAGTCGGCCTTACCAAAGCGGGGTCGAAGTGGCATTTGCGGCCGCAATACTTGCGACTATGCGAGGATGTCGGCGATCATGCGATCTTTGCAGCGATTGACAGCCGCGAGCTTCCAAGCAGGGTAGCCCATGCCTGGGTCGGTGTACTCGAAGTCTTTCAGAGCCACCAGCTTCGCGCGGATATCCGAGGTGATGAGCGCCCGGGCGATGCTGACGAACGACGCACCAATCTTCGGGCCGATCATGCTGAGGTACTCGTCGAAATCGTCATGCTCCATCATCATGGGAAGACAAGCCATGTTCTGATCGAACAGCGGCGCCATGCGCAGAATCTCGCCCGTGTCGTTATCGACCAGAAACCCGTAGTTACCCGCATGGCGATCGACGTTTGCCATAACCGCATCCATAACGATCATTTCACGGAACGATTCGTCGCCGCCGTGCGCGTCGCAGAAGGCAAGCACGTCTTCCACATCAAAAGGACCGTCAAAGAACCGATGGGCCGACACAAATCCCACCTTTTCCGAAGTAAACAGCGGGCACTTGCTCGCAAGTTTGCCGTGAAATTTCTCGATGGTATAAGGCACATGGTCGATAGACGCTGCCTGCAACACTTCTGCGGCCAGCACTTCCGAATAGGGCTCGAATCCCGCGTTGGCGTAGCCTTCGGAACCACGCTTGAGCAGCGATACCTGGTCGCCCTCGCGCACCCAGCACTTGGCGAAGGAGCCCGAGGTAGCGAACTCGGGGGACGTGGGAGAATTCTGTCGGCCGTATATGCCCGTGCCGTCGAAGGCAATGCGAGCGATAACGTCGTCGAAAGGATTGCGGTACAGCGACACGTCGTTCCAAGAGATATCCTCATCGGCGCGCTTCATCCAAAAGGTATCGGTGAGCGCAAGGCAACGCGCCATGGAGATAAAGTCGTGACGCGTGGTAAGGCCCAGTTCGCGCATGAGCCTCTCGATGGACGTGCGGTGTTTGGCGATCTGACGACCGTCGATCCAGTCGTTGATGTCTACGAAGCCATAGGGCACATAGCCATCAAGGCGCTCGATCTCGGTATACCGATAGTCATCCAGCCTTTTCTCTTCCTCGTAGGTGGCCACCACCTTGTCCTTGTTCATCAACTGATACAGCACACCGCACCTCCTTTCCATCGCGGCCCCATTATACGACAGGCCCGTGGAGGAGCGTCCTTGCACCCTACTTGCCGAATGGCTTGAACATGACGTTGAAGCTTGAAACAAGGGAGAGCGATGCGCTCACCAAACAAATCTTGGTGCACTATTTTCGAGAGAATGCCACTTCGACCGACCGAGCGCTTTTTCGCATGCGCAAACGTCCTCCAAACGCGCGATTCGCTGCAGCCATGCCTTAAACTATGGGAAACTGCTTACACACAGGGAGAGGGGAAGGCATGAACGATCAGCGCGCCACCGCGGCAAAGCAGCCGCTTTTCACCCTGCCTGCGTGTCTCGTTGTCGCGAGCCTCATCTGCGCCATCACCACTGAAGAGCTGCTGGGCTACCAGATACTCTCTCTCGGCGACGGTCCGGTCAGCAGCTACGTTGTGATGTGCGCAGTGCAGGCCGTGGCCGCCGCCGGCTTGCTAGCCTTGGGGCCACGCCTGGCCGCCATCATCGACCGCCCGCTGGTACTCGTCGGCGTCATCATCGGGGCGCTGATAGGCTCGCTGTTCATGGCGGCCTCTTCCGACGGATCGCTAGCGACCCTCGCCTTCTTCGGATTCGCCCTGCTCTCACTGGCGTCTCTGGCACTGAAGGTCGCGAACCTGGAGATGCTCGCCGACGCGCCACCTTGGAAGCTCCCGGCGCTTATTTTCATCGCCGTTCTGCTGCAATCCGTCGCAGCCCCTCTCTTCACGCTGCCAAGCGCGGCCATCTGGGTGCTCGCGGGCCTTATCGCCACCCTCGGCATCGCCCTAATCGCTGCGGCGCGACGAGTTTTGGAACGCCGCAGGCCAGCGACCGACGTACCAACCGGCTTCCGCCGCCCCTTCTCCCCTTCCCCGGCCATCTTAATAGGCGTCGCCATTATTTGCGCAAGCACCTCGTTTCTCAACCCCCTAGGATTCTATGAGTCCATCACTCCAAACGACTTTCTTTCGTTTACTTTCCTCACGCACTTCGTGGCGGCCGTCCTCTTCGGCCTCATCGCGTTCGTGAGCCGTAACTCCTCCCATGCCATCGCTTTCAAGAGCGTCAACTCTATCATCCTCGTCGGCTTTTTCCTCATGGCCTTGCTGGGCGCGGCATCCTTCGTACCCCGGGCCGTCTGCACCACCTCGTTCAGCCTGTTCGAGTTCATCACCTTCCTCGCCATCGCCGATCTTGCGTCTTACTCAAGCACCAATCGCCTTCGCCTGTTCGGGGGCTACTACCTGCTTCTGCGCACCAGTTCGCTGGCTGGCATCGCTTTGAATGCCGGGGATGTAGTGTTCATGCCCCTCGGAATTGAGGCGTCCCTATTCGGCTCTCTTCTGGCCGTCGCCTGCATCATCGCGGCGCTGTGGCTTATCACCGAGCCGCATCTGAACCAGTTCTTCTGGGGCGACACCACGGCGGAAATCAACCGGGGAATTGGTCATATTCAAACAGGGCAGGGCGGTTCGCTTATCGATCGCAGCATCGACCGTCTCGCTGAAGATCACGGTCTTACGCCGCGCGAACGCGAGGTATTCGTCCTTATGGCCCAAGGGCGCAGCGCAACGTTCATCGGCGAGGAGCTCTTCGTCAGCACCAACACGGTGCGCAAACATATCGCCCATGTTTATGAAAAGCTGGGGATTCATTCGAAGCAGGAGCTTCTCACCTTGGTGCAGAAGGAAAGCGCGGAAATGCCTGCACGCTGAGCCGTCAGCAATACTTAGAACTTTATCGCGGCGCCTCCAACTCTCAGAGCCGTGAAAGCTGCAGAACAACCTTCATTCAACATCCTCCCAGCTCAACACCATCTTACCCATTTTGCACCAGATCTCATTTCGCACGGAAATGGTGCATTGTGCGGGTCGATTGCCCCAAAGGTTGAGGCCTAGCATGCTCCTTGTCACAGAAGCGCGAAGGGAGCGCTTCATCCTATCCAAGGAGGGAATGCATAATGACGAAGGAATTCAGCACGACGCGTCGCAACTTCCTGAAGGGCGCCAGCATGGGAGCGGTCGCCGTGGCTGGCATGGCTGGATTGGTCGGCTGTGCACCGCAGACCAAGGCTGAAACGACGGCTGGCAGTGACGACCTCGCGACCACAGGCGAAACGAACGGTAGCGGGAACCCCGATTGGCTCGGCCCCGAGCCAGAGATCGCCGATGACGCCATCGTGGAGACAGTCGACGCCGACGTGGTGGTGTGCGGCGGTGGCTGCTCAGGTCTGTTTGCCGCCTGCTCTGCTGCCGAAAATGGCGCCAAGACGGTGATGCTCGAGCAATTTCCGAAAGATTCCGGCTCCGGCGTGCGCGACGACTTGGCAGCCTACAATACCCGCATCCAGCAGCAAGAGGGCTCTCCTCTCGATCCAGCCGAAATGGGCAACTTCATGTGGCAACAGGCATCGGGCTACTCCAACCAGCGCTTGTTCAATGTATGGGCAAAAGAGAGCGGCGAGACGCTCGACTGGTACGCCGACCGCATTGAAGAGGCCGGCTTCAAGATGAAGCACCAGCTTGTGAACCCGCCGGCCGATCAGGAGCGCAGCTTCTCCTGCTGCGTGGGCGTCGACTGGGGCACCGAGGGCATTGAAATGGGCAGCACAGCCAATAATGGCCAGTATATTCTGAACCCTTACGCCGAATCCATCGGCGTCGATTGCCGCTGGGAAACCAAGATGGTCAAGTGCATTAAGGAAGGTGACCGGGTCACGGGCGTCATCGCCCAGAATGCCGACGGCGACTACATCCGGTTCAACGCTGCAAAGGGCGTTATCCTGTGCTGCGGCGGTTACCTGGGGAATCCCGACATGATGGCCGCGCTTCAGCCGGACATCGAGGAAGTGACCGTCTACAACTGGACATGGCCCGGCACCAACGGCGACGGCATTAAAGCAGGCCTATGGGCCGGCGCCGCCAAAGATCCGGCTGCCAGCGTCAGCTCTTGGGAACAGGGCCTGGTACCGCCCGACATGGTGGTAGCCGAAGCCCACGACACCGCCGAGACGCTTTGGACCGGCCCTTTGCCCTATCTGCGCGTGAACCTGAACGGCGACCGATTCATGAACGAATCCTCCTTCTTCGACACTCTGGGACACGCTCTGCAGTACCAACCGGGACACACGGCTGTGCAGATCTTCGATGCCTCCTGGAAAGAAGACGCCCAGCAGTTTAACGTGTACGGCGCGCACCGGTACTTCCCCTACGATAATGGACTGGCCTCGCTTTTCACCATCGATTATGTGGAAGAAACCATGAACGGACAGATCGAGAGCGGCCTCATCGTGAAAGCCGACACCGTTGAGGAGCTGGCGAGCAAGATCGGCGTGCCAGCCGACAACCTGAAGGTCACCATCGATCGCTACAACGAGCTATGCGACGCGGGCAAGGACGAGGACTTCGGCAAGCCGGCCTATCGTATGTCCAAAGTAGACGAGCCGCCCTTCTACGCCGCACGCTTCGCCCAGCAGGGATCTCACACCATGGACGGCCTCATTATCAATGAAGATATGCAGGTGCTCGACAAGGATCTGAGCGTTATCCCCGGCTTGTATGCCGCCGGCGACAACTCCGGCTGCTATCTGGGCATCACCTACCTCGGCAACGCTGCAGGCAACGCCGCCGGCCGCTCGGTGACCTTCGGACGCCACGCCGGTCGTCATGCCGCTCAAAGCTAAGGTACAGGCGTGAGCGCGCACTCGCATGACCGGAGGTGCACTCGCTTGACTGGCTGCACACCTGTTTGACCGGAGGCGCACTCGGTTGGCTGGCTGCGCGTCTACTCAACCAAGCGTTTTCCCTGGTGAGCGGCCTCCCCTCCCTGCCGCTCACCATCCTCCCACATGCGGGCCCTTCCCAGCGAAGGGCCCGCGTTTTAGTCTGGGAATCTCCGTGACCATTCCGTCAGAAAGAGATCGCCTTCCGACAGATGCCAGTTGAGGGCCGGAATGGTCGATGAGCCCGGGGCGCCTCTGCCATTTTGGGCCTGAAGTGGCAGAAAAATGCCAGTTGGGGGCAGGTATGGCAGACCGTCCCCAGTCGGCCTTACCAAAGCGGGGTCGAAGTGGCATTTACTGCCTAGAAAGACAAAAAGAGGGCCGTCGCAATGACGGCCCTCGGGGCTTATCGGAGTTCGCAGGGTTCTCGAGAACTTAGGAGCTTGAGAGCTTAGGAGCTCAGAACGCGGCGGCTACTCCGCAGCAGCTTCGCCGGCTGTCGGCACGTCGTGCTTCACGCGGTCGTGCTCTTCGGCGCGCTTGGCGTCGTTGAAGCGGTCGAGCGTGCCCACCAAATAGCCCGTGATGCGGCGAATGCGCTCGAAGGGCTGGTTGTGCTCGTCCTCGGTGCGGCCGCACTTGGGGCAGACGTCCTCGATGATGCCGTTGTAGCCGCACACCGGATCACGGTCAACCGGATGGTTCACCGAACCGTAGCCCATGCCGCAGTCCTTCATGTAGCGGATGACGCTCTCGAAGGCCTCCAGGTTATCGGACGGATCGCCGTCCAGCTCGATGTAGCTGATGTGGCCGCCGTTGGTGAGCGCGTGGTAGGGCGCCTCCAGGGCGATCTTGTCGTAGGCGGAGATATCGAAGTACACCGGCACATGGAAGCCGTTGGTGTAGTAGTCGCGGTCGGTCACGCCAGGGATAACGCCGTAGCGGGCGCGGTCGATGCGAACGAAGCGGCCGGAAAGGCCCTCGGCCGGCGTGGCGATGAGCGTGTAGTTCATGCCGCGCTCCTTCGACACGCGGTCGCAGTAGGAGCGCATATGGCCGACGATCTCCAGACCCAGACGCTGGGCCTCGGCCGACTGGCCGTGATGCTGGCCGGTCAGCGCCACCAGGCACTCGGCCAGGCCGATGAAGCCCGTGGTCAGCGTGCCGTGCTTCAGCACCTCGCGCTGCTCGTCGGTGGGCGAGAGTTTCTCGGAATCGATCCAAACGCCCTGGCCCATGAGGAACGGCGCGTTGTACACGTGCTTGCGAGCCTGAATCTCGAAGCGCTCATCCAGCTGACCGGTCACCAGCTGCAGCTTGGAGTCGAGCAGGTCGAAGAACAGGTCGATGTCGCCCTTGGCGCGAATGGCCAGACGGGGCAGGTTGATAGACGTGAACGACAGGTTGCCGCGGCCGGGCGTCACCTCGCGGTCGGGATCGTACACATTGCCCATGACGCGGGTGCGGCAGCCCATGTAGGCGATCTCGGTTTCCGGCGTGCCCTTGTAGTACTGGGCATTGAACGGCGCGTCCAGGAAGGAGAAGTTCGGGAACAGGCGCTTGGCGGAGCAATGCATGGCCAACTTGAACAGATCGTAGTTCGGGTCCTCCGGGTTGTAGTTCACACCCTCCTTCACGCGGAAGATCTGCACCGGGAAGATAGGGGTCTCACCAGAGCCCAAGCCCTCTTCGGTAGCCAAAAGCATGTTCTTGATGACCATGCGGCCCTCGGGGGAGGTGTCCATGCCGTAGTTCACCGAGCTGAACGGCGTCTGCGCACCGGCGCGGGAATGCATGGTGTTCAAGTTGTGCACCAGCGCCTCCATGGCCTGGAAGGTCTGGCGGTCGGTGTCGCGGGAGGCGTTCTTCTCGGCGTAGGCCACCACGCGCTCGGCCGTAGCGGCATCGACGCCGCCCTCAACGAGCCCGGCCACCACGGCAGCGCGGAACTCCGAATCCATCTCGAGGCTGGCAACCGTGCCGGTCTCGCTTTCCACACGGGCAAGCAGATTCTCAGCGAAAGAGCGATCGTCGGCGATGTCGGTCAGAAGATCGACAGCCTCGGCCACGTGCTTCTTGAACAGGCGGCGGTACGTCTTGCCCACGCCCACGGCCAGGCCGTAATCGAAGTCGCACACCGACTGACCGCCGTGCTGGTCGTTCTGGTTCGACTGGATGGCGATGCAGGCAAGCGCGGCGTAGCTGGAGATGTCGTTGGGCTCGCGCAGCACGCCGTGGCCGGTGGAGAAGCCGCCCTTGAAGAGCTTCCGCAGCTCAATCTGGCAGCAGGTGGTGGTCAGCGTGTAGAAGTCCATGTCGTGAATGTGGATATCGCCCTCGCGGTGCGCCTTGGCGAAGCGCGGATCGATGACGCACATCTCGTAGAACTGCTTGGCCGATTCGGAGCCGTACTTCAGCATGGTGCCCATGGCGGTATCGGCGTCGATGTTGGCGTTCTCGCGCTTCATGTCGGAATCGGCAGCCTTGGAGAAGGTGATGTCCTTCAGCGTTTGGATGAGGCGGGAGTTCACGTCGCGCACGCGGCTGCGCTCGGCACGGTAGAGGATGTAGGCCTTGGCGGTCTGCACGAAGCCGGACTCGATGAGGGTTTCCTCCACGAGATCCTGCACGCCCTCGACCGTCGGGGTACCCTCGATGGCGCCGCTCTCAAGCTTCTCGACGACCGTGGCGGCAATCTGCTCGGCGGTGGCGCGATCCTGCATGGCCGCGCACGCCTGGAAGGATTTTTCCACCGCATCGGCGATCTTCTGGGGATGGAATTCCGCCGTGCGTCCGTCGCGCTTGATGATGGTCTTCACCATAACTTCCTACATCCTTTCTTCGGCGCGGCTCCCGCACCGTATTCGCACCGCTCATCGCGGCCTTGCCAACCACAACATGCAGAAACGCGGCAATGTTTTCCCCACTGCCACCTTTCGCAATTACCAAGGGGGTAAACCCGCTTTTCGCCTTTATTTGCTCACCGGCTTTCCACAGGTTATTCACCATTGAAACCACAATATATTGTGTTTTGTAGTTCCAAGGGCGGATACATATAGTACTCGCGAAACTGTTCGGGCGCAATCGAACAAGATGTGTTTTTCGGCACCGGAAAAGAACAGAATTAATTTCGACGTACGGTCAATTATCTTCCTGGTCATCATTAGGAAGCGCTAACGCGACCGATTGAGCAAGCCGTATTTCACACGCACGCGAGCGAGCTGGTCGAGCAGCGGGTTCGCCACAACCAGCAGCGTGAGAGCCGTGGCCGCCCCGTGGATCGCGTTCACCGGCAAACCGGCGAGGTACACCGTTGCTGCCAGCTCCGGCGTAGGAGCCGTGGAAAGGTAGAAGAACGTGGAGGTATCCAGAATGGGACCCGCAAGCCCCACGATAAGCACGAACCCCGTGACCGCCAACGCAATGCGGCGCGGCCAGGAAAGGTTCGCCCGCGGGAACACACGAGCATCGGCAAGCAGCCCCGCCACAAGCCCCACCACGCCGAAGGCGAGCATCTGCCAGGGCGTCCAGGGCCCTTGCCCGAAGATGAAGTTGCTGGCGAGCGCCGCCACGGAGCCCACGAGAAAACCGGTCTGGGGGCCAGCGGCGATGCCTGCGATCATTATGATAGCGGCCATGGGCTTGAAGTGTGGCACCCAGACGAACGCCGCGCGTGCCGCCACGGCGAGAGCCGTGAGCACGGCCACCACGGCGATCTCGCGCGCTGTCGGGCGACGCCCTTCGAAGGCAACGAAGAAGGGCACGATGGCGTACAGAACGATGAGCGTGCCGGAGAGGTAGTAGCCGTTGCCCGGAATGCCCATGCCCACGACTACGGTCAGCGGGGCGAGCACCAGCGCCGCGAGAATCGTCAGCAGCGTTTTGGCGCGGGCGCGGCAACGCTCGCGAGAGGGCTCGGCAGGGCGCGGCGAAGCTCCTTCACCGTCATGCGAAGGAGCAGAGGCGCGATGACGCGCGTCTTCGGTCAACTTCGGCACAGCTCCACCACCTCTTCCACGGTGACGGCGTTTTCGAAGAGCCCACGGCTTATACGATTGGCCGCCGTGGTGTAGAAGCTGTTCGACGCGAAGAACCGCCGGGGCGGGTTGGTCGTCACCGCGTCTCCGTCGAAGAACAGCGCGCACCGGTCGGCATAGCTGGCGCAGAATTCCACATCATGGGACACCATAAGCACCGTCGTGCCCCGAGCAGTCAAGCTTCGCAGCAACGCGGCGAGCTTCTCCTTGAAGAAAGCGTCGAGTCCCTTGGTCGGCTCATCGAGCAGCAACAGCCGCGGCTCGTTCAGCAGCACCTTGGCCAACGCCGCCCGCTGCACCTCGCCACCGGACAGGTCGAAGGGATGAGCGTCAAGCAGCGGCACAATGTCTGTCAGCGCCGCCACTTCCCTCACCGCCGCCGTGCGCTGCCCTGCCGTGAGGCCGCGACCGTCCAGCATCTCTTCCAAATCTCCCCGAACGGTCTTCTTCAGCATAAGGCTCAGCGGATCTTGCGGAAGCATAGCCACCCCGCCGCGGAACAGCTCGACCCTCTTCCAATCCTTCAGCCGTCGCCCAAGCACGGTGATCTTCCCGCGATAGGGCCGCGCGACGCCGCAGATAGCGCGCAGCATCGTCGACTTTCCCGTGCCGTTGCCGCCCACCACCGCGAACAACGACCCCTCCGGCACGGTCAACGTCGTCCCCCGCAGCACATCGGCGCCATCACGCTCATAGCGGAACCACACATCCCGCAGCTCCACCGCCGCCCGCGCGGGCGCCGAGTCGCAAACCTCCCCCGCTGGAAGCGCCCACCGATGCGGCGGAAAAGCCGCCACCTCGTCCGCCAGCCAGCTCCGCCCCTCCCGCACCGTGAGAGGAGTTCCAACCTGCAAAGCCACTCCCTCTTCAACTATGGAAGAGTAGGGCCGCCGCAGTGGGGAGGGGGTCCGCGCGCAGTTCATTGAAGTGCATAAGTTCCCGCCAGCGACCCGCGACGAGCCCTGCACTTCAATGCTGTTTGAGCACGGCGCCCCCTCCCGCCGCTCCGAGTCG
>OGYH01003459.1_pt1 | contig 10521 bp, 7 predicted proteins | sample 1576511 | NCBI WGS metagenome assembly OGYH01 (sample SAMEA3541522, study PRJEB24748) | human gut metagenome | biome: human gut; feature: human-associated habitat; material: faeces | place: China | collected 2012 | reverse complement strand
GCCATATTGCTGTCACCTGTCTTAGGTGCTTCGCCTTCTTCATCAGGTTCTGGTACTGAATCCGGCTCAGTTGGTTCATTAGAAGTATCTTCTCCATCACCCTTATCCGGATCTGATGGTACATTTGTGTCATCTGAATTATCAACCTTAACAAGTGCTGCTATTGCATCTTCGATTGCCTTAGCCATTGCGTCAACCTTTGTCTGATCATCTGACATAAGATCTCTGTCTACTGCCTCAATAGCTGCTGTAACACCTGAGAAATCCACATAATCTTCAGGATTTAAAGCATTAGCCTTCTCGATTGCAGCATCGACTGCACTGTAGTCAGCTGCAATGTACTTTGTCTTCGTCCATTCAGCACTTGTCATTTCCATAACGCCTGCGCCTGATTTTGAACCTACAACTTCCTTGACATCCTCAAGCGGAAGTGTCTGATACTGATATGGAAGTACTCCGTTTGTATCATATGTAAATTCCATTGGCTTTGCTTCTTCAACAGTGTAATTTCTCTTCTCATACTGGTCTTCATTTACAATGTGTGAAGCCCATGCCCAGTTTCCAACTGTTGATTTATCTTTGTATCTGAATCCTGTTGTAAATAAGTTATCACCATTGTTATCCCAGCTGCTTCCTGTATATGTACCCTTTGAGTTAGTTACTGTTGAATTAACAATCAAAGCATTATTCTTTACATTCTGGAACATAATTGCCCATTCAGGAGCCATGTAATTAGTGTCCATACCCTGATACTCTGCACCTGTAATCGGTTCCTCAACTCCCTCAAATACACATGTGTCGGCTGCAATAGATGCACCGTTTCTTGAATTAATACAACGTGATAATGAGTATGGTCCTTTTTCTGCAAAAATTGGATGTGCTGCTGCCGCTGTCTGATGTGTTGAATCATCAATGTAGCAGTTGATAAGGTTACCTACACCCTGTCTGATCATAGGAACACGCTGTCCTGGATTGAGGTAGTGGTTGTCGAGTACTTCGCGGACACCATCACGATGTTCAACAACCCGCAAAACGAAGAAGCCGAGCGCTACATCTCTGGAAGGTTCGGCTGATCGTTTCCTGCGCGCAGCGTAATGATTTGTGCGTAGGAGAAACGGCAAAGCCCGCCGCAAGGCGGGCTTTCGCATATTCAACGCGAGTATTGCCGAGTATTATCGTTCTCGCAACGGAGCGAGCTGGAATACTTTGTCGGACTGGGCGGCGACTTCCCGCTTCGGTCGATCGACGGGAGAACGGCGGGTAAAGCGGTACAAGACAAGTCCGCACGATGAATACTCTGTGATGAATCTTCTGTTTACGGTGCGAGTGTGGAAGAATGGTCACAGCAAGGTCCAGCAAAGGAGCATAGGTGAGTACTGGTCTGATCGTCGGTATTGTCGTTGTCGTTATTATCGTTGTCTTGATTGGTTGGGGCGTCAGCGCCTATAACAACCTGGTGACGCTGAAGAACCGTGTGAAGAACGGTTGGGCGCAAATCGATGTGCAGTTGAAGCAGCGCGCCGACCTCATCCCGAACCTGGTGAATACCGTCAAGGGGTACGCATCCCACGAGTCTGAAGTCTTCACTCAGGTGACCGCCGCCCGCGCCGGCGTAGTGGCTGCGGCCAGCAACCCGAGCACGACCACTGCTCAGCGCGCCGCCGCCGAAAACCAGCTGTCCCGCGCCCTGTTCAACCTGCAAGCCACGGCTGAGGCATATCCGCAGCTGCAAGCCAACCAGAACTTCATGGATCTGCAGAACCAGCTCAAGGAACTGGAGAACAAGATCGCCTACGCCCGTCAGTTCTACAACGACGTGGTCCTGAAGCTCAACACCGCTATCGAAACCGTGCCGACGAACATCATCGCCGGTCTGTTCCACTTTGAGCAGGCGCAATACTTCGAGGCCGATGACGCTTCCCGTCAGGTGCCACAGGTCCAGTTCTGACCCGCTTCAGGCCCGTCCGGTAAGCCGCCGGCCGGGCCCGTATTGTCTTAAGAGAGGGAAGACATGCGGATACGATTCATTCGCGCCGGAATCATCAGCATTGTTGCCACGGTGGTGTTGGCAGTTATCACCTTGGCGATAATCGGGACTTCCGCGTTCGGCGATTCGGCCGACCTCAGCTACCGCACGCTGGACTATGACGTGACCGCCACCGCGAACGGTGATTTGAAGGTCACGCAGCATATCGACGTCAAGATGCGTGAGCGTACCGACAGTGACGACAACACCAAGCCGTGGAAGCAGCTGTTCCAGCAATACACGCTGAACTCCGGCACCTTGACTGATATCAGCGATATCAGCGTGCGCAACGTCACCGACGGCATCGACTACGCACAACAGAGCGAGCCCAAGCTGCCCAGTGACGTCTCTTCCGACAAGGAATGGAACAGCGACTACGCCAACCATTGGTATGTCGCCGATGTGAGCGATGGCAGCGACCATCCAAAGGCATACACGCCCGGTACCGATGGCCTCAAGCCCAGCGCCTCCGCCACCGAAGATGACACGACCGTGGAGATCGGCTGGAATATTCCGGTCACCACCGAGGCCGACAGTATGAAGTTCGACGTGAGCTTCACCATGCACGATGTGGCCACCAAATGGAAAGACGTGGCCTCCTTCCAATGGGAGCCGTTCGGCAAGAAGAACCAAGTGCCTATCGGCACGGTCACCGGCACTGTCCACTTCCCCAACGGCATCACCGGCAAAACCTCATGGGCATGGCTGCACACCGAGCGCACTTCGGAAACCAAGCGCAACAGCGACGGCAGCTACACGTTCACGGCCTACAACATCCACAATGGCGACTACCTCGATGTGGTCGCGGCGTTCGATGCCGCCAAAGCCAAGGGCATCGCCCGCAAGGGAACCGGCAATCATCTCAAGGACCTGAAACAGGACGAATATAAGCAACAGCAGCGCTGGCTCGACAAGCAACGATTCGCTGCCAGAGCTCGTCTCGTGTTCTGGATTGTCAGCATCGTGCTCGGCATCGCGTTGTGCGCGTGGGGTATCTGGGCTGTGATCTCCAGCAACCGGCGTGCGCAATACCGTGGCAGCGTCGAATACTGGCGCGACCAGCCCGGCATCAGTCCGGCTTCCGCAGCCCGTCTGATTCGCGTGGTCGATCCGTCGACGCGCCAATCCGATGAAGACCGCCAGCTGACCGCCACCATGCTGTCGCTCGCCGTCAAGAAGGCCATTGCCGTCTATCCGGGGCCGTCGGACATGTATCGCGGCATCGACATGAGCCAGGCCACGCCGGTGGGCTTGAGCCAAATGATTGCCGCCGACCAAGGCAAGCAGTATGCGGCAGGCATCACCAGCACCATCGTGATTCTGCCGCTCGCCATTGATGAGGCACCCAACGCGCAACAGTTGGGATTGAGCGAATCGGAAGATGCGCTGCTGAACCTGCTCATCGTCATTTCGCAGCGCGTGGGCAGCCCGGTATTCGACCTGAACCAGATGAAGGCGACCTGCCAGAACTGGCAAGACGGCTATATTGAGCTCGGCAAATTCACCGGTGCATGCAGCATGGAATACCAGCGGCTGGGTGCCACGCGCTCTGTGGGCTGGCAATGGATCCTACCCGGCGTATTGGCCGCCGTGCTGGGATTTGGTTCGCTGCTGGCCAACAGCTTTATCGGATACCCGGTGGCTGGTCTTATCGAGCTGCCGATATTCCTGGTCGGTCTGTTCTGCTCGATGGCCGGCGCGATGACCGTGCTCACCGACCAAGGCCAGGATATTGCCGGCCGGACTCTGGGCCTTAAGCGTTATATGGAAGACTTCTCCAACTTCACCGACCGTGGTGCCGCCGATTTGGCCTTGTGGGATTGGTATATGGTCTACGCCGCCGCGTTTGGCATTTCCGATCGCGTGATGCGTGAGCTGGCCAAGGCCTATCCTCAGGTCAACGATCCGGCTTGGCTGGATGCCAACGCCTCCAACTCGTTGTTCTACTGGAACTACCGCCCGTATGGCTGGTACAGCCACCGCCATAATGGTCCGTTCGACCACGATGCTGCCGGGCAGATGGACCCGGGCATTAGCGGCCCAGCTCCGGCTTACGGAGGCACATCGTTTGCCGGCGGATTCTCCGACCTCGGCTCGCAGCTGAACTCCGGACTCGCTGACATCAGCTCGACCATCAGCGCGGCAGCACCATCCGCCGATTCCGGTGGCGATTTCTCCAGCTTCGGCTCGGGTGGCGGCTCCGGTTTCGGTGGCTCGTTCGGCGGTTCGGGTGGCGGCTCGTTCGGTGGGCGGTAAATCCAGCGTTCTGCTTACGCTGGAATCGGACACAGACCGTCTCATTACTGTTGAAGGGAATCACCATGGCATTGTTCCGTAACCTCGGACCGTTCTCCACCACCGCCATCGGCCACGGCGAAATGCCGCTGACCATCGAAAACAATCGCGGCCACGAGGTCGGCATCGAAACCCTGCATGCCTCGCTGGACGCCGGCTGCCGCCACATCGACACCGCTTGGGCCTACTACTGCTCCGGCGGCGAAGAACAGACCGGTGAAAAGCTGGTGCGCGAGGCCCTTGAGACCTGGAAGGGGCCGAAGGACGAGGTGCTGGTGGCCACCAAGGTGGGCCACTTCCGCAACTTCACCGACGGCCGCCCCACGTGGGATGTGGACGGTCGCCCGGAGAACCTGATTCGGCGCGGCAAGGAGAGCGCACTGGCGCTCGGCGTGGACACCATTGACCTGCTGTACTTCCACCGCCCTGATCCGAAGGTGCCGTACAACGAGTCCGTCGAAGCCATCAAGCAGCTGGTGGACGAGGGCGTGGCGCAGGAGGCCGGTATCTCCAACGCCTCCATCGAGCAAATCGACATTGCGCGCGGTATTCTGGGCGACAAGCTCGTGGCCGTGCAAAACCAGTACTCGCCGATTCACCTGGAGACCCAGGACACGCTCGACTACTGCGCCAAGGTTGGCTTGGCCTTCGTGTGCTGGAGTCCGCTCGGCGGCTACCGTCACCCCTATGATGAGACCAAGTTCGACCCGTTCCGCGAGGTCGCGGCGGCCCACGGCGTGAGCTACCAGCAGGTCGTGCTGGCATGGGAGCTCGCCAAGGGCGACCACATGTTCGTGATTCCCGGCGCGCACCGTCCCGAAACCATCCTCGACTCCCTGAAGGCCGACCAGCTCGAACTCACCCCCGAAGAACTCGCCAAGCTCGGCTGAACTTTCTCAGCTCCCCTTGTCAGGGGAGCTGTCTCGCGTAGCGAGACTGAGGGGTAGTCGCCGGAGTAGTCCCGGGTAGTTCCACAAGGAGATAATTGTGCGCAAAAAACTCATCCTCGACCTCGATACCGGCATCGATGACGCGCTCGCCATCGCATATGCCCTAGGCAGTGCCGACGAGATCGATTTGATCGGTATCACGGCCACCTACGGCAATGTCGCGGTGCCGCTGGCCGCGCGTAACGCGCTGGCGGTACTGCACTTGTTCGGCCGTGACGACGTTCCGGTCTATCCCGGAGTCGACCATCCCATCGCCCCGGCAACATTGCCGAAAATGCGTGGCACCACACCAGACGAGCGGGCCCAGGCCTACGCGCGCTGGCAGAACGGCGGCGCGGACGGCTGGCAAACGGACGCTTCGTGGTCACCAACTCCCGGCTCGGTGGCGGTCCACCATTCCAACGGCATCGGCGGCGCAATCATCCCCGACTCCCCGCGCGCTCCGGAAGCACCAGGCTCGGCGGTCGATTTCATCATCACCGCCGCGCGCGAATACGGCCCGGACCTGACCATCGTACCTACGGGCGCGATGACCACCATGGCCACCGTATTCCGCAACGCTCCGGACCTGAAGGATTCCGGTGTGAACGTGACGTTGATGGGCGGCGCCCTCACATTGCCCGGCAATGTAAGCCCGGCCGCCGAAGCGAACATCTCCCAAGACCCAGAGGCAGTAGACTATCTGTTCAAGTGTGGCGCACGCACCACCATGATCGGCCTCGACGTGACCCACCAGACCGCGCTCACTCGTGAGAAAGCCCATGAATGGGCGTCTCTGGGGACGCAGGCCGGCGACTTTCTCGTCACCATGACCGACTACTACATCGACTTCTACCTGAAGAACCAGCCGGAGATTCGCGGATGTGGACTGCACGACCCGCTGGCCGTGGCCGCCGCGCTCGACCCATCGCTGGTCACGACCTTCGGGTTCAACTTGCAAGTCGATCTCGAGGGCCCGTTCCGAGGCCGTACCATCGGCGATCGTTCACGGCTTCAGGACCCCGACAAACACACGCAGGTCGCCTTGGGCGTCGATGTGCCGGAATTCCTCGGCCGTTTCATGACCCGCGTCACCGCGGCGGCCCGGTGACGCGGACGGCGGCCGTCCGGTCCGCTCCACGCCGTGGATGGATATGACCCACGGCGTGGAGCGCCTTTTCGGGAACCGACAGAACATAGGGGGGGCGCTGCATGCGCAGCGCCCCCCCTATGTGTCAGATCACGCCGCAGCCCGGAATCAGGCCGCCGGGCGGATCGAGCGTGAGATATTGCTCCTCCAGATCGATGTCGGGGACCAAGGCCTCCACGAACGGGACCAACGCGGTCTTTTCGACCACATCCTCGCCCTTGGAATTCTGGCCGGTTACCACCGGCTCGGTCAAACGAATCTTGAGCAGGGATTGGGCGGGGGAGTCGATCACATCCACCACTTTGCCGACCACTTGGCCGGCGGGCAGTCCCAGACCGTTGCCCTCGACTAGACGGGCCTCAAGGCCAATAAGATCCTTGGGATACCATTCGTCGGCCTCGAGCATGTCCTCCGCATCGTCGACCTCGCCGTAGAGTTCGACACCGTTTAGGGCCTCGGCGGCATTGCGGTCGTCGACGCCCTCAAGCTTGAGAATCCAACGATCCTTGAACGTGCGCGAGCCCTCGACGATGTACTCGGTCTCGCCATCCTGGCTGTAGAGCACGGAGTCCGGCTCGAAGCGCCACTCGGGATCATCGGTGTACAGGCGCACGGTGACTTCGCCCTTCAGGCCCTGTGCGCGGCCAATACGAGCGACCCTCAGCAACTCGAGCTGCTGAGGGTCGTCGTGCATGTCTTGCTGTGCCATGCTGTGAATCGTTCCTTATCGGTTATCGACGGACGTCCATGATGTCAACGCGGACCTTGTGGTCAGACAGTGCCTGAATCACGGTGCGAATCGCGTTGGCGGTGCGGCCGCCACGGCCGATCACACGGCCGATGTCTTCCGGGTTCACGCGTACGCGAAGCAGTTCGCCGCGCGCGTTCTCATGAGACTTGACGGAAACATCGTCGGGAAAATCAACGATGTTCTTGATGAGGTGTTCCACAGCTTGTGCAAGCATAGCTAGCCTTTCGTTTCCGCTCAGGCCTCAGCCGGAGCTTCTTCGGCGGCCTCTTCAGCCGGGGCTTCCTCAGCGGCCTCTTCAGCCGGGGCTTCCTCAGCGGCGGCAGCGGCTTCGGCTTCAGCCTTGGCCTTGGCAGCAGCTTCGGACTTGGCGGCCTTCAGCTTCTGAGCCTGGTCCTCAACGGCCGCGATGCGGGCCTCGGCGTCCGGGCCAGCCTCAACGGTCTTCAGGGTGCCTTCGGCACCTTCAAGGCCCTTGTACTTCTGCCAGTCGCCGGTGATGTTCAGCAGCTTGAAGACGGGCTCGGACGGCTGAGCGCCGACGCCGAGCCAGTACTGAGCGCGATCAGACTTGATCTGGATGGTCGAGGGCTGGGTGTTGGGGTTGTAGGTACCGATCTCCTCGATGACCTTGCCGTCACGCTTCTTGCGGGAATCGACGACCACCACACGGTAGAAGGCGTAGAACTTCTTGCCCTGTCGCTTCAGACGAATCTTGGTTGCCAAAATGGCTCTCCTTGTAATGCTAGGTGTGCGGGTTCTCGGTTTGCCATGTGGGGCATGGCCGTCCGGAATCCACGTGTCCTCGCGGCTCGGGGTGTAGAGGGCGCCACGCGCGCGCGAATAACTGGCCTATTATAGCGCACAGGGCCGGACTGGGCGTGGCGCACTGTGGTTGCGGTGTGGTGCGCGTTCCCCGTTGCGCAACATTCCGGGGAATGTATCGCGAAAATGCCGGCTATCGCAGTGCAAGCGTTGCGGTCAGGGCCAGATGATCAGTGCCCTCGACCTCAAACGACTTCACGCCGGACGGTTTGAGCCCGGGAGTGAACAGCACGTGATCCAGCTCGATGCGCGGCCACTTGAGCCAGCTCGGGAAGGTGAGATTCGGGCCGGCGGCTTGAATCAGACTTGCGTCCTTGAATCCGGACTTGAGCAACGCGCGGAAGCTCGGATGGTCGGTGCTCGAGTTGAGATCGCCCATAACGACGACGATATTGCGATTGCTGACGGATTTTGCACGGGCGAGTTCTCGCAGACCCAGAATGCCGGCCGACCAATCCGCGCAGCCGCGCATCGGCGATTTCGGGTGAGCCGAACAAAGCGTCACCGTGCGATTACCGGAGGTTTTGAGGGTGATGGCGGGAACGTCGGCGGCGGGGATGGAGACCACGTTGGGCACCGCTGCGCTCGGCTCGTAGCGGGAATAGATCACGTTGAATCCGCCATTATCGGTCTCTTTGGCGTCTCCGAACTGATGGTAGGGGAGAAGTTCGTTGATGTCGGCTTCGGTAAGACGTGTGATGAGGTCGTCGGTGACTTCCTGCAAGGCCAATACGCTGATATTGCGTTCGCGAATATTGCGAATGATTTCAGCGGCGTCGGCGCGTCCGTATCGACAATTCATCGTCATAACCGAGAACTGGGGCGAGAGTGTTTCACGCGTTGTTTCACAGTGTCCATCGGAGATGGTTTCGGGCCCTTCCTTCGGAGTGTTTGAGGTACCCGATGTATTGCTGTTATGGCTTTTTGACAGCGTCGGCGAAGTTGTTTCACGGGCTGTTTCACGGTGGGATTCTTTGCGTTTCCCGGCCGGGTCGATTGACGTACCCCAGTAGTTGATGCGCTGTGAGCTGGCAATCAGCGCGACCACAATAAGCAACGACATCGCAGTCCATTCATGTTGCCATGCGGCGACCGCGGCCAGAATCATCAAAGGAACCCACAACAGCGGCGTCAGGGCAATCATGTACGGAAGCGGCATACGGGCCTCGAGACCGGCGGGCAGCGCGCTTAAGGTCGTCCATAACAGTGCGATGATTGCCACCGCGCTGAGGATTGTCGTCATGGAAGTTCCTTTCGAAATATAAATTGAACCGAGATATAATTTGGCTCCCCTCTGCGAGGGGAGCCAAGTTGTGAGATCAGCGACCGAACAGTCCGCCAAGGCCTCCGCCGAGGTTCGGCGGCAGTTCAGTGCCACCGTCGACGTTGCCCATCATCTGCTCAAGGCCAGCGGGCAGGGCCGGGTTCTGTGGCTTCTTGGCGAAGGCGGAACCGCCGGTCGAACCGGAGGACTTGCCGGCCAGCTTATCGCGCAATGCCTTCTCCTCGGCCTCGCGCTTCATCGGATTGCCGGACTTGCCGCCCTTCTTCTTGTTCTTGCCCTTCTTCTTGCCGCCGCCCATAGCCGGGCCGCCGAAGCCGGGGATGCCGCCGCCCATGCCGCCACGATTGGACATGCGCTTCATCATCTTTGCGGCCTGCTCGAAACGCTGCAGCAAAGCGTTCACCTGAGAAACCGTCACGCCGGAACCATAGGCGATACGGGCGCGGCGGGAACCATTGATAATCGACGGATCGCGGCGCTCGGCCGGGGTCATCGAGCGAATAATCGCCTCGGTGCGGTCGATTTCCCTCTCATCGAACTGCTCGAGTTCCTTGCGGTGCTGGGCCATGCCCGGAATCATGCCGAGCAGCGACTTCATTGAGCCCAGCTTGCGCACCTGCTGCAGCTGATCGAGGAAGTCGTCCAGGCCGAAGGAACCTTCGGAGATTTTCTCGGCGGCCTTGCGGGCCTCTTCCTCATCGAACTGCTTCTGCGCCTGCTCGATGAGCGTCATGATGTCGCCCATGTCGAGGATACGCGAGGCCATGCGGTCCGGGTGGAAGACCTCGAAGTCCTTCAGGCCCTCACCGTTGGAGGCGAACAGGATCGGCTTGCCGGTCACGGACGCCACGGACAGCGCGGCACCACCGCGGGCGTCGCCATCGAGCTTGGAGAGCACCACGCCGGTGAAGTCCACGCCTTCGTCAAAGGCCTTGGCGGTCTTGACGGCGTCCTGGCCGATCATCGCGTCGATGACGAACAGGATTTCGTTGGGACGCACGGCATCGCGAATGTCGCGAGCCTGCTTCATCAGCTCCTCGTCCACGCCCAGACGACCGGCGGTATCGATGATCACCGTGTCGTAGAGCTTCTGCTTGGCGAGTTCGATGGAATCGCGGGCCACCTTCACCGGGTCGCCGGAGGTCTGGCCCGGAGCTGCGACGGCCTCGCCGCCATCGGATTGGACGCCCTTTTCGGGAGCATAGACGGGCACGCCGGCGCGTTCGCCGACCACCTGCAGCTGCGTCACCGCGTTCGGACGCT
>OGYH01003445.1_pt1 | contig 10561 bp, 10 predicted proteins | sample 1576511 | NCBI WGS metagenome assembly OGYH01 (sample SAMEA3541522, study PRJEB24748) | human gut metagenome | biome: human gut; feature: human-associated habitat; material: faeces | place: China | collected 2012 | reverse complement strand
ATTTGAACCGGTGACACTTCGGGTATGAACCGAATGCTCTAGCCAACTGAGCTATGCCGCCACATATGAAGTTCTGCACTTGAACGGTGCTTTATTATTATATCCACTGTACCGCCTTTTGTCAACACTTATTTTAAAAAAATTCTGATTTTGTCGCACATTCCCTGTCAGCCGCGCAAAAAGCCCCGCACTCTGCCGGAACAGAGCACGGGGCTTTTCAACAGGATTTTGTTTTACGGTGGAAAACCGCAGTCAGGCTCAGGCCTTCTTGTTGGTGGGAACCATGACCTTCAGGCCGCCCATATACGGCTGCAGCACTTCAGGGATGGTCACGCTGCCGTCAGCCTGCAGATGGTTCTCCAGGAAGGCGATCAGCATACGCGGAGGTGCCACGCAGGTGTTGTTCAGGGTGTGGGCCAGGTAGGTCTTGCCGTCCTTGCCCTTGATGCGGATGTGCAGGCGGCGTGCCTGTGCATCGCCCAGGTTGGAGCAGGAGCAGACCTCAAAGTACTTCTGCTGGCGGGGGCTCCATGCCTCGATATCGCAGCTCTTGACCTTCAGGTCAGCCAGATCGCCGGAGCAGCAGTTCAGCTGGCGCACGGGGATCTCCATGCTGCGGAACAGCTCCACGGACATCTGCCACAGCTTCTCGTACCAGTCGGCGCTCTCCTCGGGGCGGCAGACCACGATCATCTCCTGCTTCTCGAACTGGTGGATGCGGTAGATGCCGCGCTCCTCGATGCCGTGGGCGCCCTTCTCCTTGCGGAAGCAGGGGCTGTAGGAGGTCAGGGTCAGGGGCATCTTGCTCTCGTCGATGGTCTGGTCGATGAAGCGGCCGATCATGGTGTGCTCGCTGGTGCCGATCAGGTACAGGTCCTCGCCCTCGATCTTGTACATCATGGCGTCCATCTCCGGGAAGGACATAACGCCCTGCACCACGTTGCCGTGCATCATGAAGGGCGGGATGACGTAGGTAAAGCCCTTGTTGATCATAAAGTCGCGGGCGTAGGCCAGCACTGCCTCGTGCAGGCGGGCGATGTTGCCCAGCAGGTAGTAGAAGCCGTTGCCGGCCACGCGGCCTGCAGCGTCCATGTCGATGCCGTCAAAGCTCTCCATGATCTCGGTGTGGTACGGGATGGGGAAATCGGGCACGACCGGCTCACCGAAGCGCTGTGCTTCCACGTTGTAGGTGTCGTCCGGGCCGATGGGCACGCTGGGGTCGATCATCTGGGGGATGGTGTACATGATCTCCTGGATGCGGTCAGCCAGCTTGGCTTCCTCGGCTTCCAGCTCTGCCATCTTGTCCGCATCGGCCTTGACGGCGGCGTTGTTGGCATCGATCTGTGCCTGCAGCTGGGCCTTCTGGGCCTCGTCGGTGCACTTCTTCAGCTGACCGAACAGGGGGCCGTTGGCCTTGCTCAGCTTGTTGCGGGCAGCCTTCAGGCTCTCAACTTCCTTCAGGCACTCGCGGTACTTTGCGTCCTTCTCGATGACTTCATCCACCAGAGGGAGCTTGGCATCCTGGAACTTCTTCTTGATGTTTTCCTTGACAGCATCCGGGTTGTCACGGACAAATTTGATATCAAGCATGATTTACTCTCCTTACTCTATTTCGGTTCGCACGGGCAGGTAAGCCCTTTCCCATGCCGTTCAAAGGCGGCGTGCCGCCTTGGATCGCTATGTTTTTCTTCTCGGTCAGGCTTGCCTTCGTACAACCTCTCAGTCGGGCTGGCGGCGTATACGAAAAGCTTCCATCGGCTGCCAGGGCCTCTCCTACCAGGCAGCAACAATGACGGAGAGGTTTAATCCTCAACCTGATATTGCCCTAATAAGTTTGCAAAAGCCTTCAGCTGTTCATCCGAGTAGAAGTGGACGGTCAGCTTGCCCTTGCCGTCGTGGTAGGCCACATTGACCTCACTGCCCAGCGCCTGCTTCAGGCTCTCCTCCACCTCCACAGGCAGGGTGCCGCGCGGGGCGGGCTCCACAGGCTCTTTGGGGGGCTTGGCCAGCTTCTTGCACAGGGCCTCTGCCTGCCGGACGTTCAGCTCATGGTCAGCAATGATCTGTGCCGCCTGCTCCTGCAGCTCCGGGGTGGGCAGGCCCAGCACCACCTTTGCGTGGCCCGTGGTGAGGAAACCGCTCTTCAGCAGCTCCAGCACCGTTTCGGGCAGGTTGAGCAGACGCAGGCTGTTGGCCAGTGCGCTGCGGCTCTTGCCCAGCTTGCGGGCAGCCTGCTCCTGGGTCAGGTCACAGCGGGTCATCAGTTCCCGGATGCCCAGTGCTTCTTCCACCGGGTCCAGATCCTCGCGCTGAAGGTTTTCCACCAGCGCCAGCTCCATGGCCTGCTCATCCGTGACATCCTTCACAACGACGGGTGCTTCGGTCAGGCCCGCCATCCGGCAGGCACGCCAGCGGCGCTCACCGGCCACGATGAGATAGCGGTCCACCCCGTGGTGCCGCACCGCGATGGGCTGCAGCAGGCCGTGCTCTGAGATGCTGGCCGCCAGCTCTGCCAGCGTTTCCTCATCAAAGGTCTTGCGGGGCTGAGCCGGGTCCGGCTCGATCTCCCGCAGAGGCAGCGTCTCGATCCGGTTATCGGACTCAAAGCTGGGGGCTGTGTCCTCAAACAGACTTTCCAGGCCCCGGCCCAGTCCTCCTCTTTTTTTTGCCATAGGTTACGCTTCCCCCTGCTTCACTTGTTCCAGTGCGCTTTTCTGCTCGGCGGGGGCACTGTTCCCTTTTGTGCGGCGGCGTGCCGGCTCATGCGGGCGGTTGTTCTTTACGAACTCAATGGCGAGATCCATATAGGCCTCGCTGCCCTTGCCCTTGGGCTCATAGAAATTGATGGGCTGGCCGTAGCTGGGCGCTTCCGAGATGCGGATGGTGCGCGGGATGGTGGTCTTGTAGACCTTGGTGCCAAAATACTTTTTGACCTGATCCACCACCTGCAGCGTCAGATTGAACCGCCCGGAGAACATGGTGAACACCACACCCTCGATGTCCAGATAGGGGTTGTACTTCTTGCGGATGGTCTTGAGGGTGCTGATGAGCTCCGACAGGCCCTCCAGTGCGTAATACTCACACTGGATGGGGATCAGCACGCTGTCGCAGGCGCACAGACCGTTCAAGGTGAGCAGATCCAGGCTGGGCGGGCAGTCCACAAAGATGAAGTCGTAGTCCTTCTGCACCGAGGCCAGCGCCTTGCGCAGGCGGCTTTCGCGGCCCGGCAGATCGATCATTTCCAGACCCGCACCCGCCAGCCGGGTGTTGGAACCGATGACATCGGTGCGGAACTCGGTCTTGCGGATGGCATCCTTTGCCTCCGCCTCACCGATCAGCAGCTCATAAGTACCCACATCGACACTCCGCTTGGGAATGCCGTAACCGGTGGTGGTATTGCCCTGCGGGTCCAGATCGACGATGAGCGTCTTTTTGCCCAGAGCCGCAACGCAGGACGAAAGGTTCACGGCCGTGGTGGTCTTGCCCACGCCGCCTTTTTGGTTTGCAATTGCAACGATTTTAGCCACGCTCTTTGTTTCCTCCCGGGAAAATTATTTGTTCCACGTGGAACATTCGAGGCCGGGCCCCGCTGTTTTCCCGCCAGCAAAGCCCCTTTAAAGACTAGTATAGCACATCAGCGCGGCTTTTTGAACCTGTTTCCTGATTATTTTGCGTAAAAACCCTGTGGAATTGCATTTTTTGTGAAAATTGCGATGCGTTTTATCTTTGCGCGGCTGCGGTTGGGATGCGCACCGTGTATTCGATATAGCCGTCCCGCTCTTCCCTGTGGGCCGTAGCAGGCACACCGTTGTCCGTCATCAGCCGGATGGCATGGTCGATGGTGTTGACAAAGATGCGCACATCCTTGACCATGGAGATGCGGCGTCTGCCCGGGGCGGCGGCATTGAGCACCTGCTCAATGTACAGGTCGGTCTGCCGGGCATTCATCCGCCGCTTGGCAATGGTGATAAGGGCTTCGCTCCGCCGGTTCTCGGGCAGGCGCAGGACAGCCCGGGCGTGGCGCTCGGTCAGGCCATTGTCCAGCACGAACTTTCTTTGGTCCGCCGTCAGCTGCAGCAGCCGCAGCTTGTTGGCAAGGGTGGGCTGTGCCATGCCCAGCCGTTTGGCCGCCTCGGCCTGGGTGCAGTCCCAAAGGGCGATCACATCCCGCAGGCCCTGCGCCTGCTCAAAGGGGTTCAGGTCTTCCCGCTGGATGTTTTCCAGCAGACCCAGAGCCGCCGTCCGCTGGTCGCCGCAGTCGCAGAGGATGGCCGGGATGGTCTCCATCCTGGCCAGCTTGCAGGCGCGGAGCCGCCGCTCCCCTGCCACCAGCTCGTAACCGCCCTCGACCTTCCGCACCGAGATGGGCTGCAGCAGGCCGTTTTCCCGGATGCTCTGAGCCAGCCCCGCCAGCTCCTTTTCATCAAAGACAGTCCGGGCCTGAAACGGCGAGGGACGGATGCTTTCCACAGGCAGGGTGTAGATCTTCCCGGCAGATTTCTTCCATTCAAACATGATTCTTTCCCCTTTCGCTGAAATGTGACACAGTTTTCCACCGTTTCCCGGGAAACAGTGGAAAACTCACTCATTGCAGTTCCAGTGTACCAGAAATCAAAAAGCCCTGCCAGAAGAATCGTTCGGCAGGGCTTGGCATTTATCTTGCGGTTTTGCGTTATTTCAGCGGAGACTTTGCGATCTTTCCACCGTTTCTGGGGTAGGCTGTCGGAGTTTGCGAAATCTTTTTGCAGAGGATGAGGGTGCGGGTATCGCCGCCCGGCAGATGCAGGGTGCGAGTTTCCTTGTACTCTCCGCCCAGCTTCCGGATGGCACCGCGGGCCGCAGCCAGTTCCTCCTCGCCGGAAGCGCCCTTCATGGCAAGGAAGCTGCCACCCACCTTGACCAGCGGCAGGCAGTACTCGGCCAGCATGGGCAGAGCCGCCACCGCACGGGCAGAGGCCAGATCAAACTGCTCTCGCCATGCCTTGCGGGCGGCTTCCTCGGCGCGCTCCTTGGCAAACTCCACCCCGGTCAGGCCCAGCTGAGCGCAGGCATACTTCAAGAACTCCACCCGCTTGCCGGTGGGCTCCATCAGGGTCAGCTCCAACTCGGGCTTGTAGATCTTTGTCACGATGCCCGGGAATCCGGCACCGGCACCCACGTCCACCATCTTCCCTGCCACCTCGGGCTGGCTGGCAAACAGCAGGCTGTCGAGGAAGTGCTTGTCCTCAATGCCTTCCGGGTCAGTGATGGCGGTCAGGTTGACCTTCTGGTTGTAGTCCACCAGGATCTGCGCAAAGGCATCCAGCTGGTCCAGCTGTTCCCCGGTCAGCGCAATGTTCCACATGGAACATTTTTGTTCTAATCTGTTCTTGTCGATCATTTATCTGTCCCTTTTCGTGTGAGGCAATTCTTTTGTCTTTTTATCAATGGCTCCCTTATCAGGGGAGCTGTCTCCGCAGGCGACTGAGAGGTTGTACAGAGGTTCTGCCCTCCTTCGTTCAACCTCTCCGTCAGTGCATCAGGTTTTCTCTCTGACTGTTAAAGCAATGCTCAGCTGCGCCACATCAGAGGGCGACACGCCGGGGATGCGGCCCGCCTGCCCCAGATTCTTCGGGCGGATGCGGGTCAGCTTCTCACGGGCCTCCAGCGTCAGGCCGGTCAGGTCAGCATACTCAAAATCTGCGGGGATCAGGGTCTTTTCGTGGCGGGCCACGTCACGGATCATCCGATCCTGCCGGGCAATGTAGCCTGCGTACTTGATCTCGGTCTCCAGCCGCTCGGCCAGCATGGGGGTGATGCCCTCGCCCCAGCCGATCACTCCCGCCAACAGCGGGTAGCTGATCTCAGGGCGGCGAAGCAGCTCCTCGGCAATGCCGCCCTCCGCGGCAGGGGTTAGCCCGGCTGCTTCCATGGCAGCGCGCAGGTCAGCGGTGCGCAGATGGGTCTCGTGCAGGCGGCGGCGCTCCGCCTCCAGAATGCTCTGGGTGTGCTGGTATTTTGCCCAGCGGTCATCCTGCACCAGACCGTACTCCCGGCCAATGGGGGTCAGCCGCTGATCGGCGTTGTCCTGCCGCAAAGTCAGGCGGTACTCGCTCCGGCTGGTCATCATGCGGTAGGGATCCATAACCCCCTTGGTGACAAGGTCATCCACCAGGGTGCCCAGATAGCTGGTCTGGCGTTCCAGGATCAGCTGGCTCTCCCCTTTTGCACTGCGGGCGGCGTTCAGACCGGCCAGCAGACCCTGCGCGGCAGCTTCCTCGTAGCCGGAGGTGCCGTTGAACTGGCCCGCACCATACAGGCCCCGCACCACCTTGCTCTCCAGTGTGGCTTCCAGACTGGTCGGGTCTACGCAGTCATACTCGATGGCGTAGGCCGGGCGCATGATCTCAATGTGTTCAAAGCCCTGAATGCTCCGGTAAAAGGCGTTCTGCACATCCTCAGGCAGGCTGCTGGACGCACCCTGCAGATACATCTCCTCTGTGTTCTCTCCGCAGGGCTCCACAAAGATGGGGTGCCGGTCCTTGCCCGCAAAGCGCACCACCTTATCCTCAATGGAGGGGCAGTACCGGGGGCCAACCCCCTCGATCATGCCGCCATAGAGCGGGCTGCGCTGGATGTTGTCCAGAATGATCCTGTGGGTCTCGGGGTTGGTGTAGGCGATCCAGCACTCGACCTTGTTGTGCATGGGTGCATCCGTCAGAAAGCTGAAGGGCTGCAGCTCGCTGTCCGGGTCGCCGGGCTGGCATTCCAGCTTGGAGAAGTCGATGCTTCTCCGGTGGACGCGGGCAGGCGTACCGGTCTTGAACCGCCGCAGAGGCAGACCGGCGGCTTTCAGGCTTTCGGTCAGGGCATTGGCGGCGTGCATCCCGTCAGGGCCGGAAGCATACCACGCATCACCGACAAAAATTTTGCCGCCCAGATTGGTACCCGTGGCAATGACCACACACTTTGCGCTGTACTCCCCGTTCAGCTGGGTCACAACGCCCTTGACATGGCCGTTCTCCACCTCAATGCCCACCACCTCGGCCTGATGGATGGCAAGGCCGGGCGTGAGTTCAAGGGCGTGCTTCATATATTCGTGGTAGCGCTTGCGGTCGGTCTGAACGCGCAGGGCATGAACGGCAGGGCCTTTGCCCTTGTTCAGCATCCGGCTCTGCAGGTAGGTGGCATCCGCCGCAAGGCCCATCACACCGCCCAGCGCATCCAATTCGCGTACCAACGTTCCTTTTGCAGTTCCACCGATGCTGGGATTGCAGGGCATGTTGCCAATGGCATCCAGGCTCATGGTAAACACCGCCGTTTTGGCACCCAGCGTGGCGGCAGCGTGGGCCGCTTCAATGCCAGCGTGGCCCGCGCCTATTACGATCACATCGTAATCTCCAAGATGATTCATACTTTTCCTATACTTTCCTCTATGGTTCAATCTGCTGTTACCCGGCAGAGCGACTGGAAGTTTCTCCGAGGACCGTCCGCTGGGGTGGGACCCTGTTGCCGCAGGCAATAGGGCGGGCGATGGAATGGCCTGCAACGACAGCGACCGCCGCCAGTGGCGGATGCAGGGAGCTGTTGTTGGGGCCGTGGCCAGCGATTTGTGAGTGCAGGCGCACGAAACAAATGCTGGGAGCCGCAACCCGTATTCACTTGCGAGGGAAAGCTGCCCGCTGGCCGTTACTGCCCGCTTTTGGGCGCAGCAGGCTCGTCCTTTTTAATGAGTGCGCTGACCTTTTCCACCAGTTCGGGGATCATGGTCAGGGCGCGGTCCACGGTGTTGTTGCCGTCAGAGAGCTGGATGGTGCGGACGCAGCCATCCTTGACCACCAGGAATGCCACGGGCTGGATATTGACTCCCGCGCCGGAGCCGCCGCCGAACAGATCCTTGTTGGCGGCGTTCTTGCCGTCGAAATCGGTGCCGGCAGAGGCAAAGCCGAAGCTCACCTTGGACACCGGCAGGATGGTGGTGCCGTCATCGGTGGTGATGGGCTTGCCGACGATGGTGTTGGAATCCACCATCTGACGGATCTTGTCCATCGTAACGTTCATCAGGTTCTGAATGGGATGCTCAGCCATAAATTCGGCCTCCTTACTTCTATATCGGGGAGCGAAACACCGCCCCCACGGAACCACTTCCCTGCCCTGTACGGGCCGGGACGCGGACGCACCATACAAAAATATTATACCCGAGCTAGATAAAAACGTCCAGTACCTTTTCGCGCCAGAACGCATACAGAACGCGCAGAAGCGTGAAAACGATGGCGTAGGCCCGGGCCGTGACCCGGAAGGAGACGTGATCCTTTACGGTGGGCTCGGCGCTGCCGAAATCCGGCAGGAGCCGGAGCTGCTCGAAGTCCAGATAGACGAACCGGTCCAGGAAGCCCAAGGTCGGGTAGAGCCAGGCGTTCAGCCTGCCATAGCTGCGGGCAGCCTCGGCGGGGTCATCACCCCGGACACCAAGGACAACGTCGATCCGGGTGAAGCGCAGGGAGCCGATGATGGCCCGGGTGAGCTTTCCCGCCCCTTTTAAGATGGTGCAGACGGTCTGCAGGGTCAGCTTCGCCTTCTGGCGGGGCGGGGCTTCCTTTTTGGGCTTCTGTGCGCCGGACGCTTTCTTCTTTTTTTCTTTTTTCTTTTTCTCCGGCTTTTCCGGCGCGGGATACCGGAACACCGGGAAGGTGATGCCCAGTGCACCGGCCTTTACCTGAAAGATGCCCTCCGCCCACTGCACATCGGCGCAGAAGGGGCAGAACATGAGCAGCAGCCCCAACACCAGCACCACCAGCAGCAGGATGCCCACTCCTTTTAAGAGGAACAGCAGCACCGTACCGATACCAGCGAGAACACTCCACAGGACGCTCATTGGGCCGCCTCACTTTCCGTGCCCCGCACCGGGGGCAGATCCTCCAGACTGGACAGGCCGAAGCACCGCAGGAACACGTCCGTGGTGCGGAAAGCCACGGGTCTGCCGGGCAGGTCGAGACGGCCTGCCTCTTCAATGAGCCCCTTTTCCAGCAGGCCCGACACACTGGAGGAGGAATCCACGCCGCGCACCTGCTCGATGAAGGCGCGGGAGACGGGCTGGTTGTAGGCAATGACAGTCAGGGTCTCCATGGCCGCCGGGCCCAGCGGGATGGAGCGGCGGGTGTCCAGCACACGGCGGACGCACTCCGCAAATTCCGTTTTGGTAGCCAGCTGCCAGTGGGTGTTCAGGTGGAGCAGGCACAGGCCGCTGTCCTCTTTCTGGCAGCGCTCGTGCAGCGCTTCCAGCGCAGATTCCACGCTGGCGGTGGGCAGCTGCAGCGCCTGAGCCAGCTTGTCGGCCCCGATGGGCTCCGCGTAGGCAAAGAGCATTGCTTCCACTGCGGCACGAATTTGTTTCTGATTCATTGCTCCTCCTTTGTGCGGTCAATGCGGCCCCGGTGCATCTTCAGCTCGCCCTCCGGGCCAAGCGTCACACGGCCGCCGCGCACCAGCTCCAGCAGCGCCAGAAAGGTGGCCACATTGGCCCCCCGGGTCTGGCGGCGGGAAAACAGCTGTTCCATCTTTTTTGCGCCGCCTGCAATGAGCTGGCGCAGGATGTAGACCACCCGGCTGCTCACCGAGACCTGCGGGGCCGACACCAGCGGCTCGAACTGCTGCTGGGTGGGCATTTTGCGGACGGTGGTGCGCCCCATCAGGGCCTGCCAGCAGTCTGCCAGCACCTGCGGCGCGTGGAAGAGATCATAGGTGTTGTCCCATTCCAGCCGGGCCGGGGTGCGCACGAACACAGTGTGCTCCTCTCCCCGCTCCCGCAGACGGGCGGCCATCCGGCGGCACTGGTCATATTCAATGAGCTGGCCGGTGAGCTCCTGCTTCATCCGCTCGCCCTCTTCACTGCGGGGCAGCAGCAAATAGCTCTTCATCTCCACCAGGTGGGCGGCCATCTCGATAAAGGCGCTGGAAATTTCAGGGTCGGTGCTCTCGGCCGATTCCACCGCGCGGGTGTACTGGTCGATGAGCTCCAGAATGGGGATGTTGTGCAGGTCCATCTTGTGCTTCTGCACCAGCGTGAGCAGCAGCTCCAGCGGGCCCTCAAAATCCTCCAGACGGAAGGTCAGTTCTTCTGCCACTCAGATCACCGTCCCGATGGCTGCATAGTATGCAGAATAGGCGATCTGGTCGATGTAGCCGGTGCCGAGATCCAGCAGATCCCAGACCACATCGTTGAAGGTGCCCAGCACGCCATCCAGCACACCGGCCCAGACAGCCGCCAGCAGGATGACGAAGATGACGCGCTCGTACCGCATGATCTGAAAGTAGATGCGCTGGGGCAGCACCACCAGCAGGATGCGGCTGCCGTCCAGCGGCGGGACGGGAATGAGGTTGAACACCGCAAGGCCCACATCCATCATCACGAAGTATTGGAGGAAGCGGGCTGCGAAAATCGTGATCATGGTGGTAGGGGCCCAATAATACAGGATCTTCCACGCCACCATGCCGAGGTAGGCCAGCAGCAGGTTGGCCGCCGGGCCTGCCAGCGCGGTGAGGGCCATGCCCCACTTGGGGTTTTTGAAATTGCGGGGGTCGG
>OGYH01003443.1_pt1 | contig 10577 bp, 9 predicted proteins | sample 1576511 | NCBI WGS metagenome assembly OGYH01 (sample SAMEA3541522, study PRJEB24748) | human gut metagenome | biome: human gut; feature: human-associated habitat; material: faeces | place: China | collected 2012 | reverse complement strand
CGGTGGCAGGCGACGCGCTTGCGGGGGGCGGCCTCCACAAGCGGCGGCGTGACGCAGCGGCAGATGTCCAGCGCGTACGGGCAGAGCGGGGCGAATCGGCAGCCCGGCGGAGGGTCCACCGGGCTTGCCGCCGGGCCGGAGGGGAGCGCCTCCGGCTCCTGCCGCCTGCGGGGATCGGCGGAAGGGACAGCCGCGAGCAGGGCCCGCGTATAGGGGTGCAGGGGATTGTTGAACAGGCTTTCGGACGTGCCCGTTTCCACGATCTGGCCGAGGTACAGGACGGCGATGTCGTCGCAGATGTACTGGATCACCCCGAGATCGTGGGAGATGAACAGGTAGCTGAGGCCGAGTTCGTCTTGCAGCCTGCGCAGGAGGTTGAGGATCTGTGCCTGTACCGCGACGTCGAGGGCGGAGACGGGCTCGTCGCAGCAGAGGAGTTCCGGGCGGCTGGCGAGCGCGCGGGCGATGGCGATGCGCTGGCGCTGGCCGCCGGAAAACTGGTGCGGGAAGAGCCGCGCCTGATCCGGGCGCAGGCCGACGGCCTCCATGAGCCGCAGCACCTCGCCGCCGCGCCCCTCCTTCGGGCCGACGTCCAGAAGATCCATCGGCTCGCGGATGATGTCCCCGGCCCGGCTGCGCGGGTTCAGGGAGGAGTACGGGTCTTGGAAAATGAACTGGACCCGCCGCCGGAACGCGGACAGGGCGTCGCCGCGCAGGGGGAGGACGCTTTCCCCGTCGAGCAGGACGTCGCCGGAGGCGGGCTTCACAAGGCGCATGACCCCCCGGGCTACGGTGGTCTTGCCGCTGCCGCTCTCGCCGACGAGCCCGAGCGTCCGGCCCCGCTCCAGCGTGAAGGAAACGTCGTCCGCCGCGTGCACGAAGCGCTGGCGGTCGAAGAAGTGGCGCTTCATGGCCGGGAAGCGGATGTGCAGGTTCCGGACTTCAAGCAAAGGGATGCCGTCTGTGGGTACGGTCATGGGAAGCTCCTTTCGGACGGGGCGGCCCTGAAGCAGGCCGTGCCGCGCCCGCCGGACGTCGTGAACGGGGGGCGTTCCGTGGAACAGGCGGGCTTGGCCAGCGCGCAGCGGGGCGCGAAGGCACAGCCCGGCCCGATGTCCCGGATGGACGGGACCATGCCGGGGATTTCCCGGAGCGGCGCGTGCCGCCTGTCTCCGTCGCGGCAGAGGTGCGGGATGCAGGCGATGAGCCCCTGCGTGTAGGGGTGGCGCGGATCGAGGAGGATGTCTTCCGCCGTGCCGGATTCCACGCACCGGCCCGCGTACATGACGATCACCCGGTCGGCCATTGTGGCGATGGAGCCCATGTCGTGGGTGATGAAGAGGATGGCGGTCCCGAGGCGGCGCTGCGTGTCCTTGAGCAGCCGGAATATCTGCGCCTGTACGGAAACGTCCAGCGCGGTGGTGGGCTCGTCCGCGATGAGCACGGCGGGGCGGCAGGCCAGCGCAATGGCGATCATGACCCGCTGGCGCATCCCGCCCGAAAGCTCGAAGGGGTAGTTGCGCACCCGGATAGCGGGCTCGGGGATGCCGACCTCGGCCAGCAGGCCCTCCGCCCTTTCCCACGCGGCGCGGCGCTCCAGCCCTTCGTGGAGCATGAGGGTTTCCGCGATCTGGTCGCCCACCGTGAACACGGGGTTGAGCGCGGTCATGGGCTCCTGGAAGATCATGGCGATGTCCTTGCCCCGGATGCGCCGCCGCTCCTCCTCGTCCATGCCCACGAGCTCGCGGCCCCGGAACCGGATGCTGCCGCCGGAAACCGAGCCCGGCGGGGAGGGGATCAGCCCCATGACCGCCAGCGCGGCCATGCTCTTGCCGCTGCCGGATTCGCCCACGATGCCGAGGGTTTCCCCGCCGCGCAGGGAAAAGCCGAGCCTGTCCACGGCCACGGCGGGCTCGCCGCCGATGTCGAAGCTGACCTCAAGGCCACTCACGTCAAGGATGGTGTCGGTCATAGCTTCCTCAGCTTGGGGTTGAGCGCGGTCGTGAGCCCGTCCCCGACGAGGCAGATGGACAGCGACGTGATGAAGATGATGAGCCCCGGCAGGGTAGCCGCCCACCACGCGTCGAAGATGTAGTCCCGGCTGGAGCCGATGAGCAGCCCCCAGCTCATGATGTTGGGATCGCCGAGCCCGAGGAAGCTCAGGCCCGCCTCGTAGAGCACGGCGCTGCCCACGTTGAGGGTGGCGTTGACGATGATCGGCGGCAGGGCGTTGGGCAGGATCACCCGGCTGATGATGCGGGCATCGCCCGCGTTGGCGAGCCGGGCGGCGGCCACATACTCAAGCTCCCGGATGCGCATGAATTCCGAGCGGGTGAGCCGCGCGAGCGGCGGCCACGTCACAAGGCCGATGGCCACGGCGATCATCCCCGCCGACGGGCTGAACAACGATACGATTACCATCGCGAACAGCAGGGGCGGCAGGACCTGGAAAAATTCCGTGATTTTCATGAGCAGCGTGTTCGTGGCGCCTTGGTAATAGCCCGCCAGCGCGCCCACGCTCAGGCCGATGACGAGGTTGAAGGCCGTTGCCGCCAGCGCCACGGCAAGGGTGGCCCGGCCTCCGTAGACGATGCCGGTGAAGATGTCGCGCCCCACATAATCCGTGCCGAGCCAGTGCCCGTCCTCAAGCGGCGGGGTCATGGGCGCACCCGCGACGTCGAAGGGATCGGCGTGCAGCAGGAACGGCCCGACGAGCGAGGCCGTGATGATGAGGACCAGCAGCGCCAGCCCGATCACCGCGCCCCGGTTCTTGAAGAACATGGCCGCAGCCTGCCCCAGCGGGCCTTGCGCCTTGGGGATCGCTCCGGAGCGGGGGGTGGATGAGATGAGCTTGTCCATACGTCCGTCCTGAAGGTCGAAAGGGTGTCAGCGCTCGGCGCGGATGCGCGGATCGAGCAGGCGGCAGGCGAAGTCCGTGAGCAGGTTCGCCGCGATGACCATGAACGTGCTGAAGAACAGGATGCCCAGGATGGTCGGGGTGTCGCGCCGGAGGATGGATTCGAAGGCGAGCTGCCCGAGCCCCGGCCAGCTGAAGACCGTCTCCACCATGATCGCCCCGGAGAGCAGGTACCCCATTTGCAGCCCGGCCATCGTGACCACGGGAAGCACGGCGTTGCGCAGGGCGTGCTTCCAGATGACGCTGCGCTCGGGGAGCCCCTTGGCCCGGGCCGTGCGGATGTAGTCCGCGCCGAGCACCTCCACCATCACCGAGCGGGCGAGCAGGGCGTATTGGGCGATGTAGATGAAGGACAGGGTGAACATGGGCAGGGCGATATGCCGCCCGACGTCCAGCGCGCGGGTCCAGAAACCGCCCTCAAGCCCCACGGTGAACATGCCGGACACCGGGAAGACCGGGAACAACCACGCGAAGGCGATGAGCAGCAGGATGCCGAGCCAGAACACGGGCATGGACCAGCCGATGAGGGTCACGACGGTGACGGCGTGGCTGAACGGGCCGTACAGCCTGCGCGAGGCCAGCGTGCCGAGCAGCGTCCCCGCCACGACCGAGAGGACCAGCGACGAGAACACAAGCAGAACCGTGGGCCCCACCCGGCCCAGAATAAGGTCGAGAACGGGCTGGTTGAAGAAATAGCTGTAGCCGAGATCGCCGTGCGCGACCTTGCCGATGTAAATCAGCAACTGCTCGGGGATGCTCTTGTCGAGCTGGAAGCTGTGCCGCAGCTCGAGCATGAGCTCCTCATTCATTCCGCCCATCTGCCCGGCGATGGTCTGCACGATGTCGCCGGGGGCGAGCCTGATGAGCGTGAAGTTGAGCACGATGACCGCGAGCAGGAGGAGCGCGGCGTACAGGATGCGTCTGCCGATCAGGGCGAGCGTTTGCATGGCGTCACCTCGGGTTGCGGGGGGCCCCGCCGGGGAGGAATCCGGCGGGGCGTGGGAGTGGGGGAAGGGAACTACTTGAAGGACACGGTATCCATCGGAGACAGCGGGCCCCAGATGCTGGTGACGACGTTCTGGAGCCGCTTGTCGTAGACGGTGTAGTAGGGGATGACGTTCAGGTAGGCGATGGGCGCCTCGTCGGCCACGATCTTCTGGAATTCCTTATAGAGCGCGGCGCGCTTCGCCGGGTCCATTTCCTGTCCGGCCTGTTCGAGCAGGGCGTCGACCCTGCCGTTGCGGTAGCCGCTCATGTTGCTGTAGGCCACACCCTTGCGGATGTTGCCCGACATGTAGGAGCGGTGCGTGCCGATGACCGGATCGCCCCAGCTGAAGGTGATGGCGAGGGTCATGTCGTGCGTGCCGTTGCTGACGCGCTCGGCCCAGCTCGACCAGTCGGGGGAGGCGTGCAGCCTGACGTCGATGCCGACCTTGCGGAGCTGGCTCTTGAGGTACTCGGCGACCATCTTTTGCTGTTCGGGCAGGCCGGGCTCGAAGTCGAGGGTCAGCGCGAAGCGCACGCCGTCCTTGCCGGGCTTGTAGCCCGCCTCGTCGAGCAGGGCGCGGGCCTTGCCGAGATCGAGAGGATAGGTTTCCACCGCCTTTTCATAGAAGGGGCTGGCCGGGATCAGGGGGCCGGTGGACGGCGTGGACAGGCCGCCGTGGAGCTTGTTGATGATGAACGCGCGGTCGATGGCGTAGTTGACGGCCTTCCTGACGCGCACGTCGGCGAGTTCCGGCTTGCGGAGGTTGAATTCGAGCCAGTTGTGCGCGCCGATGCCCTCATAGCCCTTGCTGGTGACGGCGAGATGGGCCTCGCGTTCCAGCCGGGCGATGTTGCGGGTGTTCTCCACGAGCGGGAAAAGCTGCGCCTCGCCCTTGGACATGGCCATCATGCAGCCGGAGGGGTCCTTGACGAACCGGAAGATCACCCGGTCGAGCGCGGGGCGGCCCTTGATGAAGAACTGCGGGTTCTTTTCGAGGATGACGTATTCCCCGGCCTTCATTTCCACGAACCGGAACGGCCCGGAGCCGACGGGGGCGCTGTTGGCGGGATGGGTGCGAACGTCCTGCCCGTCGCCGTAGACGTGCTTGGGGATGATGGGGCACAGGGGCGGCGCGAGGCAGAGGAGGATGGCCGGGTGCGGCTTGGAGAGCCGGATGACGGCGGTGTGGGGATCGGGCGTGTCCACGGCTTCCACCGGCTCGAACATGGTCTTGAAGGGGTGGTTGGCCTTGATGGTCATGATGGAGAAGGCCACGTCCTCGGAGGTGACGGGCTTGCCGTCATGGAACACGGCGTCGGGGACGAGATGGAGCGTGAGGCTCTTCTTGTCTTCGGAAAAGGACCATGAGCTGGCGAGATACGGCTCGGGGTTCCAGTCGAGATCGTAGCGGAGGGGGCTTGCGAAAAGCTGTGTGGCGATCTGGATGGTCTGGGTGCTGGACGTGACGGCGTTGTTCAGGTGCATGGGCGGGGACTTCATGACCATCATGGAAGCGCTCTTCAGGCCGGCTTCGTCGCCATCCTGATAGTCCAGCACCTCTACGGTCATACCGTGGGCCACGGCCCACTTGTTGTACATGCGGTACAGCATCTCGGCCCAGTCCTGTGCTTCGGTGCCGCCGGTACCGGCGTGGAAGGTAAGGATGGCATTGCTGTGGTCGTACTCGCCGTTCAGCATGGTCATGAGCTGCAGCTCATCCACAGCCTTGCCTACGGCGTTCACAGCCTCTTCGGCTTCGGGGATCATGGCAGGGTCGTACTCCTCGTCCAGCATCTCGATCATGGTCTCGGCGTCATCGTACAGGCCCTGCAGCTTTTCAAAGCGGCTCAGCTTGCCCTTCAGGTCGCCCACCTCGTCAAACACCTTTTTGCTCAGGTCGGCGTCATCATAAAAGCCGGGGCGGGACATGGTGTGCTCCAGCTCCTGCACACGCTTGCGGGAAGCCTCGATGGCCAGAGCCTCTTCCAGGTCCTTGACCGCCTTGGCATAATCGGCAAGCTGCACTTTCAGTTCGTCAATGGTGATCATTCTCTTGTTCCTCTCGTTCCGGGTTGGATCTACATTTAGGGAAGCGGTCTTTCGGGGTGACCCAAAAGACACAGTTTATACACAGATACTTCATTAGTATACCGAGAATCTGTGGTAAAGTAAAGAGGAAAAACGGTTGATCTGCTGGAATTTTGAAGAATTTCACCTTTTCTTTTGCCAGGTGGGAGAGTATAATACCAGTATGAACCTTATCACTGGAGGAAAACATGCCGAAATATTATGGCTGTCCCTGCGAGGGCTGCGGTGAGCCGCTGACCCTGAAAGATGACATCGTGGTCTGCCCGGACTGCGGTGCCCCCTATCACCGTACCTGCTACGAAAAGCTGGGCCGCTGCATCCACAGCCCCGCCCATGCAGCCGGGTACGAGTGGCATTTCCCGTATCAGGATGCCGAACTGCGCACCTGCCCCAGCTGCGGGGAGCGCACGCTGCGCAGCGAAGAGATCTGCCGCTGCTGCGGCGCTGCCCTGCCCCCGGAGACGGAAGCGGATGAGCAGCTCAATGACCGCAAAGCCGCACAGGACGAGCAGCACGGCGGCTTTGACTACGAGCGCTTTTACCGCCAGTACGAGCAGCAGACCATGGACCCGCTGCACCGCAACCTGCAGGCCGCTTTCGGGAAGGATGAGCTGATCGACGGCATCCCCAGCAGCGACTGGATGACCTACATCGGCACGGCCGCCCCGGCCTACCTGAACGATTACAGCCGGATGCAGCTGCAGCACACCAAAATTTCGCTGAGCTTTTCGGCGCTGCTGTTCGGGCCGTTCTACTTCTTTTACCGCAAGGCCTGGAAGCCCGCGTTTGCCTTTCTGGCCGCAGAATTGCTGCTGTTCGTGCCCACGCTGCTGCAGATGATGCAGATCACCGGCAGCTCGCTGTCTTTGGGCCTGAGCGATTCCACCTATGTGGTGCTGGGCCGCGTGGTGTCGTTGGCCAGCTTTGCGCTCATGCTGGTGCGCGGCATGTTTGCCAAGTGGTTCTACCGCAAGAGCGCGGCGGAGCACATCCGGCGCATCCGCGCGGAGTTCCCGGACGATGCCCAGCGCAGCGTGGTGCTTTCGGCACAGGGCGGTGTGAGCTGGGGTGCTGTGCTGGGGTCGCTCCTGCTGCTGATGGTGTTCGGTGCCTGCTGCAGCATGCTGCTGGGCCCCAATTTGGATGTTCTGCTGAACGTTCTCTCCTGATGCGATTTATAAAGGAGTTTTTATCATGAAAAAGGTAACCAAAGCTGTGATCCCCGCTGCCGGTCTTGGCACCCGTGTGCTGCCGGCCACCAAAGCCATGCCCAAGGGCATGCTGCCCATCGTGGACAAGCCCGCCATCCAGTATCTGGTGGAAGAGGCCGTGCGTTCCGGCATCACCGACATCCTGATCATTCTGGGCCGCAACCAGAGCGTGATCGAGGACCATTTTGACCGCAGCCCGGAGCTGGAAGAGAAGCTGGCTGCCCCCGGCAAGGAAAAGATGCTGGAGGAATGCCTTGGCATCTCCAATTTGGCCAACATCTATTTTGTACGCCAGAAGCAGACGCTGGGTCTGGGCCATGCCGTGAGCATGGCAAAGCCCTTTACCGGGGATGACCCCTTTGTGGTGATCTACGGCGATGATGTGATCTGGGGCGAGGACCCCGTGTGTGCTCAGCTGATCCGCGCCTACGAGGAGTTCGGCCGTCCGGTGGCCGGTGTTTCCGCTGTGCCCTGGGCCGATGTGAGCCGCTACTGCAGCTTAAAGACCACCCCCATCCACGACAACTATTTCTTTGTGGATGACATGATCGAGAAGCCCAAAAAGGGTCAGGAGTTCAGCAATTATTCCATCCTGGGCCGCGTGCTGCTCACCCCGGAGATCTACGACCTGCTGGCCCACACCAAACCCGGTGCCGGCGGTGAGATCCAGCTGACCGACGCCATGGCCGAGTACGCCCGCAATTACGGCGGCATGACGGCCGTGGAGTTTACCGGCAAGCACTACGACATGGGCAACAAGCTCAAAGTGGTAGAGGCTCAGGTGGAGCTAGCCCTGCAGCACCCGGAGATCGGCGAGGCCTTCCGTGCCTACCTGAAGGAGTTCTGCAAGACGCTGTAAACAAAATGATATTGCGGTGCAAATGATGTGGCTTACGCCATGATGTCTGCTGCGCAGAGGATGTGCGCCGCACAGCGGCGCAATGAAAACACCCCGGAGGCTTTCGCTTTTCCGGGGTGTTTTTCTATGCTGCCGTAGTGTCCTTCATGCGCCGCAGCGCACATCATTTTTGCGCAGCAAAACATCATTCGAAGAACATCATTTGCGCAGCAACATCATTTATTTGCCTGACTGGGATGCGGCACGGGCGGGTGCTTGGTGAACATCGCCTTGAGTGCCAGCGGGGTGGTCACGCTGGATACCACGATCAACAGGATGACGGCGGTAAAGTAGACCGGGTCCACCACGCCGATGGCAAGACCCTTCTGCGCCACGATCAGTGCCACCTCGCCGCGAGTCATCATACCGACACCAACCTTCAGGGAGTCGCCCCAGTTGAAGCGGCAGATCTTTGCAGCCAGGCCGCAGCCCACGATCTTGGTGACCAGTGCCACAATCACAAAGCAGACGCAGAACAGCAGGATCTCCGGGGTCAGGCCGCTGATATCGGTCTTAAGGCCGATGGAGGCAAAGAAGATAGGTGCAAAGATGATATAGTTGCTGATATCCACCCGGCGCTCCACATAGGGTGCGTCATTCATGGTGCACAGCACGATACCGGCAATGTAGGCACCGGTAATATCGGCAATGCCAAAGTAGGCCTCGGCCACATAGGCCATGCCAAAGCAGAAGGCCAGGCTCACGATGGTGATACGCTGGGTGTGAGGGTTGCGCTGATCCAGCCACTTCATGGCGTAATGGACCACCAGGCCCACACCCACAGCGGTGGCAAAGAACAGCAGGGTGTTCACCAGCACCTTGCCCAGACCCGTACCGGTGCCGCTGCTGGCACCCAGCACACAGGTAAGCACCACGATACCCATCACATCGTCAATAACGGCTGCACTGACGATGGTGGTGCCCAGAAAGCTCTTCAGGTGGCCCAGCTCCTGCAGGGTGGCCACCGTGATGGACACGCTGGTGGCGGTCATAATGGTGCCAATGAACAGAGCCCTGTAAAACTCCGGGCTGCCCACTGCTGCAAAGCCGTAGAAGGCACCATATAATAAGGTGCCTCCCACCAGGGGCACAGCCACGCCCACGGCGGCGATCAGGGTGGCGATGGGGCCTGCCTTGATCAGTTCCTTCAGGTTGGTGCCCAGGCCCGTGGTGAACATCAGCAGCACCACGCCGATCTCGGCGAAAGTGGCAATGGAGTCACTGGTCTGCACCAGGTTGAGCACACAGGGGCCGATGACAAGACCTGCCAGGATCTCGCCCACCACCTGCGGAGCCTTGCACTTGCGTGCTACCAGCCCAAAAAACTTTGCACTCAGGATGATGATTGCCAGATTGCGGAATATCGAGTACATAGATACGCTCCTTTTCCGATTTTTTAAATTTCCCACTTCCCTGCCGCCGCAGCACTTTGTTCCACGGTATCATCAGAAAGCGACTATATTATAGTCCCCTATGGCAAAAAAAGCAAAGGATTTTTTTCAGCACTTTTTTCATCCAAGGGCTTGACAGACGCCGCCGGACTTGCTATAATAAATTGCTGTCTGAACAGACACGCCGCACACAGCCGCAACGCCGCAGCTGTGTGTACCCTTGGTCTTGTGATTGCAAGACCCTTAAGTCCAAAAGGAGGTGCTACAAAAATGGCAAAGTACGAAACCATGCTGATTACCAGCGCCGCTCTCGACGAGGAGGCTACCGCCGCTCTGGTTGGTAAGTTCAAGACCCTGATCGAGGCTAACGGTACGATCGATTCCATCGACGAGTGGGGCAAGCGCCGTCTGGCCTACCCCATCAACGACGAGGAGGAAGGCGTCTACACCGTGATCAACTTCACCAGCGAGCCCAGCTTCCCCGCTGAGCTGGACCGTGTGTACAAGATCACCGAAGGCGTTATGCGCAGCCTGATCATTGCTCACGAGGAGTAATCCTTTCGTGATGAAAAAGGAGTCCGTACTATGTTGAATGTTGTTGCCATCATGGGCCGCCTTGTGGCGGACCCTGAACTGCGCACCACGCCCCAGGGCATCAATGTGTGCAGTTTCCGCATCGCCTGCGACCGCAATTTTGCACGTCAGGGCGAGCAGCGTCAGGCCGATTTCATTGATATCGTTGCTTGGCGTTCGCAGGCCGAGTTTGTGAGCAAGTATTTCCAGAAAGGCAGTCTGATTGCCATTGACGGCAGCATCCAGACCCGCCAGTATCAGGACAAGAACGGCAACAACCGCACGGCTTTTGAGATCGTGGCCAACAACATCAACTTTGCAGGCCCCAAGAACAGCAATGCAGGCGGCGGAGCAAATTATCAGAATTCTGCTCCGTCCTACCAGAACGCAGCCCCTGCCCGTCCGGCCGCTGTGGAGGCAGCTCCCAGCTATTCCGCCGGCAATGCCGATGACTTTGCCGTCATCGACGACAGCGACGACCTGCCGTTCTGACACGAAACGGTCCATCCGT
>OGYH01003437.1_pt1 | contig 10594 bp, 9 predicted proteins | sample 1576511 | NCBI WGS metagenome assembly OGYH01 (sample SAMEA3541522, study PRJEB24748) | human gut metagenome | biome: human gut; feature: human-associated habitat; material: faeces | place: China | collected 2012 | reverse complement strand
TGTAAATTCAGCACCTAATGTCAATCGTAAATTTTTGAAATTTTGGAGACTGCTGCCCCGCATGCAACTGCCATTTTAGCCAGTCGCACACATTTTTTTGTACTGATGGCTCCGATTCCGAAATATACAGGAACACGGCCAGCTGCCTGATCTACAATAATCTTCAGTCCACGTTCCATTTCATCCTCTTCGATCACATAAAATTCGCCGTTGCTTCCAAAGGCCAGTATTCCACTGACACCGCCATTGATGACAAAATCCACCTGCTCACGCATTTTGATTTCATCAATCCATTCATTTTCATCAATAGGTGTTAAAATAGGGACGATTACACCTTTCATAAAATCTGTATTCATCATCATTCTCCCAGATTATTCTTTGTCTTTTACAACACTTGCACCAGCAATCTTTTCATAATATTTGATAATGCTGGAATGATCTTCCTTGTCACAGCCCTCTGATCTTAAGAACTGCATTACTTCCATCAGCTGGGCTGTTAAAGGAGCCGGTGAACTGATAGCATGAGCTGCATTTAATGCATTATTTAAGTCCTTTATATGCAGTTCGATACGAAATCCTGGTTTATAGTTTCCTGCTAACATCATAGGAGCCTTTGCATCCATAACTGTAGAACCGGCTAATCCACCGCGGATCGCCTGATATACCAGCTCTGGATCTGTACCTGCCTTCTTTGCAAAGATCAGTGCCTCTGATACTGCTGCAATATTAATAGCAACGATCATCTGATTTGCCAGTTTAGCCACATTTCCTGAACCCAGATCTCCCACATATACAACAGAGCCTGCCATAACCATTAACATATCATAGTATTTGTCAAAAAGATCTTTTTTGCCGCCCACCATAACAGATAATGTGCCGTCAATGGCTTTTGGTTCGCCGCCTGATACAGGTGCATCTAACATCTCGATTCCATATTTCATGCACTCTTCACCGATCTTTTTGCTTTCAGTCGGATCAATAGAACTCATATCAATCAGAACCAGACCTGGTTTCGCACCTTCCGCAACACCATCTTTTCCTAAAACGGCAGCTCTTACATGAGGAGAATTAGGAACCATAGTAATGACTACTTCAACCTGTGCTGCTACTTCCTTACTGCTCTTAGCTGAAGTTGCCCCACATGCTACCAGTTCTGCCACAGCTTCTTTATTTAAATCAAAAACCACTAACTCATGTCCGGCTTTCACTAAGTTTTTAGCCATAGGTTTTCCCATGATACCAAGTCCGATAAATCCAATTTTCATTGTATTTTCCTCTCTTTCATTCTCGTTTATGAATATCCCTTTTCCTGCCTCATCCTGCTTATTATTTCTCTGCGATTTCACCACCATAAGGAAAACCTTCCTGGGCTTTGCTGTGAACATTCTCCATTGTTACATTATTTACATTTCTCATGTAAACACCGTAAATAGGGCTTTTTAGCAGACCGTCTCCATCACAGGGGCGGATATCATAACCATCACAAGGCCATTTACTGTTTTTAACCAGGTCAACAGAAACATCTTTTAATGTAATTCCGTCTATATGTCCATCCTGTGAACCATAAATCAATACACCGCTTTCTCCTGTAATCTGGATATTTTCCAGTCTTACATTATGGATCTTACCAAACGCTCTCCCCTTATGACGTTCAATAGCGGTAATATAGATTCCTTCAGCATTTCCCCAATACTGGTCGATAAAATTTCTTGTATAGATCATCAGGTTTCGGATCCACACATTTTCAATATTTCCCTTATCACGAAGCTGAAGTGCTACTCCACGGTTTGAATTTCGGATCATACAATCTTCAATTATGATATTTTTAAAATCACCTTCGCTCTCAGTTCCGAATTTTATAGCTGCACTGGTAGATTCCAGGATACAACCACTGATGATCACATTTTCTGTGGGGCCATATTTCTGTTCTGCTTCTGTTGTTTTCAGTACAATACAGTCATCTGCAGCCTCAATATAACAATTCTGGATTCTTACATTCTGACAGTGATCCGGATCAATGCCATCACAGTTTGCAAGCTTTAAATTATTCAGGATCCGGATACCGTCAACCAATACATCCCGACAGCCTACCATATGAAGAGTCCAGAATGCAGAATTTTGCAATGTCACTCCCGTGATCGTAAAATGATCTACATTTTCTATATAAAGAAGCGGCGTTCTGGGATACCATGCACCCTCAATGTGATATCTGGTTTCAGTGCCGTAATAAATGGATTCATTTCCATCAATGGCGCCGTATCCTGTAATACGTATATTTTCTCCTGTTGCATAAATAAAATAATGTGCTGGTTTCCCATTATATTCACAGTTGATATAGGAGGGAATATCTGTTTCATTATTTGACTTATCCACTATAGAAATACTTCTTAGATCCTCAATCCGGTCACTTTGTTTCAGCACCGCACCACTTTCAAGATACAATTCTGTATTGGAGTAAATCTGGATCGTACCTATTTTATAGGTTTTTCCACCTGGTACAACAACGGTCCCGCCATTTTTTTTGCAGCAGTCCAGAGCTTTCTGAACTGCTGCCGTATCCAGCGTGATCCCGTCGCCTACTGCTCCGAAATCCCGTATATTTATCATATTATCTGTTTACCTCTTCCATTGCACATTTCCACAGCGCCTTGATGTATCCCATACTGTAGGTCCATGCTGTTGTAGAACCACCAGTTCCAACACCAGTTCCCCATAGCGGAACATGGTCTGCATGTAATACGCCATCATAATCTGCTTTTACAAAAGCTTTCATAATTTCATACATATTCATATAGCCATCTTCCAGAAGAGTTTCCTCAAACTGAGGCATTGGACTGCTTACATTGCGGAAATGAACACATAAAACCTTTTTATTTTCTACAAAATATTTAATGTCTTCCAGTACATTTCCGAAATTTTCTCCACCTTCCAGCCAGCATCCAATACACATTTTCATTCCAAGATAAGGACTGTTTCCAGCCAGTTCAAACGCATGTTTATAGTCTGCCGAAGAAGTGATCAGATTTGAAATACCACACAGACAGTCAACCGGCGGATCATTTGGATGTAGAGCCAGTTTCATATCAATATCTTCACATACCGGAAGTACACGATCCAGGAAATATTTGAAATTATCCCACATTTCTTCTTTGGTATATAATCTTCCATGTGTGTACGGGCGCTTTGCAAGATCATCAATATCTACGATCCTTGCAACTGCCCCTCTTGTGTACTCGCCTACTGCCCATTTGGAAGTCAGTACCTTATTCGGCTCCCAGGTCATATAACCAATGTGGATCCCAGCCTTAGCCAGTACTCTGTTAAAATCGTTAAAACGTTCGATTGCTTCATCTCTTCCCGGAAGTCCCAGATGGATCGCCGGACTTTTATAAATTCCAACATTTCCTGCATCTGTACAGGTCAAACCAAATTTGTCCAGTCTGTCCATAAAGCGCATTACGCTTTCATAATTACTATCTTCGTCAGAAAAGATCACATATACATATTTGATCCCCATTTCCTTGATCAAAAGTAATTGTTCATCTGTATAATCCGAATTAACTCTGGACTGGATCTTAAGATGTTCTCCTAACATAATCTTACCTGCCTTTTTCTCATTCTGTCCAATGGGTAGCTTCTGGAGTCCACTGTTCCAGACTTACATCATAGATTCCTGTATCAGCAAGAGCCGGATCAGCAAATGACTGGTAATAGATAACTGCAAGCGGAGTGATCATTACATAATCATGTGCCAGTGCAACTGCTGCTTCCTGTAATTTTTCTTTCTTTTCATCCAAAGTCTTAGCAGCTCTTGCAGCAAATAATGGTTCTTCAAATTCAGGAGGATCTAACATGATACCATGGTTTTTAATACCTTCTGTGGAATACAGACGAATGTAGTTCGCAGTAAAGTCCATTTTGCTTGCACCACGATTTGCGATAAATCCATCAATGTCATCCTCTTTCTGCATTTCTGCCAATGCAGATGCATCCATAGTTACTACTTCTGCCTTAATATTGATCTGTGACAGGATTGCCTGAAATGCAGTTGCAGTATCATTATCCTGTGCCTTGCAGTAAATCTTGGTTTCAAATCCATCAGGATATCCAGCTTCTGCCAGTGCAGATTTTGCCAGCTCTACATCATAATCGTAAAATTCTGTTCCCTCTTTGTAAGCCCATGAATCCGGTGTTGCAAATAAAGGAGTTGCTTCGCCAATACCACCGGAAAGAGCACCTGCTACATCATCCCATGGAATTGCATGCATAATAGCCTGACGTACCTTTAAATCTCCCATTGGATGCTTATCAGATTTACTGTTCCAGATAATATGCTTAATATCTGCTACGTTAGCTGTTTTACGTCCAATTGCTGTAAATCCTGCATCCTGCAGCTGTTTGATAATAGAATCGCTTTCAAATTTCATTGCAACACCTACTTCTTTATTCAGCATTGCAGACATCATGGTATTAACATCAGACATCATATCGATCTCTAAGGTATCCAGATATGGCTGTCCTGTAATACGGTAATCTGGATTTTTATGATAGGTTACTTTATTATCAGTAACAAACTCATCCATGATAAATGGACCTGTGCCGATTGCATGTGTCTTGCACCATTCTTCGCCGTTGTCATCATATGCCTTTTTAGATGAGATAAATACTGCACCGATTGCGCTATCCCAGTTGTTTGCCCACTCGTCAAATGTAATCTTTACTGTCTTTTCATCTACTACTTCAATGCTCTTTGGATTGCAAACCTCAGATGCTTTTCCGTTATCTACATACTGCTGGATATTCCATGCAACAGCTTCTGCATCACACGGACTTCCATCGCTGAATTTAACTCCATCTCTCAGTGTAATAGTAAAAGTCAGGTTGTCGGCATCTGTCTCAAATTTTTCTGCCAGCCATGGCACATAATTTCCTTCTTCGTCAGATCTTCCTAACTGCTCCAGAACCGGTTCTGCTGCAAACCAGTCACCAGTGGAAGTTGACTGCGGCATAAAAAATGTCTTCTGGAACTGGGGGATCGCAATCTTTAAATCTCCACCTTCTTTTAATGCACCTGCCGTTTTTTTCTCTTTGGTTTCTGCTGCGCTGCTTTCACCTGCTGTCTCCTGTTGAGCAGTTGTTTCACTTCCGCCTTTTGAAGAACCTGCGCATCCGCTCAGTGCCCCCGCACACATGGATGCAGCTAAAAGCATTGATACCATTTTTTTGAATCTCATAAATTTCTCCTCCTGCTTTTTCTTTTTTATTTAAGGATGTCTTTTCCTATTCATACAGGAAACATGCAACCTCATGTCCATTTCCAATATCTTTTAATGTAGGAACTTCCTTTTTGCACCGCTCTGTTGCATAACTGCATCGATCACTAAACGGGCATCCTGCCGGACGATTGGTAAGACTTGGTACCTCACCCCGGATTTCTACCCGCTCCCTGGTCTTTTCTACCTTTGGATCCGCAACAGGTACCGCTCCCAAAAGAACCTTTGTATAAGGATGAAGTGTATTGTTGTAAAGTTCTTCACATTCAGCGATCTCAACGATCCTTCCCAAATACATGACCAGAATACGGTCACTGATATGTTTTACTACTGCCAGGTCATGAGCAATAAACAGATAAGTAAGTCCCAGTTTTGCCTGAAGTTCTTCCAGCAAGTTAATAATCTGAGCCTGGATTGAAACATCCAGAGCAGAGATTGGCTCATCACAGATGATCAAATCCGGATTAGAAGAAAGAGCTCTCGCAATACCGATTCTCTGTCTCTGTCCACCAGAAAACTCATGGGGAACACGGTTTTTCATGGACGGATCCAGATCTACCATACGCAGCAGTTCATCTACCCTTTGTTCATATTCTTCTCTGGTCTTTACCAGCTTATGGATCAGCAGAGATTCTCCAACTATAGATTCCGCTGTCTGTCTTGGATCAAGAGAGGAAAATGGATCCTGGAAGATCATTGCCATTTTCTTTCTGTATGGATACATCTGCTTGTCGTTAAACTTCGCAATATCAGTTCCTGCGAAATCAATCTCACCTGTATCCGGCTGATACACACGCATAATGCATCTTGCCAATGTTGTTTTTCCACATCCAGACTCCCCTACGATTCCTAATGTCTCTCCTTTTCTAACTTTGAAACTGATATCCTCAATGGCTTTTACATCTCCGATATGTTTGCGCATCATTCCTTTATAGATCGGGAAATATTTCCTTACATCTTTTACATCCAGACAGATTTCATCACCGATTACTGCGCGCTGAGCTTTCTTTACAGGCTTCCCATCAATTTCTGCCTTCTTCATAACCTTTTCTGCTTCTGTTAAATGGCAAGCACAGAAATGGTCCTTCTCCAGTTCTTTCAATTCCGGCTTTTTCTGCTCCCGGCATTTGTCCATATGATACTCGCACCGGTCATAAAACGGACAATACTCAGGGCGAAGTGCCGGGTTCGGTGGAAGTCCCTCAATAGGGATCAGTATACGGTCCCTGTCATCATCCAGTCTTGGGATCGCCCGAAGCAGAGCTCTTGTATATGGATGTTCCGGATTTTCAAACAGTCTTTCTGCATCCGTTGTTTCAACAATACCCCCCGCATACATAACATAAATACGCTCTGCAAATCTTGCTACAATACCCAGGTTATGGGTAACGATCACTACTGCTGTATTGGTCTTTTTAGCAATATCACGGATCATTTCCAGGATCTGTGCCTGGGTAGTAACATCAAGAGCTGTTGTAGCCTCATCTGCAACAAGAACAGAGGGTTCAGAAGACATCGCCATTGCGATCATGATCCTCTGGCGCATACCACCTGAAAACTGCTGTGGATAATACGCAAAACGTTCTTCTGCATCTGGGATATTTACCATCTTCATCATTTCAATGGCACGTTTTTTTGCATCTTCCTTACTTAGATGAAGGTGTTCTATGATATTTTCCTGGATCTGAAAGCCTACTGTCAGAACCGGATTTAAAGAAGTCATCGGTTCCTGGAAGATCATACTGACTCTTCCGCCACGCATCTTACGGACTTCAGCACTGTTTGAACCATATTCCAGCATATTTTTATCATTTCCATCCAGATACACTTCTCCACCAGTCACCTTTCCTGGTTCCTGGATCAGCTGCAGTGCACTCATCATTGTTACTGATTTACCACTTCCAGACTCGCCTACGATTCCGATGATCTCACCAGGATTCAGATAAAGGGAAACGTCTTCTATTGCTTTAAACATTTTTCCATCTGTCCGGAAACTGGTTTCAATATGCTTGATCTCATATAAATGCTTCTCTGCCATCTTATGATTCACCTCTCAGTCTTGGATCCAACGCATCTCTTACGCCGTCACCCAACATATTTAATGAAATAACCAGGATCGCAACACAAACTCCAGGTACCAGAGCATATACCGGATTGTCCATCAGGAAATTTCTTCCCTCACTTACCATGCTTCCCCAGGAAGCCGTTGGAGCGCTGATACCAAGTCCCAGGAAGCTTAAACCTGCTTCGGCCAGGATAGTGGAACCTACCTGCTGTGTCATCATAACGATGATCGGTGAAATACTGTTTGGTAAAATATGTCTGAACATCAGACGGAAATCTTTATTTCCTTGAAGCTTTCCAGCCATAATATAATCTGCCTGTTTAATGGTAAGTACCTGACCTCTCATCATTCTCACATATCCTGCCATAGATGAGATACCAAGGATAATTGCCAGATTACGGATACCGCTTCCAAAAACGGCAGTTAATGCCATTGCCAGTATAATCTGAGGAATCGCACGGACAGCTTCCATTAATCGTGTGATAACATCATCGATCCAGCCGCCAAAGTAACCGGCGATCATACCAAGCACTGTACCAACTGCACAGGCTACAACAACTGCCAGAACACCAATGATTAGGCTGACTCTTGTTCCGTAAATGATACGGCTTAATACATCACGACCGAAATTATCAGTTCCTAAAACATGAGCCGCACTTGGCAGCTGAAGAAATGCTGCAAAATCAGGCTTGTCCGGATCATAAGGTGCCACAAATGGTGCAAATATGGCCAGAAAGATAAATATTAACACTATGATTGCATTGATCACTGTTACTTTTCTGGCAAATACTGTTTTTAAGAACTTTTTGATATTCTTTGTATCTTTCATTTTGTCCTCCCACTTATTCAAAACGTACTCGTGGATCTACAACTGCATACAGAATATCTGTTGCCAGATTTACGATGCATGATACCAGTGCAATGGCAAGTACACACGCCTGTACTACCGGAATATCTCTTGACTGGATCGCTTTTACCATTAAAGATCCCATTCCTGGAATATTAAAAACAGATTCCACAAACATAGAACCGGCGATCAGGTTTCCAAGACGCATTCCAAGGATCGTAATAACAGGAATCAGAGCATTTTTTAAAGCATGAAGATAAATAACTTTGTTGTTTGCAATACCTTTGCTTCGTGCTGTACGTATGTAGTCCTGCCGGATCACTTCCAGCATACTGGATCGTGTCTGTCTTGTAGTAGAAGCAATACCTCCAAGAGAAAGGCAAAACAGAGGCATGATCATCTGTTTCCAGCCTGCTGCATTGATCCAAGGCCAGTCAAAACCATAAGACGGAAGCCAACCAAGTTTCATTGCAAACACGAACATGATCAGTAATGCAAACCAGAACTGTGGAAGACAGGCAGTTACATTTGCAATAAGAGTTACCACTGTATCAAGAGGCTTTCCTCTGTTCACTGCACTGATCACTCCAAAAAGGATTCCAAATGGAACACTGATAATAAATGCCGCAATGGAGAAAAACAATGTAATTGGTATTCTTGCTGCGAGTACTTCGGATGTTTTCATATGAAACTGTGTAGACTCCCCCAGATCTCCATGAAGCGCATCCGCCAGCCAGCTGAAGTACCTGACGATCACCGGTTGATCCAACTTCAATTCATGGAATACACGATTGTACTCTTCCGGAGAAACTTCCTCACCCAGCATAGCGTAAACCGGATCACCTGGTATCATTGATACCAAAAGGAAAATAAAAATAGAAAGAAGAAATACCACCAATATCATTTGTCCTGTTCTTTTTAATACATATCCCTTCATTTTTTCGTCTGTCAGAACAAGTTCTGCACGTCCTCCCCTCTTCTTGATATCTTAATTTTAAATGTTTTTTTATAGGAATTCCAATCATTTGTAGCACATTTTTTATAGCCTGCGCCTATGGTTTATATATTTTGCATCATTTTTCCAATTTATTCCCTTGATTTTCCTCTTCAGATAGTGTATTTTATATATATTATAGGTATTGCCTATATTTTTCATTATATTTATCATTAAATACCATTACACGCATCAGGAGGACCTGCATAATTTATGGATATTAAATATATGGAATACGTTCTTGCTCTTGCCAAAGCAGGAAATATCACACAGGCAGCAAAAGATCTTTACATTTCCCAGCCAACCCTCAGTCAGTTTATCCGTAACTATCAAAATACCCTGGGAATCCACCTGTTTAAACGAATGAACGGCCGTTATACCCTTACTTCTGCCGGTGAGACATTCTGCAAATATGCAGAACAAATCATTGAACTGGAAAAAAACATGGAGCAGGCCATGCAAACCTATAAAAATACTACTATTTTAAAAATAGGTACATCTACCACAAAAGCTATCTCCATGGTGACCCATCTTATTCCCATATACCGCAAAGAATTCCCAAATATTGACATTGCTATGTCCGAAGGCAATTCCTTTACCATTATTTCAAAAGTGTTAAACAATGATCTGGACCTTGTCTTTGGCTCCATTTCTTCCCTGGATCTTTATAAAGGCCAGATCCTGCCACTGAAAGAAGAAAAGATTGCTCTGGCTGTCCCAAGCCGGATGTCTATTTGCCGCAACTCAAACTATAACTATATTCAGAGTCTGGATCTGGAAACTTTTGCAAGAGAGCTTTCCGGTGCTCCTTTTATCCTTCAGCATCCAGGTTCCTGCATCCGTTATCTGGCTGACGGCCTGTTCCGTTCTGCCCATATGACCCCTGTAGTTATCCTGAATACCAGCAATGCATCTTCTATTGTAAAATCTGTTTCCTCTGGTATAGGTGCAGGATTTATCCCTGTAAGCAATATGGTATTGGACCCCAATATCGTATATTTTTTGTTTACACCTTCTCTTTACCGCATCCATTGTATGGTCTATCGAAAAAAGATAGAAAAAGATACTGCATTTCAACGTCTTTCTGAACTGTCCCGGGAATACGCAGATCGCTGGACCGATATGGACCCGGAAATCGGAGATCTGGTTCCTTATGCCTGATTTTCTTACTTAACAACACAAAAATAGCCCTAAAATCAATAACAGAGCGGGACCTTTCAAAGATCCCGCCCTTATTGTTTATAGAGCTTTTTATTTCTGTTTTCTCAATTATTCTTCCTTCGCAGCAGCCCTAGCTTCTACTTCGCGCTTCTGTACATCGCCAGGAGCCTGCTCGTAGCGGCTGAATTCATAGGAATAGTCTCCTAAACCACCGGTCATGGAACGAAGATCGGTGTTGTAGCCAAACAGTTCAG
>OGYH01003432.1_pt1 | contig 10603 bp, 8 predicted proteins | sample 1576511 | NCBI WGS metagenome assembly OGYH01 (sample SAMEA3541522, study PRJEB24748) | human gut metagenome | biome: human gut; feature: human-associated habitat; material: faeces | place: China | collected 2012 | reverse complement strand
CCTGCCCAGCGAGGCCTTTACCGCCGTGCTCAAGCTGGACAGCGACGACGATTGATCTGCAAATATACAAAAGGGATGCTGCGTGCGCGGCATCCCTTTTTTGATGGGCACTCCCAAATGTGAAATCCGCTCACGGCAGAGATGCACTCTTTGCTTTTCCTACTAAATATGTTATAATTTATTTATATATCAGTTTTTGTATCCGTTTTGGGAGAGATGGGCTGCGGCCTTGTGCTGCGCCCTTCTCTATGCAACGTTCCCCGGCAGAAAGGATGTGGCCTTTATCAAAGCAAAACACGGAAAAGGCGTAGTGCAAAACAGCAGACACACACACAGCGGCAGCGCACAGAGGGCAACGTCCCTCTGGAAGCAGGTACTGCTGACGCTGCTGGTTCTTGTTGCCCTGCTCGCCCTGATGGGCGGGGCACTGTGGCAGAATATCTGCTATAACCGTACCCACTATACCGCAGAATTTTATCAGGTCCATTCCCGCAAGCTGACCCAGAGCTGCCGGGTCGTTTTTCTCACCGATCTGCATCTGCGGGAGTACGGGGCGGACAACTGTGAACTGGTGCAGGACGTCCGCAGCCTTGCCCCGGATCTGATCCTGCTGGGCGGCGACCTTGTGACCTACGGCGAAGGCACCAATTACGATAATATGCTCTCCCTGTGCAGCCAGCTGAGCCAGATCGCCCCGGTGTGCGGGGTGCTGGGCAACCACGAGGACGAGCTGTATTTTCTGGACGGCGACCGGGAGCTGGTGGAAAAGTTCACCGCCGCCGGGGTGACCATCCTGCGCAATGAAGAGGCGCGCTATACCGTCCACGACAATGTCATCAGCATTCTGGGCGTGGAGGGCAGCCCGAAGGACTTTTACAACTACGGTGCCAGCACCTTTATGGACAGCGTAGAGCCGCAGACAGATTACGATCTGCGCATCTGTCTGGCGCACATTCCCACCTACTTTACCGAACATCTGGAAAATTATTCCTTTGAACTGGGTCTGGCCGGGCACACCCACGGCGGCATCGTCTGTCTGCCGAAGTTCGGCCCGCTTTACAGTGCCGAGGAGGGCTTTCTGCCCGACTATGCCGGGGGCAGCTATACGCTTGCCAACCGCGCCACCCTCATCGTAAGCCGGGGGCTGGGCGATTCCAGTCAGGTGCCCCGCATCAACAACGTGCCGGAACTTTCGGTCATTGACATCGACTAAGCAGTCTGCGCCGCGCGTGCAGGCCGCTGCAAAAGGATAGAACGCCATGGATGACATCAAAGAAAAGATCAAACAGGCGCTGCGCCATATCTGGACAAATAAATACCGCCTGTTTCTCTGCCTGCTGACCTTGTGCTGTCTGTTCGGGCTGTTCCATTATTTCAAAAGTGCGGACAGCGCCACCGCCAGCATCTCCTTCAATTACTCCGAGGCATCGCTGGGCATGAACCCCAACAAGACCCGCTTCAACGCCTACGAGATCGTTTCGGGCGAGGTGATGGAGCGCGCCATCCGGCGGGTGGGCCTGCAGGACAGCCTGACCGCCTCCCAGCTGGCCGAGTGCCTTTCCCTGAGCCCGGACGGCACCGGCAGCGCCAATGGCAGCGAGTATATCAGCACCAACTACTATCTCTCCATCAACACCCGCAAGCTGGACCTTGGCAACCGCAAGCCCATGGATCTTTTGCAGAGCGTGTGCGAATCTTACCGGGAGATCTTTTTGAGCAGCTACTGTGATAATCAAAGCCTGCTGAAGGAAAAGCTGGAAGTGACCACCGCGTGCGAGCCTTACCTGCGGCTGAACGAGCTGGAAGTGCGTGCCGCAGGGCTGAACCGCTACCTGAACGCTCGTCTGGGGGCGAATAAAACCTTTACGGACGATACAAACCCCGACCCCTCCACCAACAACTTTACCACGCTGGGCAAAAAGATCAACAATCTGGTGGATTACGACCTGCCCAATGCCATGGCCTTTGTCATTGAGGGCGGCGTTGCCCGCGACCCGTCCATGCTGACCAGCATTCTGGAATACAAGAACAAGATCGACGATATCGCTATGCGCACCCAGCAGGCTTATTATGATGCGGATAAAAAGGGCATTTCCATCTACGAAAAGTCTATGACCTCCATCATGATGATCCCCACCGTGGATGCGGACAGCGAATACTATATGTCCCGCACCAAGACCGCCATGGACGCACTGGCGCGCTCGGCAGATGCTTCTCTGTCCGATGCCACCGACTGCCAGTCCGAGATCGTGAGCACGAATTATGTGATCCAGAAGATCCGAGAACTGGATGCCGGGCAGCCGCGTCTGGCCGAGGCACAGGCCATGGTGAACAAGTTGGAAACCGCCATCAATGAGATCTCGGAGCAGCTGTTCGTGCTGGACAAGGCCTATATCAAGTATAAATCTCAGAACTATATCTCCTTTACCTACGGCTCGGCCTCCTTTATCCAGCGGCTGAGCCTGAAAAAGACCCTGATGGAGTCCGTTGCCGTGATGCTGGGCGGCGCATGGCTGCTCCATGAACGCAAACGCAGAAAGGCCGGAAAACGCAAATGAAAAAGTTTGAGATCCTGCGCTATCTGAAGCGTTTCAGCCTGCTGATCTTTCTGGTCGCGCTGGCAGGTGCGGCTGCCATCTATCTGTATGCGGACGGCAAGCAGCAATACACTGCCTCGGTCATCATCCGCTATACCAACAGCAGCATCTCAGATGGCCTGACCCCGGACGGCAGCGCGCTGGACGTCAACGAGATCTATTCCTCCACCGTCATTTCGCAGGCCATGGATGCACTGGGCGCTTCCGGGCGGCTGAGCACCATCCGCTCCAACATCTCGGTGACCCCGGTGATCTCGGAGGATCAGCAGACCATTAACGATGCCCTGCTGAGCAAGGGCGAAGAGGTGACCTATTTCCCCGATACCTACAAAGTGAGCCTTGTGGTGGACGGGGCGCTGGGCGCGGGCTATGCCCGCAATATGCTGGATGCCATCATCCAGAGTTACTGCACCTATTATACGGAAAAATATGTGGAGCAGAAGCTCTCGCTGAACCCCTCGTCCGGCCTGCTGGACAACGGCTACGACTACTACGAATGCATCCGCATTCTGGAAAACGATACCAACGAGATGCAGGACTATCTGCTGAGCAAGCGGGAGCACTACCCGCATTTCCGCTCCTCCCGCACCGGCTACACCTACGCAGACCTGTGCGATATCTATTCCGACTTCAAAAAATACACCATCCCGGCGCTGTACGCCTATGTGCTCAACGGCCCGCAGGTGCGGGACGGCACGGTGCTGCAGGAGTATCTGGCCAACTGCATCGAGACTGCAAAGCAGAACGAACAGATCACCACCGAGCAGCGGGACAGTCTGTGGAGCCTGACTGACCAGTATGTGTACAAAAATGCGGATCTGCTGGAAAACTACTTTACCGACCGGGGCGAGGTGGTGTCCTCGGACTACATTCTGGGCAACATCGAACTGGAAGGCGCGGGCGATAGAGCGCAGACCACCTACGACGGTCTGGTGCTGAAACTGGTGTCACTGGAACAGCAGGTGGCTGCCAGCCAGATCGACCGGCAGTTTCAGGAGGAGATCCTGCAAAGCTTCCGCAACCTGGATTTTGGCGGTACAGCCGAACAGCATGCTGCAATGGAAAGCATGATCAACGACTACGAGGCGCAGCTGAAAAACTACTACGAGATCATCAATACCAGCAGCAAGGAACTGAACCTGTACATCAGCGCAGATTATCTGAAGATGATCAGTTCGGTGCGGGTGGCTGCTGCCATCAATGTCAAGCTGTACCTGATGCTGGCGCTGGTGCTGTTCTTTGTTATCGGCTGCTGCGGTGCCGTTCTGCTGGGACGCATCTCGGATGTGGTGGATTATCTGCTGTATGTGGACAAAAAGACCGGCCTGCCCAACCGCGAAAAACTCAATGTGTATATCACCGGCATGGCCGACCGCATCCTGCCGGAGGACTATACCTGCTTTGCCTTGCAGCTGGACAACCTGACCGAGATGAGCCGCCGCTTCGGCTACACCGTGGGCGATGGCATCCTGAAGGATTTTTCCGGTCTGGTGCAGCTGATGGGCGACACCGACGGCATGGTGGGCTACAACGGCGTGGGCAAGTTCCTGGCCTTCTTTGATGAATGCAGCAGCCGGAAGGCAGAGGTCATGATCCGCATCCTGCAAAGTCAGGTGGACGAGTACAACAAGCTGAACCCGGAGTACCCCATCCTGTTCACCGCCGCATGGGCGACCACCTCGGAGGAGGAGCTCTACCATGTGCGCGACCTTGTGCGCTGCGCGCAGAAAAAGATGGCCCTGATCGCCGAGGAGGGCAGCTCTGCCCTTGGCGGAATGGAGCGTGGTGAGGCATGATCCAGAACCGACGCGCTTATCAACTGATCCATTGCCGCACCCACAGTCGTCTGCTGGCGGGCGCTGCCGCCGTGTGCGGTGCCGCCTGCGGCCACGCAGACCTTGCGTTGTATCATCTGCTGCACCGGGGCGGTGCACCGTTGCCGGACAGCACACAGGCCGACCGCGCCACGCTGACAGCACTATGCCCGAAGCCCGCAGCGGAGAAAATCTGCCCGCCGCTGCCGCCGCAGGACCCGGCGGTGACGCTTTCAGTCATCGTGCCGGTATATAATGGCGAAGCCACCATCGGCCCTTGTCTGGACAGCATTTTGCAGCAGGATACCGGCTGCACCGTGCAGCTGATCGTGGTGGACAGCGATTCCACTGACGGCACAGCCGCCGTGCTGGAACGCTACCGGGCACTGCCCGGGGTGGTGCTGTGCAATTGCAGCGCACCCCGCAGCGCCGCCGCCGCCCGCAACGAAGGGCTGCGTCATGCCGTGGGGCGCTGGCTGATGTTCGTGGACAGCGATGATTTACTGCTGCCCGGTGCCATCCATACCCTGCTGGATGCCGCACAGCGCCTTGACGCCGATGTGGTTCAGGGCGGCTGGCAGTACCTGTACACCGACGGCACCCACGGCCCGGTGCAGCGCTATCCGGCGGCAGTCTATACCGGAGCCGCTGCGCCGGAGCGGTTCGAGCTGCCCGGGATGCCATGGGGCAAGATCTACCGGCGGGAGCTGTTTGCGCAGGTGCGCTTCCCGGCTTACTACACTTGTTTTGAAGATGCTATCATCCATTTTCTGGTGTTCCGGCTGGCCAGAACCGTGGCCTCTGTGCCCGAGATGGTCTATCTGTGGCGCAAAAACCCCAAAGGGCTTACTGCCACCAGCCAGCACCGCCCTGCCGCTGTGCAGAGCTACTGGATCATAGAGCAGCTGGCAGCGCAGGATGCTGCGCTGGGGCTGCCCCACGATGCGCTGTACCGCTGCACCCTGACGCTGCAGCTTTCGGCTTTCTGCTATGCCACAGTATCCGGTCTGCCGCCGGAAACGCAGCAGGCGGTTTTCCGGTTGTGCTGCGCTTTGTATGCCAAGGCGCTGCCGCAGGAGGGCGCACTGCCCCGCCGTGCCCGCTGGGGTGCCCGCGCCCTGCGGCAGCAGGACTTTGGGCTGTGGTGCCGCTACGGCAGAAGGTTTCAGTTGTTATAATGTAAGGAGTACCTATGATACGAGTGCTGCATTCGGTCAGCAATATGGACCGCGGCGGGATCGAGACCATGCTGATGAACTATTATCGGCATATCGACCGCAGCAAAGTCCAGTTCGATTTTATCGTCAACAAGAAAAAGCCCGGCGACTACGACGACGAGATCCGCCGTCTGGGCGGGCATATCTACCAAAGCCCGGGGCTTGACCCGCTGCACTACCCGGCGTATCTGCGCTTTGTGCAGCAGACCGTGGCCGCAGACCCCCGCATCCGCATCCTGCACGCCCACAACGAGGCCATGGGTCTGTACGCCCTGAAGGGCGCGGAGAAGGCGGGGCTGCAAGTGCGCATTGCCCACGCCCATAATATCTGGATCGTCCGGGACTACAAGTGGCCGCTGAAGATGCTCTGCAAGCAGCTGCTGCCCGGCGCAGCCACCCACCTGTGGGCCTGCGGACGGGATGCGGGCATCTATTACTTCGGCAAAGCGGACTGGGAGCGCCGGGGGCAGATCATTCCCAACGCCATCGAACCGGAGAGCTTCCGCTTTTCCCCCGCCGTCCGCGCCGAAATGCGGGCGCGTTACGGGCTGGAGGATCGGGTGGTGCTTGGTCATGTGGGGCGCTTTGATATCCGCAAGAACCACGAGCGTCTATTGGAGATCTTCGCCGCCTTTTTGCAGCTGGAGCCCCGGGCGATGCTGGTGCTCATCGGCACCGGCAGGCTGGAACCGGCTGTCCGCGCACAGGCGCAGGAACTGGGCATCGCAGACCATATCCTGTTTGCCGGGCTGCAAAGCAATGTGGCAGACTGGTACCAGCTGATGGATCTCTTCGTCATGCCCTCCCGCTTCGAGGGGCTGCCGGTGGTGGGCATCGAGGCGCAGGCCGCCGGGCTGGGGTGCGTATTTTCGGACGCAGTGCCGGAAGAGGTGCTGCTTTCGCCCCATGCCATCCAGATCCCGCTTTCCGCCAGCAATGCAGACTGGGCGGCAGGCTTGCAGCGGATGCTGCAACAGCCCTGCGACCGCTCTGCCGGTGCAGCGCTGATCCGGCAGGCGGGCTACGATATCAACATCGCCGCTGCCCGCTTGCAGCAGCAATACTTGCAGCTGGGCGGCAAGGCGTAAGTCACCTGCGGAAACACCCACTACAAAAGGAGAGCCCTCTTTCATGCGCACATTGGATCAGATTTTGACCAAAAAGGATTACAGCCGGAAAACTCCGGCCTCTTTGTTTTATAAGGACAGCCCGCTGTGGCAAAAACTGCTGACTATCGGCTGCATGGTCTTTCTGTCCGTGGCCGGGCTGGGCGAGTGGAAATACCTCAACAATATGCTGGGAGGTCTGCCCAAGGCCGTCTCTCTGGGCGTGATCGGGCTGGCAGTGCTGTATACCCTGTTTTACCCGGACGAAAAGCGCCTCCGGGAGATCTGGAAGCCCACCTTGCTGTATATGTCCCTGATGGCGGCGCTGTTTTTCTGGTCGATGATCATCTGGATCAAAAGCTTTTCTGAGATCTCCTCCATGATCCGCAGCTGCTCCAAGGTTTTGTTCCAGAGCATTGCCATCCTTACTGCCGTAGCGCTGGTCTATCTGTTCCGGGAAAAGGCCATCGAGTTGTTTACCATCTGCATCTGCATGATCAACGGTGCCATTATGCTGCTGTGCATTCCCGGCTACGGTATTGCCGCCAGCATCCAGTCCCTTATCACCTGTCTGGTCACCTTCGGCGATGCAGTCGGCTACGCCCGCCAGCTGGAGATCCACGACCTGACCTTTGTGTTCGGGCAGATGATCGTGTACTACGCCGTTTTTGCTCCCCACACTACCCGGGAGGAAAAGCGCAAGCGATGGCGGTATCTGCTGCTCTGCATCTGGTTTTTTCTGGTCGGCATGAAGCGCAGCGCCATCCCGGCGGTGGTCTTGTTTATCATAGTCGGGTTGCTTCTCCGCAAGCGCAAATTGCCCCATTGGTTCTACCCCGTGGTAGGTGTTGGCTGTATCGTGTTTTTTCTGGTGTTCCTCTACTGTGTACGCAATGGTATCGTTACAGCGCTCCTGCTGCGCTTTGACATCGATATGATGGGCCGGGACTGCCTGTGGAGCCTGGCAAACCCTTACTATGAATTTTCCATCACCTATATCGGCCACGGCTTCGAATATGTGGATTCCCTCGTTACCCTGTGGTATAATGAAGGAATCCTCAACCATCCGTATCCCTTCCACAACGACATTCTGAAGGTCTTTGTGGAGATGGGATTTCCGGGCTTTATGCTTTGGTCCGGCATCCAGTATGTTCTGACTCCGCTGTTCTGGCAGCGCTATGCAGACCAGCAGACCACGCTGCTGTATATGTGCGTACTGGGCTATATGACGGTGACCTATCTGACCGATAATACCGCCTTTTATTTCTGGAGCGCGATGGCGCTGCGTCTGCTGCCGCTTGCTTATGCCATGAACCGCAAAAAGCCCCCGAAGCCCAAGGTGTGGATGCCGGACAGCCGACAGGAGATGCGGGACCGTATCCGTGTTCTGATGCAGGAGGGGTGACAGAGATGATACAAACCGCCAAGCGTCTGGATCACATCGACATTGCCAAGGCGATCGGTCTGCTGCTGGTGATCTATGGACACACCTTTCGGATGTCCATGCGCGCCGTACATCCATGGTGTGCGTTTTCTTATACCTTTGTCTACCGGTTCCACGTCCCGCTGCTGTATTTTCTCTCCGGTATGGGCTGCACCCTGACCGCGCAGAAGAACCGCAGCCTTTCTGCACGGCAGTTTCTGCACAAAAAGGTGCACAGCCTGCTGCTGCCATGGGGCGTATACTCAGCCTTTTTGTACCTGCTGTTCTATCTGGCAAACCGGCTGCCGCCGGTGCGGGCGCTGTTAACCAGCAGTACATACCAGCTGCGGCAGCCCGCGGAATATCTCTGGCTGGTGCTGCGCAACGAGAACCCATACGGTTTTCATCTGTGGTATCTGCCCACATTGTTCTGGTTCGTCCTCACGGCATGGCTGCTGGACAAATATCTGTCCCCGGCGGCAGCCCGGGCGGCAAAGCTGGCGCTGGTGGTGGCGCTGCCCGTGTGCTATCAGCTGTTTTTTGTCGGCTGGTTCTGGACGGTAAAAAGCTACTTTCAGCAGGGCGCTTTTTTCTTTCTGGGCTGCGTGCTCCCGCGTGAAAAGGCCGAACAGCATGCAAAGCCGCTGGTGCTTGCAGGTGCTTTGTGCGGCGTTGGAGTAGTGTGGGAGGTGTTATCCCCCGCTGCGGTTTGGCCGGATGGTCTGCTTGCAGAGATCCTGTGCACATGGGCGGACTATTTTGCGGTCAGTGGGTTCTTCGTGGGCATCTGGGCGGCGTGCGTGCTGCTGCAAAAGCCCCTGCGATGGCTGATTCCGCTGGGAAAGAACTCTATGCTGTTTTATCTGTATCACCAGCCCTTTTGCTGCGCAGTGCTGGGGCTTGTGCTGTATGATAAGCTGGGCGTCTCTGCGGGCGGGACGGTCCTTGCCTGCGGCGCGGCCAGTCTGGTAATGCCGTATCTGTTCTTCCGTCTTGCCGGTCGGCTGCGTCTGCGGCCGCTGCTGCGGCGGCTCGGCCTGCCGGGATGATATGGAGCGAGAAAGTTGAGAGCATCCCCTGCATCTCGTTTATACTGCCTGTTTACAATATGGAACATTTGCCGCTCCGGGCACAGCCGCTGCCCTCGGACGCAAACCAGAAAAAGCGGAAAGGAATAATGCTGATGAAACGAAAGCTTCTGCGAGCGCTGTGCTACCTGAAAGAACTGCTGGCCATGCTGCTGTGCAAGCTGCTGGGTGCAGTGTGCCGCGCCTTTATTCCGGCATACCGGGGCATCTGGCTGGTGGGCGAGCGCGGCATGATTTCCTCCTCTGTCGGATTCTCAATCCGGTCCAGAAGCGCCTTGGCTGACATCACCATTCCCGGCGTGCAGTATCCGCATTGTACTGCCCCGGCGTCAATAAACGCCTGCTGAATGGGGTGCAGCTCCGTGCCGTTTGAAAGTCCTTCTATGGTCTCAATCTTCTTTCCTTCCAGGTTCCGCGCAAGCACCAGACAGGAATTCACCGCTTCTCCGTCAATGATAACTTTGCAGGCCCCGCAGTCTCCGGTGCTGCATCCGCACTTTGCGCCTGTCAATCCCAAAACCTCCCGCAGCACGAATAGCAGGGTCCATTTTTTTTCTATGCTGACTTGTGTTTTCTTTCCGTTTATATCCAGACTTACCTGTTCCATTGTCTCACTCCCATGTGTTTATATTCTGTCATCTCCCATAATGCAGCTGACCACTTCTTCCTTTGTTATAGTTCCGAAATATGGTCTTATATCTAATTCTTCAAAAACGCGGCTGACGGCGTCCCTCTCATAAACCACTCCGTTCAGCAGCTGTTCTATATCTTTCATCTCCATACATCCCAGAAAGTCACCCTCAAACCGGATTTGTTCAATCCGCGAATTCTTTAAAGATGCCTTAACCGTTATGCTGCCTCCCCCAAACCGTTTTCCGTGTGTCAGGTCTGCCGGCGGGTTCTTTCCATACGTCCAGAGGAAGGATTCATATTTGTCACGGGCCAGGCACATAATCTCCCTGCGCTCGTTCCGGGATATTTCATATTCCTTTCCCCCTGATTCCCCAAAAAGGGCCTGCAGCAGTCTTTCCCTGAATTCCAGAACATCCATGTCATAGGAAAGATGTTCCGCTATGGTGGTTACCCTTGAACGCACCGACTTAATACCCTTTGATACCAGCTTATCCTGTTTTACCCGCAATGCCCTGCTCAGTATTTCTAAATCTGAACTGAATAACAGTGTTCCGTGAAACAGTACCCGGTTCTTATAGATTCTTACCGCGCTTCCTGATATCTTGGCGTCTCCCAGAACCAGGTCATTGCGCCCGTTAATCCCAGCCTGGATTCCCATTCCCCGAAGCGCTTCTACAACCGGTTTTAAAAAAGCAGAGTAGTCTGTGTTTGTAAAATCCTCATGC
>OGYH01003429.1_pt1 | contig 10610 bp, 9 predicted proteins | sample 1576511 | NCBI WGS metagenome assembly OGYH01 (sample SAMEA3541522, study PRJEB24748) | human gut metagenome | biome: human gut; feature: human-associated habitat; material: faeces | place: China | collected 2012 | reverse complement strand
TTTTTTGTTTTCTTAACTTTGCAATATACTTTCCCATTTTTTCAGAATCCATATCATACCTCCGCAATTTTATAATTTATTTTTTGCTATATGAAAATCTTACGATTTTAAATGAATTTTTTCAATCGACGATGCGTAGAGTGACTAGAATTTTTTATCGGTGCGGGTTATAATGTTGTTATTATTCGGTATTTTAACAATTAAAGAATTTTTGACATACCGGGATTTACGGAGATTACATATGAAAATTGCTGTTTGTGATGACGATATTGCGGAACTTAATAACATTTGTGAAATACTAAATAACTATTTTGAAGAAAAAAAATACGATCTTTATATTTCGAAATTCGGAAGCAGTGTAGAACTTGCCTCTATTATACAAAAAGAAAAATTCGACATATATATTCTTGATATTGTCATGCCCGTCTTAAGCGGTATGAATCTTGCAACCGAAATACGCAGTTTTGACAAAGCTTCCGATATTATTTTTCTTACGTCTTCACCTGAATTCGCTGTTGAAAGCTACTGTGTCAAAGCAACTGATTACATATTAAAACCTGTTGACAAAAATCGTCTTTTAAATTCAATTAACGAAATTGCCGAAAAAAGAAAATATGAACAAGAAAAATATGTTGTAATAAAGAGCAATATTGGTGTACACAAAATTATGTTATCAAATATTATCTGTGTCGAAGCACAAAAACATCATGTCATATATCACTTAAAAAACGATGAAAAAATCGAATGTACGGATAAATTTTCAAATGTATGCGAATTTCTTTTAAACAACCATGAATTTATTCTCGTCCATCGCTCTTTTCTCGTAAATATGAATTATATACGACACATTGACGCCACAGATATTTATATGCAGAATTCACTTATAATTCCACTTGCACAACGAAGAGTTGCCGATATTAAACGACATTATCTCGCATTCCAGATGGAGGACTGAAAATATGGATATTTCTGTCATTTTAAATATAACCAACTATATATTTGTATTAATTTTCGGAATCGTTGTATCATTATGTCTCGCAGATATAAGCTGGAAAAAATACAGCAGCTTTTATATAATTACACTTATTTTATTTGCGTTAATTCAGGCTATTTTCTATCTTGTCCTCGGTGAAACAGTTCTTTATAAATGTTATCCTCTCCTTATACACATTCCGCTTATTTTATTAATATGTTTTTCTTTTCACAAAAATATATTAATTTCCGTAACCTCAGTTCTTGCCGCATATCTTTTATGCACACCAAGAAAATGGTTTGGAACTCTTGCAGCATCATTTTTTGACGGTAATACTCTGGTTTCTGATACTGTTTCCATTCTTGTCACAATTCCGCTTATGATTCTCGTTATCAAATATATGTCTCCGTACATAATCCGCCTGAAATATGAATCAAAGAAAGCTTTGTTATTATTTTTCATGCTTCCTCTGGCTTATTATATTCTGGAATACGCATTTACTGTATACACTGATTTGCTGTATACAGGCGGAGCTGTTGTCATAGATTTTATGGACAGTTTTATTGTTGTATTTTATTTTATATTATCAATGTTATCGTTAAAATTTTCCGATGAAAAAAATAAAGCTGAACGCGAAAATCTGTTGCTCACGACGGCAACTTCACAAGCTGCAAAAGAAATAGAACAGCTGTCCTTTTCGCAAAAACAGTCTTCTATATACAGACATGACCTGCGTCACCATATGAATTTTATAAAAAACTGTATTGAAAATAACGAAACTTCACAGGCTCTCTCTTATATTGATGAAATATGCACCGGACTTGAAAACAGCCATTTTATCAGATATTGCAGCAACGAAGCGATAAATTTGATTTTGTCATCATATGCTGACAAAGCTGCCGCCCAAAACATAACTGTTAATTTTAATGTCACCGCATCAAATTTTGATTCATTTAAAATAGCAGATTTATGCAGCCTGCTTGCAAATGCTCTTGAAAATGCCCTCAATGCATGCACACACATTTCTGAAACTGAACAACGCTATATCAATTTAAAAATTTATGAAAAAAATGAACAGCTATGTATAAATATTGCAAACAGCTACTGCTCATCTCCAAAATATGCACCTGTCTTTAAAGACGGTATTCCTGTATCATATCGTCCCGGCCACGGAATTGGCGTTCAGAGCATGATTTCCGTCATGGAAAAATATCATGGTCTATACGGATTTTTCACCGACGACAGGGAATTCCGTTTTCAGGCGACTATTAATATGACGGGGAACTTGGGGATGTAGATAAACTCACGAATATCTGAAATAACATATGTGGATAAAAATCACCTCATTACACGTAAAATCTCTCTCCGTTTTCCAGAAAGATACTCGCGAGCCTCCCATTTGGCAGACCACATCCACAATCCAACATGTACACATTCTCCTGCTCATTTAACCAAATTGAACTTGACTCTTAATCAAGATATCATCAAGATATCTGCCTTTGGTATTATAATAACCATATCTCTTCATGATTATTCGCTCCTTTCCTTAGTCCTGAAATGTGTACTTTTTGAAACTACTAAAAAAGGACTGATAAACAGTCCCCAAATGTTTGGACATCCATTTACGAAACGTCCCGGTATTTATGTATGCTTTTTGACACCACCTCCTTAAAAATGGGTATAAAAAAAAGGTATTTTCAACCTCCTTCTCTGACTACTTATGACTATAAGAAATGACACCACCTCAACCCTTGATTTATCGTCATGGGCGAAGCGGTGTCAATACTTGTAATTTTTGAATCCTTTTAAAACCCTTAGGTGGATTCTAGTTTTTCTAGTGCATTGCTCACTTCTATACTTAATCCTTCTACTCTCCTATATGCTAATTCTCCCATACTTAGGTCATACACTAGTTTCTTTTTCATTTCAGCCTCTATATGAACAGTATTTCTGTATTCATATAATTTGACTAAATCATCTGCCAATCCTTTACTTATCAGATTCAGCTCTAATAATGCTGCTACTTTTTGTTCATAGCGAATTTTAGTTTTATCAACAGCTTGAACCTTATTATAGCATGGAATAATATCTTTTTTATCATGTTCCAGTTCTTTGGCTATTTTTTCCAATTTATGTCCTGGTATTCCAATTTTGACCAAGCGTTCTTGAAACAGAAGATTTTTTACTGTATTCGTTTCCTCAAATAGTTCAAACAACAAATAATTAACAACCGCCTCTTGAATAGACACATACATTATTACCTGTGTCTTTATCTGAGCTAATAAAAGCTCGTCCGAAGCTTGTAAACCCTCAAAGAATTTATAAATTTTTCTCGCATTTATAAATTCTACAATAAGTCTATCTCTCAAACTTTTATTCTCAATAAATGGATAAAAATGTGACTCATACCACTCTTTATTAGGTAAATGTCCTGATATGTAATTCTCTAGTTCTTTTTTAGTCTCACTTGTAAATGCCATTTTCTACTATCTCCTTTGTCGTAATACTTACTTAATATTAATCGATTTTGAGTTTGATATAAAAATCCTTTCCCTACTTTAAGATTGACTTAATTACTGCTTCGAGAGGAACTTTTTATAATAATGCCGTGGCATACTAATATACAGTTACCAAATCAGCTCGAAGTGCCTCAACGCATCCTTAATATACTCCACCTTCTCCTGCGGACACTGCTTCACTTCTGGATTCTCCTTCTTAGACTTATTATAATTCTCGCCCATATCCAGACCACACATCCGTTTTACCTGTGCAATGTAAGAAGTATGCACATGCACACCATACTTGTCCTTCACATACTCCTTAATCTTCTGATAAGTAGCCTTTTCTTCTGGTGTGTAATTACTCTCTTCATCAGGCTCCATTGTTACCTCAATTTTCGGTGTATCTTTTTTGAGGGATAATTTAACAACTGTCTCCACATGCACCGTATGAGCGAATTGGTCTACAGGCTGAACACGAGCTATCTCGTAACCGTTAGCAGCAAGATATTTCAGGTCGCGTGCAAGTGTTGCCGAATCACAGCTCACGTACACAATCCGCTTAGGATTCATTTTGACAATCGTATCAAGAAGTGTCTCATCGCAGCCCTTTCTAGGCGGGTCAACAACCACAACATCAGGATTAATCCTCATTACAGACTCAAAGGAGGCAGAATCGGACAATCCAGAACTTTCTTTTGAATCAACCGGCTCATTTTCCGCTTTTTTCATATCTTCATCATAAATACGCGGCACAACCTCTTCTGCCTTGCCGACAAAAAATTCAGCATTATTAAGAGAATTGCGGAGTGCGTTATTTTTTGCATCCTCTATCGCCTGTGGAACAATCTCGACACCGTATACCTTTCGTGCCTTTGTTGCCATAAGAAGCGATTCCGCAATACAAATCCCAGACCGTCTCATTTCCCGTAAGTTCTGCATATTCAAGAGCTTTACTATAAAGCTTTTCCGTCTGCACAGGATTGACCTGAAAAAATGAGAGCGGTGAAATTCTGAACATAATCCCGCAGATACTGTCCTCGATATAGGAATTCCCCCATATTACTGAACATTCACTGCCAAGAATAACATTAGTTCTTTCCTTATTAATGTTAATCATAATTGATGACATTCCGCTGATATCTTTTAAACAATCTGCCAGCTTGTCAGCATGCGGAAGCGTTTTACCGTTTATAATAAGACAAACCATAATCTGACCGGTATGTTTTCCTGTTCTTATCAGAATATGACGGATAAGCCCCTTGTGGGACTGCTCATCATAAACGCTTATATTGTTTTCATTGATAAATGTACGGATTTTCTCAAGAATCTGTGCATTTTCAGGTGCACCGATTGCACACTGCGTATAATCTACAATACTGTGTGTTCTTCCTGCGTAAAAACCAATTACGACTTTTCCGTCCTTATTTCTTCCGACCGGATACTGTGCTTTGTTGCGGTAATTAAACGGATTCTCCATTCCTATTACAGGAAGAACTTCACAATCTGTTATTCCACCGATTCTTGCCAGATTGTCACGGACAAGCTTCTGTTTATATTTAAGCTGTGCTGAGTACGACATCTGCTGAATCTGACATCCGCCACACTGCCTTGCAACATGGCATACAGGTTCTACCCTGTCTTTAGAAGGTGTTATTATCTCCATGAGCCTTGCATATCCGTATGTCTTTTTTGCCTTAATAACTTTGGCTTTTATAATATCACCTATAACCGCATCTTTTACAAAAAGTGTATAACCATCGGCTTTGCCTATTCCCGCACCGTCTGTTCCTATATCTTCTATTTCAATCGTAACCTGATCGTCTTTTTTTAACATAAATTCTCGTATAATCCAATTATCTTAGATGGTAATTGGATTTTTCCTTTCTCCCAGTTAACACTGGGTATTTATTTCCATCTCTGTTATATTTTGAAAAGGCACTGTGGATCTGTACCTATAACTTTACAGCTTTGACTGGTATGAGGTGACTCAGACCACAGCTTTTCGTCTATTACTGTTAATCAGTTTGTTAACGCATCGACGTTTTTATTTACGTGATTACACAGCCGAATTCTCTGTGGAAGACAGCAGTGCTCAAAATATTTATCAGGAGGTATAAGCCTATGTCAATGTACTTTATTGGAATTGATATTTCCAAGTACAAACATGATTGCTGCATCATTTCTGCAGCTGATCAAAAAGTAGTTTCTAAAGTCACAATCAAAAACAATAAAGCTGGTTTTAATGAACTGCTTACAATCATTCATTCTCTCGCAAATCCTGCGGACATAAGAATAGGGTTTGAATCAACTGCCCATTATGCTCTCAATCTTGAACTCTTCCTTGAAAATTCTCTCCTAACCTTCATGGAAGTAAATCCTGTTCTCATCAGTGAATACAAGAAATCAAAAACACTTAGGCGTACAAAAACCGACTCTGTTGACTGTGAATCAATAGCTCGTTGGTTAATGACTGTTGAATACAAACCCCATTCAAAAGGATTTTACCACGCTTACTCTTTAAAGTCATTAACTCGTTTACGCGATAAACTTATCCGACAGCGTTCTTTCTATCTTGTTAAAATCACAAATGTGTTAGATCATACATTCCCTGAGTTTAAACCATTCTTTAATGAACGCTTATCAAAAACTGCTCTCTATCTGCTTGAGAACTATGGTTCTGCTGAAAAGATGGCTCGTATGAACTCAGCCTCTTATGAAAAGCTACGTTCCGTATCCCGGGGGAAGTTTTCACCACAGCAATTCCTACGACTAAAAGAACTTGCTGCAAATACTGTTGGTGTAAATAACTCTATTTTTGATGTAGAGCTGAACAGTCTTTTATCTTTATACAAATCTCTTGTAAAAGAGATTGATACCATTGAAAAAGAAATCAACAAACTAATTGAAGAAGTACATCCTCACTATATGTCAGTTCCTGGAATTGGACCATTATCAGCAGCTGTAATCTATTCTGAATACGGCGATATATCTAACTTCACTAATCCAGGACAAATGCTTGCATTTGCCGGAATAGAACCGGGAATCAACGAATCTGGTACTGAATCTCACGGAGGCAAGATGGTTAAGCGTGGATCATCCCAGCTCCGCTACACACTTATCAATTGTTGTCTACCGTTAATCCGCTTTGACATGACATTTGCAACTTACTATGCCAAGAAACGCGGAGAAGGCAAACCACATCGAGTAGCCATTACTCATGTAGCCAAAAAACTTATTAGAGTCATCTACGCATTGGAGAGCCAAGATATCGACTTTAATGCTCAAAAACTTCGTTAATCTCTAGTGGATTAATACTAATTTCTCCCATCTGAAATACGATGTATTCAGATGGCTTATTAAAATTACCCATTTTAACAATTTAAAAAATTTCAAAATTCTCTTGACTGTTTATAGTTTGTCACCTATAAGATGAATTCTTATCTACACAATTGTTCTCTTGATATTAGCATCAATCCATCTATTGTATCCAAGCCAGTCATTTGTATCTTTCGCCTCAAGTGCCTCACGCATTGTCTCCATTTTTGCATCACAGTCATCTGCAAATGCAAGAGCAAGTGCCTCCGCTATTGCCGGTTTTTTTGGCGAACCATACTCTAGTTCACGATGATGTGCAAGTATACAATGACCTATTTCCGCTTTCAATGTTTCAGGAAATCCTTCTATCTGATTCATTTTCTGAGTAACCATCTCGTATCCCATTACAATATGTCCGAGGAAATTCCCCTCATCCGTATAATCATTTTTAGGAAATTCTGCAAGTTCCCTGACCTTACCGCAGTCGTGAAGCATTCCACAGGCAACCAGCAGATCCCTGTTAAGAAAATCATAATTTGATGCAATTTTATCACACATTCTTGTCACACTAAGGCTGTGCTCAAGAAGTCCGCCTGCAAATCCGTGATGAACAGACTTTCCGGCTGCAACTGACTTGAATTTTCTGATAAAGTCCGCATCATCCACAAAAAATGCTTTTAAGAGTGATGAAATATATGTATTTTTAATACTTCCCGCAAACTGAAGAAGCTCTTTATACATATCATCAATATTAAAACGGCTGCTTGGAATATAATCAGATTCAATATATTCACCCTCGTCAGCCTTTCTGATTCTGTCAATCTTTAACTGTAATGCTCCATTGAAACTTGTAACCTGTCCTGTAACCGCAACATAATCAAGTGCATCGAAGTCACTTATTCCGCCTGAATTAGGGTCCCAGATTTTAGAATCAAGCTGACCTGTCTTATCCATAAGCATAACATTTTCATACTCTTTACCCGCTTTTGTTGTCGCAGTCGATTTTGACTTGCAAAGATATACCTCACTTATCCTTTCACCATCTTTTAAAGTCTCAATATAACGCATTTTCTTTTACCTATTCCTTCTTTAAAATATTTACTCATTATTTTCACAAAAATCCACCGGAACATACCGTTATCTCACAGAAAGCACAACGGAAAAATTAAGTTCCCTGTACTCATCGCGTCCGGCTCTTTTGACTGTCAGTGTGATATTCTCACCGTTCACACACCGATATAGTTTCTCACTAAATGACTGAATTGTCAAAACACTATTTCCATTCAAAGCAGTAATAATATCACCGCATTGAAGTCCTGCCTCAAAAGCCGGCGAGTCCATAATCACATCTGTAATATAGACTCCCAGCGGAAGCTTATATCTTTCAGCTGTAACTGATGTCACATTAGTGCTTTTTATTCCAAGATATATAATCTCAGGGCTTGCTGAAAGTGTCTCAATAAGAGGTTTTAAATCAGATAATCCAACCGCCTGAAATTTCATCATATCACCTGATGGTCTTGCAATTCCTACAACATTGCCGCCTTTGTTAAATATATAACAATAGTCGTCATATGATGGAATAATATCAATACTCATCATCTCAAATGTATTATCGACACTGCTCTCATCTGTAATCTGTGTAATATTTCCAAATTTTGTCTGTCCTGTACTTCCATTTATGCGTCCTATTGCAATAACAGGGTCATTTTCCTTCATCTTATACGAATTGCCAAGCACAGCCACCTGTATATCAGCATCTGAAGCTGCTTTAATTGAATCTTTCTGTACTGACAACAATGAAACTTTACTGTATGAATCACTGCCGATAAGCTTTGCCTCTCCATATGCACCGCCATTAAATCCTGCTTTGACAGCCGTATCATAATTATTCAAAACACATGAATCAGCTATTATAATATATGCATTATTTATATCACCTATTATAAGACCTACTGAATCATTCATTCCTGTATTCTGGCTGCCATCATACAGGAATGAATGATTCAAATATCACCATGCACTTTGATGCTTCTTCATTAATCTGTGCCGTCGATTTTATCTCCAGTCTGTCAGTATCTGCCTGATCCTGGCGTACATTGTTAAGACTGCCGTCAACGGAATCATCTATATATTGGTCTTTTTTTAACTCAAGTGAAACAGCTGGCTCATTGTTTCCATTTACCTTTTTATCAAAATATGGATACAATAATACAATTACGGCACATGCAATTACTCCGAATATAACTGCACCGCCAAGAAACTTCAAAAAACTGAACAGCTTTTTATACTTAACTTTAGGATTAATAATTATTCTTTCCGTATATAAAGGAAACTCTTCCTGTGCTTCCTTCTCATCTCTTCCATTATAATCCATACGAAACAAAACTCCGTTCTAAAGTATTTTCTTAACTATGAGAAACACGCTCACAATTCCAAACTTATTTTATTATAATAAATAAATATGAACATTCTATGACATACTTGTAAATTAATATTACCAGAGTACCTGACATAACAATGCGTATAGCTTTTTTTAGCTTAATGATGTAAAATAATTATATTAAACAGATTTTGAATGGAGAATTTAAATAATGGATTACAAGTCACTTAAAACACTTGAATATCATAAAATTATAGAAAAATTATCATCTTATGCCGGCAGTGAAGCTGCCAGAAAAATGTGTGCTGATTTAAAGCCCATGACTGATATTAACTCAATTAACGACGCACTTACACAGACAAGCGATGCACTCTCCAGAATATATGCAAAAGGCAGTGTATCATTTTCGGGAGTTACTAATATTATTGACAGCATTAAGCGTCTTGAGGTCGGAAGCACGTTAAATACACACGAACTTCTGAATATAAGTGCAGTTCTTACTACTGCCGCAGCTGCAAAATCGCATTACGAGGAAACTAACGATTCACTCACAGATTATTTCAACTCACTTGAACCTCTTACACCACTCAATACACAGATTAAAAACTGTATTATTTCCGAGGAAGAAATAAGCGATGACGCAAGCGGCACTCTGCGTGACATCCGCCGCCAGATGCGTATTTCGGCAGACCGTATTCACACTGAACTTAATAAAATTCTCAATTCACCGTCAACAAGATCGTGTCTGCAGGATTATGTCATAACCATGCGTCAAGGCAGATATTGCCTTCCCGTAAAGGCCGAATACAAATCACAGATTGCCGGAATGATTCATGACCAGTCTGCAACCGGCTCAACAATTTTTATTGAACCGGCAGCTGTCGTTAAGTTAAATAATGACATTCGTGAGCTTGAACTTAAAGAACAGGCCGAAATCGAGCGTATTCTTGCAGCACTCAGTGCTGAAGCATCCGCATATACAGATGAATTGCAATCGGATTACACTATCCTTGTCACACTTGACTTTATATTTGCAAAAGCACAGCTGTCTAAGTTTTACAAATGCAGCTGTCCTATAATGAACACTGATAAATACATTAATATCAAAAAAGGCAGACACCCTCTTATTCCGGCAAAAACTGTCGTTCCAATTGACATTTATTTGGGAAAAGATTTTAACCTGCTTATCGTAACAGGTCCTAACACAGGCGGTAAGACTGTTTCTTTAAAAACAGTCGGACTTCTCACTCTCATGGCACAATCAGGACTTCATATTCCTGCCATGGACCACTCACAGATTGCCGTATTTGATAATATTTTTGCAGATATTGGTGATGAACAAAGTATTGAACAGAGCCTTTCTACATTTTCATCACACATGACTAACACTGTAAGCATTTTAAAGGAAGCTGACGAAAACAGCCTTATACTTTTTGAT
>OGYH01003428.1_pt1 | contig 10619 bp, 7 predicted proteins | sample 1576511 | NCBI WGS metagenome assembly OGYH01 (sample SAMEA3541522, study PRJEB24748) | human gut metagenome | biome: human gut; feature: human-associated habitat; material: faeces | place: China | collected 2012 | reverse complement strand
AGACCATGGCACCGTAGAACACGAAGTGGCCCTGCTTCTCACTCTTCATGCAGCGGGCCATCAGAGGCGACTGGGTGGAGTGGAAGCCGGAAATTGCACCGCAGGCAACGGTGATGAACATGAAGCTCCAGATGGGCGTACCCGACGGGTGCATGCTGCCAAAGTGATCCCAGATCTCGGGGATGGTATAGGCAGGGTTGGTGAAGATACCAAAGATGACACCGATGGCCATGATGATGAGGCAGATGCCGAACACGGGGTAGATCTTGCCGATGACCGCATCGATGGAGATAAAGGTCGCGATGAAGTAGTAGGTCAGAATGATGACCAGCCAGAACAGCAGCGAGGTCATCACGCCGGATGCGCCGCTCTGGCTGCACAGCTCAACGATCAGACCGGCAGGGCCGACGGCGAACACGGTGCCCACCATGATCAGCAGCACAACAGAGAACACACGCATCACGTTCTGCATCACGGGGCCTAAGTATTTGCCGGTGATCTCCGCGATGGAAGCACCGTCGTTGCGCTCACTCATCATGCCGGAGAAGTAGTCATGCACACCACCGGCAAAGATGGTGCCGAAAGTGATCCACAGGAACACCACGGGGCCCCACAGAGCACCCTGCATGGCACCAAAGATGGGGCCAAGGCCCGCAATGTTCAGCAGCTGGACGAGGAACAGCTTCCACTGGGGCATCACGACATAGTCCACGCCGTCGTTGATGCGCACAGCAGGCGTTTCACGGTCGTCCGGGCCGAAGGTATTGTCCACGATCTTGCCATAGACGAAGTATCCGCCCACCAGGATCGCAAGACAGAGCAGAAAACTAATCATACCAGAAACCTCCTTTTTGCCCCTGCCGGCCGCGGCCCCATTCTGCCGCATACCCGGGGCTCTTTTCTGGCCTCATGGTAGCACACTTTTTTCCAGCGGAGAAATATCTTTCTGGCATGGGGCCATATGGTTTCCGATATAGCTGCAAAGAATTTTTGCCGCTTTTCCGTTTATTTTTTGACCATTTATCAGCAAAAATAAAACCGGGCGCTCATTTTCGCCCGGTTTTGCATCCATTTATTGGTTTTTTTGTCAATTTCAAAAGAAGCAACCTTTGCCGTGCCTTAGCCGGAAAGCCCCTTTATTTTACGGTGGAAGCCGCTTCCTTGTGGAGCAGATCCACAAAGGCCTGCTCCTCGGGGCGCAGGCGGCCCTTGTCCGGGTAGACCAGCACATCCCGCATCTGCTGGCGCTGGGCCGGGCACTTCTTCAGCACCAGATGGTACTGCTCCAGTGCCCTGCGGGGCATGGGCGATGCCCACATGTAGGCCGTGGGCAGCCGCTGCAGGATCGAGAACTGGCTGCACCGCTCATACACATGGATACGGCGCTCCGGGTTGACATGCCAGCGCACACCGTCGCCGCCCTCCTCGCCGGGCAGCTGGAAATCATCGTGGAGAATCTCCATATACTTGTCCAGCTCAGACAGGTCGCGGATCTCCTTCCGGGCCAGCGGGCCGTCCCGGTTGGTCAGCAGACTGTATTCAAAATCCATAATAGGTTCCATTTTCAGGCCCCGCCGGGCGCAGTAATGGGTATAGTGCTCATCATCCTCCACGGCGTACCGCAGCAGAGCCAGATGATACCCCTGCCGCAGGACATGATCCAGTGCCTCCATGGAGCCGCCCTCCCGGATGTGGATGTGGAGCCGCTCAATGGATGCTGCCCGCTCCAGATAATCCACCGCCGCATAGGAGGCATAGGTGGCGTGGGGGATCATTACCCGCAGTTCGGCGCAGCGCTCCTGCGCCTCCTGCACGCTCTGGTCCAGCCGGTCCACCTCCCGCAGCACCCGCTCGGCCTGCTCGATGAAATGCCGCCCCTGCTCCGTGGGGATCATGCCGGTGGATGACCGCTCAAAAATGCGGAGATGGTATTCTTCTTCCAGATTTTTCAGCGCCTTGCTCACGTTGGGCTGAGCGGCATACAGCCGCTTTGCCGCCGCACTCACAGATCCGCATTCCATGATGGCGACAAGATACCGCAGTTCTGTAATGTTCAACTTTTTCTCTCCTTTTGGCGTTTTTTCCCTTGCGCCTAGTTTATCAGGCGGCACACGGGGCTGTCAAGCGTTGACGGGGCCCCGCTGCCGTTTTATAATGTAAGAAACAATCTGCCCGAAAGAGGTCGAAGAGGATGGAAGAAAAAAACTACCGCGTTCTGCGCATTGAGGAGCAGCTTTATGGCTGCGAGGAGCTGCCCGAGGGCCAGCCCGTGCTCTGTGATGTCCTGCTGGAGGCTGCCGACGGCACGCAGCGGGTTCTCCCCTACCCGGATGCCGAGCTGACCCGGCTGGACATCAACGAGGGCAGCACCGTCACCCTGCGGGATCACAGGCTGACCAAGGCGGCGCACAAGGTCTATTTCACCCGCCACGGCGAGACCGTGTGGAACGTGGAAAACAAGATCTGCGGCATGACCGACAGCCCCCTGACCGAAAAAGGCCGCGCCCAGGCCCGGGAGCTGGGCGAAAAACTCCGGGCCAGCGGCCTCCGCATCGATGAGATCCTGTACTCTCCCCTGTCCCGCGCTGCCGACACCGCCCGGGCCATTGCAGAGGCCACCGGCATTCCTGCCCGGTGTGAGCCCCGGCTCCGGGAGCAGTGCTTTGGCCGCTACGAGGGCACGCCCCGGGACGGCGAAGAGTTCCGCGTCTCCAAGACCCACTTTGCCGACCGCTACTCCGGCGGCGAGAGCATGATGCAGCTGGCCCAGCGCATCTACAATCTGCTGGACGAGCTCCGGGCCGACACCGATAAGACCTACCTGCTGGTGGCCCACAACGGCATTGCCCGGGTGGTGCAGTCCTATTTTTACGATATGACCAACGAGGAGTACGCGGCGGCAGGCATCAAAAACTGTGAGTTCGTGGAATTTACATTCTGAAAACAGAAAGGACCCGCCGTGGGTCCTTTCTTTGTTTGCAGTTATTCCGCCTTGCGGTAATGGAACTGCCGGTCTCTGGTGATGAACAGGCCGATGCTGACCAGCAAAGCGGCCAGCTCAGCGGCGGTCACGGCCAGCCAAATGCCGTCAATGCCCAGCAGGAGCGGCAGCAGCAGAACCGCCGCCACCTGAAACAGCAGGGTGCGCAGGAACGAGATGAGCGCACTGGTCACGCCATCGCCCAGGGCCGTGAAGAAGGAGGACGCATAGACGTTGAACCCCATGATGAGGAAGCTCAGGCCATAGAGCCGGAAGGCCCGGGTGGTCAGAATGAGCAGGTTTTCATCATAGCCCACAAAGAAGCGGGCCACATGGGGGATGATGAACATGGAGCCGATGGTCATTCCCACTGCAACCACGCCGATGAGCTTCAGGCTCTTACGGTAGAGGTTGTTGACCTCCTTGCGGTTATTGGCACCATAGTGGTAGCTGACGATGGGCGCACTGCCCACGGCATAGCCCACAAACACCGCCACGAACAGGAAGGACGCATACATGATCACACCATAGGCGGCCACGCCATCCTCGCCCGCAAAGCGGAGCAGCTGATAGTTGTACAGGATGTTCACCAGCGACATGGAAAGGTTGGTCATCAGCTCGGAGGAGCCGTTGATGCAGGCATTCAGCAGAACTTTGCCCTCAAAGCGGGGACGGCACAGGTGGATGCGGCTGGTGTTGTTCCGGTTGAGGAAGTAGAACACCGGCAGCAGGCCGCCCACCACCTGGCTGAGCATGGTGGCAATGGCGGCACCCTCCACGCTCCAGTGCAGGATGCCCACCAACAGCACGTCCAGCACCATGTTGGTGCAGCCCGCGCCCACCGTGAAATAAAAGCCCAGATGCGGCTTTTCGGCGGTGACAAAAAAGCTCTGGAACATATTCTGCAGGATAAAGGTGGGCAGGCTGAGCATCAGCACCCGGCCATAGCGCAGGGCGTAGTCCAGCATCTCGCCTTCTGCACCCAGCATCAGGGCCACCGGCCGGAGCAGCAGCATCCCCAGCACGGACAGCACGATGCCAGCGATCAGCGCCGTTGACATGAACAGGCTGAAGTAGCGGTCAGCTTTTGCATTGTCGCCCTCGCCCAGCGTGATGCCTACGATGGCGCTGCCGCCGGTGCCCAGCATAAAGCCGACAGTGCCCAGCAGCTGCGGCAGCGGCATGATGAGGTTGACCGCTGCAAAGGCCGTTTTGCCCACAAAGTTAGAAACGCACAGGCCGTCCACGATGCCGTAGATGGAAGTGAACAGCATGGTGCCGATGCAGGGCAGCACGAACCGCAGCAGACGGGAATAGTTGAAATGGTCGGACAATTGGATGGCTTTCTTTGGCATAACTCCTCCTTTTTTGAACTCTGCACATACAAAAAGGCCGGATAAGAACCACCGCTCCGGTGCGTTCCCTCTTCTGCTGCGGCACTACGGTGCCCACAGCCTCCGGGAAGCACGAACGATGACATCTTATCCGGCCTTTCAATTACGTTGAAACAGCCCTCCGATGAGCGAAAAACAGTATAGCAAAGTTTATTTTTGATGTCAAGTCCTGCTTTGCATCATTCCGCCGCAAGGCGTGACCCTCTCCTGTTTTTGCGAAACGGCGAAAAACGGGGGATTTTTTTGGTCATTCTGTCTCTGCCGCCGGGGCGCGTTTCGTGCTAGAATGGATGTGACCCTTTGCAGCGTGCGGTCTGCCGCTGCGGTAAAATATAACGACAAGGAACCGCAACAATGAAAGAATGCTACAAAGACCTGTTCCGCTACATCTCTGAAACAGACGAATCCTGCGCCACGGATATTTTATATTCCCTTGAACTTGTCAAAACCAGTCTGAACACCACCTTAAAGCGGATCAAAAAGGAGATTCAGGTTGCTGCCGAGCAGAACGCTTTTGATGGCATCCGTCAGATCGCAGATTACTGTGAGCAGATCACTGAGATCGATCAGGAGATCGAAACCATCATCTCTGCTTTAAATTTTACGCCGAAAGATAAGCCCGTTCCTTTGGCTGAAGAACCCCAGCCCACCGTTCTGCCCGCCCCTGCGGAAAACGATTCGTCTGCACCGCAAGCTGTGGATTACACAATCTTTGATGTAGACAAAACAGAGCCGCACACACTGGACGAGGATTTTGAGTACAAAAAAGTCTGCTGCCTTGAAGTCCAGCGCACGCGCCTTGCTGTAAACAGCTGGCAGGACGCTTTGGTAAAATTATGCGTCTACCTGTACGCGATCGACCCCGGGATCATGGAAAGCCTCGTCAACGACCCTGCATTCCAGAGAAGAAAAGTCCGCTATTTCATGAAGGAAGCCGTACCCCGCCGTAACAAAGCCATCCCCGGCACAGACCTATATGTCTGGACGAACAACAACGCCAATACACTGGTCGCCCTGATGCGTTCTCTTCTGAGAGCCTACCACATTTCACTTAAAAGCGCAATCATTTACCTGCGGCGTGACCTGAGTGATCTTCACAGACCTTAAATCAGCCGGAAAAAGCGACTGTAAAGCAGAAACCCGGAACCTTTTTGAGCCACTTGCTCCGAAAAGGTTCCGGGTTTTGTGCAATATTTTCAATGAGCTATTTTGCAACAGCCCATTTTCTGCAGACAAAAATCAAGAGTGGAACATCCTTTTCAAGATATGCCACTCTCTACAAAAGCTTTCACTTTTCAATTGTGCTAGGTATTATAGCAAACAATCAGATGTTTGTCAATAGGTTCTTTATAACTTTCTTATGAAAATTATAAACGCCTACGATTTTTGTATTCGTTTTAAAATACTCTTTATGCTTTACCGCACGACCTTCCAAAAACTCTTCAATTTCTTCATACCGCTTCTTTTTGGATAGTTCAGGCATCATCGTATGGTACACATAGACCAGCGTGATAAAGCTGTTCGTGAACTTATAGTTCAGGTTATTAACGCGCGAGGTCTTTGAAATTTCAGGCATCGCACTAATAAACTGCGAAATATCGCTGTTCACCTGTTTCGTTTCATCGATCCTCTCTGTCATCTTATTCAGCAGACAGTTACTGTGTGCCGCCGCATTCCGGACATCCCGAACCGTATTCATCAGGGCACTGTTTACGATCTTCACATTGTATCTTTTTTCGCAGAAATAGCAAAAATACAACAGATCACCAAATGAAATCAGTTCCACAAATACCCAAATCGGGAAATATGGATAATATTTTGCGATTAGATCCTTGCAGTATTCGCCAGACTTATGTCTCCGGATTCCTTCCAGCACCCGCATTCCGCCTTCTTCTGCAAGAAAACGTCGGACGATATCATAACCATCCTCCTGTGGATCTTTTGTTGCAAGGTCTACAAGGCGAACCTTAATGGCATGTTCAATGTCCAGACACATTTCCAAAATCAAATGCCGCAGATGCATATCCAGCCGGGACAACTCCTGCAAATATGCAAAATCCAGATTCTGATATTTTCCTTTCCGCTTTCCTTCAGCACACTTTTCATAATTTGAGCGGTAAGCCGCCAGTTTCATGTAATAGTTGTTATGTTCGAGGAAATCTTTTGCATCTTCTTCGGATGTCTCCCGAAATGTGATGCCCTTTTCCTTCATATGCAGGATCAGTTCCTCTGTTGAAAGCATCGGTTTCATTCTTCAGGCCTTCTTTCTTCCACGCGGACAAAGGGCGCGATGGCGTTGGCGTCGCCGTGGCGGACGATGGAGTAGGTAATGTCGCAGTAGGGCTGGATGGCGGTGCTCTTTTCCACGGTGGAGATGAGCAGCACCTGCAATTGCAGGCGGCGGAACAGCTCCATCATGGGGCGGATGCGGTCGCTGGTCATTTTACTGAAGGCTTCGTCCAGCAGCACCAGACGGATGCTGTTCTCGCTCTTCTGGTAGATTTGCAAAAGGCTTGCGCAGATGGCCACATAGAAGGGTGCCTGATTCTCGCCGCCGGAGGAATCGCGGCTGACGCGGGACAGATACGCCTGCTGCCCGGTGACCTGATTGGTCACCTTGATATCGTAGTCCAGATAGGTGCGGTAGTCCACATAGTCCGAAAGGGTGGCACCGGCAGCGGTGCGTCCCTCCTGCCGGGCGCGGGTGTTCTCGTCCACGTCTGCCATGATCTTTTCCATCAGCTCGTCCACCTGACGCTCGTAGGCGGGGTCGGCGGTGGCGGCAAGGTTATCCAGAGAATCACCCTCGGTCATCTGCTGGTTGCCCTTGTCCACGATGACCTGATAGAACGCCGCAAGCTGCGGGTCGCGGCTGGGTTCCAGCTCAAAGCGGTAGACTTCCTCGCCGTAGGTCAGCTGCTCCATGACCTTGTTCAGCTCCCGGAACTGCCGCCGGGCGTTGAAGATATCGTCCTTCATGCGGAACAGGATATCCTTGCGGAAGCGGTCCTTGCAGTCCCGCTGCGCCTGCTCCAAGCGGGCGGCGTAGCGCTCCAAGTCGATGCGCACAAGGCTCTCATGCTGAGCGCGGTACTGTTCCAGCCCGGCAAGACCCAGAGGATAATCGCAGACATAGCGCCGGTTGTATTCCCGCTGCGCCGGTTCCAGCGTGCTGTTCAGGTAGACGGTCAGGGCATCGTCCAGCTTGGCCTGTGCCTTTTCGGCGGCCTGCGCGGCGGCGCGGGGAGATTTGTCCGGCCCGGTCAGCGCCTGCTGACGGCTGCGGGAAAGCGGCTCCACCAGCGGGTGAGCGGCAAAAAAGCTCTCGGCGGCCTGTGCGCTCTTTTCGGCGGTGTCCACCGCCTTTTGCTGCTCCGCCTCACAGGAGGCGATCTGTTTTTCGCACACGCGCAGATCGCCGCCGGTCTGCTCCACGGCAGTGCGGGCGGCCTCCCATGCGGCTTCGCGCACCTCTTCCTCTTTATACAGCTGCTGCAAAAGCGGGTTCTCGCGGCACTCGGCCAGCTTTGCGGCCTGCTCCTCCACCGCCGCGCGGGCGGCGGTCAGAGCGGCGCGGGCATCCCACAAGGCGGCAAGCTCTTCCAGCGTATTCCCGCGCAAAAGGGTCTGGTACTGGCTGTATGCGGCTTTCAGGTTCTGCTCTGCCTGTGCGGCGGCGCGCACCTCCTCAGCAAGGGCGTTCATCTCCCCTGCCAGTGCCCCGGCGCGGGCGCGGCGGGCCTCCAAGCCGATATAGCGCTGCGGGGTGCGCAGACGCTCCAACCGGAAGGGGTGGTGGCGCAAAAGGTCCCGGGTGGCGCTGTCGGGATAGTTTTCCAGCGTGTCGGGGGTGTCGCAGCAGACGATGCGGCGCAGGATGGTGTCGGCGTACTGCGCGGCAAGCGGGTTTTCGCTGGTGACCTGTGCCGCCAGACTGTCGGCGGGGGCGGTGTCGGCGCGGCGGTTGGCCTTGCGCAGACCCGGGGTGTCCAGCAGACTGATGGGCCCCACCTTGTCCTTCAGCGCCACAAAGGCGCTCTTTGCGGCGGCATAGTGGGCGGGCGGCACAAGGATATCGAACCGGCGGTCGCCCAGACAGGCTTCCACGCAGTCCTGCCAGCTCTCGTCCTCCACGTTCAGCAGCTCACAGAAGATGCGGGCGTCCGGCTCCATGCCCCGGCTCTTCAGCTCAGCATTCACGGCGTCCCGCACCCGTGTGGCGGCGTCCCCGTGGGGGTACACCCACTTGCCGCCGGATACGGCATCCAGCTCGGCGCGTTTCTCGGTCTGCTGCCGCTGCAGGGCGGCGGTGTACTGCCGTGCGGCAAAATAGGCTTCCTCCAGCGGCTTTTCCTGTGCGGTCAGCCAGTCGGTCAGGGCGGGCAGGGTGTCGGGGGTCAGGTCGGCCAGCTTCTGCCCGGCGGCAAAACCGCTGCGGCGCAGCACCGCCAGCAGGTTGCCGGTCTTTTCGGCGGCTTTTTCGGCGGTGTCGGCGCGGCGGGCGGCGGCATCCAGTGCGGTCTGCCGGTGCGCCAATTCCTCGCTGAGGGCGTCCAGTGCGCGGCCCTCGCCGCTGGCACCGGCGGCGCTGTGGGCGGTCAGGTAGGCGCGGCGGGCTTCCGCTTCGGCGTTCTTGGCCTCGGCGTAGCGGGTGCGCAGCGTTTCCTGCTGGCGGCGTCCGGCATCTACCCGCTCCTGCCAGACGGCCTTTTCCCCGGCATCGGCAGCGGCACGCGCCAGCAGGGCGGCACCCCGGTTCACAAGGGCTTCGGTCTGTTTTTCGGTGGCTTCGCGGCCGAAACGGACGATCTCGTCCAGCGCATCGGCGCGGGTCTGGGCTTCCGCCAGAACGGCGTGCAGGTTTTCCAGCTCCAAGCGGTCCCCCTGCAAGGCTTCCAAGTCCAGCTCCGGCTGCGGGAGGATGTACTGGTACAGAAACTCCCGGAAGTTCGGGATCTCGTCCATGCTGGTGCCCATCTGGAACACCTCGTTGAACTTTTTGCCCAGCGGGCTGGCTGCGCGTCCGATGCCCAGTGCGCGGCAGATGCGGTCCCGCGCTTCGCTGGGGCTGCGGGTATAGGAAAGCCGCCCCTCGGCGGGCTTGAAGTCCTCCTTGGCGCTTGGCGCACCGGTGCGCGGGTCGATAAAGGGCAGCTGTTCCAGCGTGATGCCGTCCTCGGAGATATACCACGTCTGGTCGCCGGGGCGGAGCTGAGGAAGGAACAGCTGGTAAAGGAGAAACAGGAGCTGGACATGAAGAAAAAGGAATTGAATGATTCCCGTGTCATAGAGGATAAGGCCAGACATGAACTGGGACTGGTAAAGCCTTCGGAAGTTCCCTATGTGCCGTAAGGCAGGGGCAGATTATCTTAAACTCGGTGATTTGCGAATACTCATGAAGTTTCGTATAATGATATAAATTATTTATTTTCAAGGAGGATATATTTTTTCTCATGGCTTTAGAGGTCGGCAGCATCGTAGAAGGACAGGTTACAGGAATTGCCAGGTTTGGTGCTTTTGTGGAACTTCCTGAAAAAAAGACAGGCTTGGTCCACATATCTGAAATCGCAAATGAATTTGTAAGTGACATCAATGATTTTCTGAAGGTTAACGATAAAGTAAAGGTTAAGGTTCTTTCTGTTGATTCGAACGGAAAAATTGCACTTTCCATCAAACAGGCAATGAAAGACGAAAAAGGTACTGCTGCGAAGGGTCATGCCCATGAGCAGGACAATAAGGTACAGGCCCGGGGCCACAATCATCATGAACGGTTTTCACGCCATGGTGAATCAAAAGGTCAGAAATTCCATGGAGGATTCCAGGCGAGACGCCGCAATGATTCCGGCTCATTCGAAGACAAGCTGAATCGATTCCTGAAAGACAGCGATGAACGTCTGCTGGACTTAAAACGCAATGTGGAATCTAAACGTGGCGGACGTGGTTCCCGGTGGTCTGACTGATTATAAAATTCAGAGAACGGAAATATATCTGTTTATATTGCATATAAGGGGCTTACAGGGAAATGTTCATTCATTTTTCAGAGCCCCTTATTTACATCAGAAAGAAAGGTAGTGTGTTCTCCTGGTAAGGAGGAGTTATGAGACGCGCAATTATTGATATTGGAACCAATTCAGTTCGTTTGCTGGTGGCAGAAAGGCCAGATGGGGGCGAATGGAAAACGGTAACAAAGAAAGTCAACTCGACACGCCTTGGGGAAGGGATGGCCAATAATAAAGCACTGTCAC
>OGYH01003423.1_pt1 | contig 10638 bp, 9 predicted proteins | sample 1576511 | NCBI WGS metagenome assembly OGYH01 (sample SAMEA3541522, study PRJEB24748) | human gut metagenome | biome: human gut; feature: human-associated habitat; material: faeces | place: China | collected 2012 | reverse complement strand
TTCCTCGATGGAACGCGTGCACTTGGCGCACAGGTTGCGCGCGCTTTCCTTCGCCTGCAGGTCGGTGGAGTGGGCACCGGCGGTTTCCACCATGTCCGCCAGCACGTCCCGGTTCTCCAAGATGGGGCAGGGACGCAGCAAGTTGTCGTTGAACGGCTGCCGCTCGTAGTACTGCATGAAGATCGGAGATTTCAGGGCATCGAGCAACGTCGTCTCGCGTATGTTTGCGTTGGCGTAGTGCGCGAACACGCACGGCTCCACGTCGCCGGCGGCGTTGATATGCAGATAGCGTCGTCCGCCGGCGATGCATCCTCCCACGAACTCGCCATCGTTTTGGAAGTCGAGGGTGAACAGCGGTTTCTTGCTGCGCATCTCGCGGACGAAGCGGTAGAGGCGTTCGCGCTGGTCGGCTTGCACCATGAGTTCGACGGGCGCGTCCACGCCTACGGGCATGTAGGTGAATATCCAGGCGAATAGGACGCCCTGGCCGATCATCCAGTCGAAGAACTCCTCGGAGGCGATGGAATCGGCGTTGGCTGACGTGTAGCAGCACGAGACGCCGAAGGGGAGCCCGTGCTGTTTGAGCAGGCGCATTGCCCGGACGACCTTTTGGTACGTGCCCTCGCCGCGGCGTCCATCGGTTGCTTCCTCGAAGCCTTCCACGCTGATGGCGGGGATGAAGTTCTTCACGCGCAGCAAATCTTGGCAAAACTCTTCGTCTATGAGCGTCGCGTTGGTGAACGAGAGGAACGAGCAGTCGGAATGCGCTTCGCAGAGCGTGATGAGATCCCGCTTGCGCACGAGCGGCTCGCCGCCGGTGTAGATGTACACGTAGGTGCCGAGCTCGGTGCCTTGGCGGATAATGGAGTCCAGTTCGTCGTAGGAGAGGTTTTCTTGGTGACCGTACTCGGCGGCCCAACAACCGGTGCAGTGCAAGTTGCAGGCGCTCGTAGGATCCATGAGGATGGCCCAGGGCACGTTGCAGCGGTGCTTCTCGCGCATGGTCTCCTGCTTTGGCCATGCCATGAGGTTGCCGTCAACGAGGAACGTCTTGATGAAGTCGTTGCGCATCACGGGATTCAGCTCGAGCACGCGCGTGATGAGCTGGTACCAATTGCTCTGCTGGTCGATAGCGTTGCGGAAGGCGGTCCTCTGACTGGGGAACAAGTCGGCAGGTGCTACCTTGTCCAGCATATCCATGATCTTGGTGGCGTTGCGCTCGGGGTCTTCCAAGAGATAATCGAGCGTCTTCTCGAAGGCCGCGTGCTTGATCTGATCGGTTGCCTTCATCGCTTCCTCCTCTAATGCATTGATTGTTCCACGAATGCCGAATAATCATCTTACGTAGATTCCGGTAACGAAATGAAGAAGGGCGATCGCCAAGTTGGAAACGAATGGATCTATCTGGGTGTTCTGCAGAGGATCGGGTTCGATCAACCTTAGCTGGAAAGACGACGGCTTGCGACGGCGCGGCACCGCAAGGCAAAGGATTCCTGCGGTCTCGACGGCGAACGCGATGGTCGAGACTGTGTGCTTTTGGTTGCTTCAGAGGGTTGGGGTTCGACCGGATTTTGCGCTTCCTTTATACTGGAGCGGTTGTTGTTTTGAGTATCTCGAATGGGCCGGGGCGGCGCCATGTTCCGAACCTGGTCAGGTCCGGGAGGAAGCAGCCATAAGGGACCGCTGGCGAGCGCCCCTGCCTATTCGAGATACTTTTTTGTATCGGGCTGTGACCGCGAGGACGACATGGACATCATCAATTTCTTCGTCAACCTGCTCTCGGATCCGCGGGGGGCTATCGCGGGCTGGATCATCGCGCTGGGGCCGCTGTGGGTGTACTCGCCGCTGTTTCTCATCGTGTTCGTGGAGACGGGTCTTGTGTTCTTCCCGTTTTTGCCGGGCGATTCGCTGTTGTTCGCGGCGGGCGTGTTCTCTGCCGACGGTGGAGGGTTGAACGTCTGGGCTACGCTCATCGTGTTCTACGTTGCCGCTATCTTGGGCAACACGTCGAATTACTGGATCGCGCGGTTCTTCGGCGCGCGCATCATCGATTCCGGCAAAGTGAAAGCGCTCACGCCTGAACGCATGAGCAAGCTTGACCATTTCTTTGCCAAATACGGCGGGCTCACCATCGTCATCACGCGCTTCATGCCGTTCTTCCGCACGCCGCTTTCCGCCAGACGACGGGTCTGCACCATCTGGGCACCGTTACTGACGATAGCCAGCGTTGCCACCTCGGAAAGCTCCCGCAGCACGTCCAAAACCTCGGCGTTCATCAAGTCCGGGTGGGTGGAGAGCTGCTCCAGATAGAAGCGGTTCATCTCCACGCCGTCACCGGCGGCATCGATGGCCTTTAAAAAGCGGCTGAACCGCTCGCTGAACAGCTTCTCGCGGCGGATCTGGCCTTTTTCCAGCTGCCGCCACAGTTCCTCGTTGATAGTGCGGTAGGTCTGCACGGTCTCGGCGTCCGGCTCGATGCCGTAGTTCACCAGCGTTTCGGCCAGCGCCTTGTTTTCCGCTGCGTCAAAGTTGAGCAGCGTATTGTCTGCATCGAACAGGATGCAATAATATTTTGCCATAGTATCTCACTTTCTTTTCAGCATTTCCCACTTTGGTGTATCAACAGGGAGAAGCCAGCCCCACCCCCGGCAGAGCTGGCTTCTCGTTATTCAGAAACGATTTCATACACAGACAGGTCTGTTTGTGCCGGGGCGTTGTCCGGGCACTGTGTCTTTCCCTCGCAGGGCGTCAGAGCGCATTTCTGCATTTCTTCCTCCAGTGCGCTGTTATCCACATTTTCCCAGTCGGTATCGTAGTAATCCACGCTGCCGTTGGTCACGTCATTCTCCCCGGGCAGGGAGGGTGTGCGCATCGCTTCCCAGTACATAAGGGCTCCACCTTCCTCTCACGCCAGCCTATGCGGCGCGGGCGCGGAATGTGCCCTTAGTTGGCAGCTTCCTTGCTGGCGCTGGCCTCGGTCTTGGAGGACGCGGGCTTTTCCTCTTTAGAAGAAGCCGGTTTTTCCTCCTTGGAGGAAGCTGCATGCTCCTGCTTAGAGGAAGCAGATGTTTCTTCCTTAGAAGAAGCCACGTGCTCCTGCTTGGAGGAAGCAGGTTTGTCCGCCTTGGAAGAGGAACTGCTCTGCGAAGAAGAGACGGGCTTTTCTTCCTTAGAAGAAGCCGTAGAGGAGGCAGGCTTCTCCACCTTGGAGGAGCCGCCGGCGCTTTCAGAAGTACCGTTCGAGGAAGAAGAAGCGGGCTTTTCCTCCTTGGAAGAGGCCGGTTTGTCCTCCTTAGAGGAAGCAGACGTTTCTTCCTTGGAAGAAGCGGGCTTATCCTCCTTAGAGGACGCACCGGAACTGCTGGACGAGCTGGACGGTGCACCGCTGACCGAAAGTTCCAGCTTGTTGCTGGTCACGGTGCAGTCGTTATAGCTGGCGGTGGCATACACCCGGAATTTGCCGCCCACCATGGAGGGGTCTACCTCGCCCTTTACGGTGGTCTTACCGGCAGCCTGTGTTACCTCGGTGCCGTTGACATACCAGCGGATGCTGGAAGCATCCAGATACTTGCCCTTGAGGGTCGCTTTAAAGGTGTAGGCATCCCCCAGCACAGCCTCGCCGCTGCTGCTGATCTGGATGGAAGCTGCCGCAAACACCGCAGTCACATCCACGTTCTGGTCAAAATTGGTATCAGTGCGGGTGCGCTTAGTCACGCCGTCGCTCCACTTGACGAACACATAGCCGTCCTCCGGCACAGCGGTCACGGTAACAGTCTGGGCGGCGCCGGTCACCTTGACAGTAAGGGACTTGCCACTCTCATTGCCGCAGGTCAGGGTGCCGCCGCCGGTTTTATCCACACGGTAACCGGCCTGATACTCCGTTTTTTCCTCAACATCCGAAGAGGAGACTTCCTCCGAGCTGCTGGGTGCTTCCACCGCAGAGCTGGGGTTGGCGGTATACTCGGCACGGGTGGGGATATTATTGGTATCCGGGCGGCGATCCTCGGTCTCATAGGCGTGGGTGCGCAGATACTTCAGCAGCACCTTCAGGCCTGCAGGCTTGAGGTGGATGTCCCCGCTCTGATAGTAATCCACATTGCCGTAGCCGTTGGCGTCCTTGAGCGCCTCGGCAGAGTTGAGGAACTTGACGCCCAGTTGCTCGCACATGGTCAGCAGCGCCATGTTGAAATCATCAATACGGGTCTGGTCCATGTTGGGGTAGTTGGAGTGGTTGGACGGGACCGGCGGCACCGTGTTGACGATGATATCAGTATAGGGATAGCTGGCCTGAATGGCCTGTACCAGCGCGGTGTAGTTGCTGATAAAGTCCTCGGTATTCATGCCGTTATCGTTGGTGCCCAGCATGATGACCACCCGGCGGGGTTTCATTTTTGCCACTGCCTGTGCGATGGTGTAGCGGTTATCGTCCCGCTTAAAAGTAACGATGCCTTCGTTCAGGGCGGCACTGGTACCAATGCCTTCTTTGGCACAGAACTGCTGCAGCGAGATCAGACCGTTGGCGTACAAACGCACTGTGTTGGAATCGCCGATAAAAAGGGTCTGCTCCTGATAGGCGTCACCAGCATCAGCAGTCCCGGTGAGCAGTGCGCTGGAAGTCTCGTTGATCTGGTAGTGGTCGGAGATATCCTCCTCCCCTTCCGGAGCGGGCGCGGGGGTAATAATGGAAGAATCTCCCGGCTGCTCCGTCGGGTTCTTGCCCCGCTTGAGCATGGTAAGAGTGATCCCGATGGTCAGCAGCGCCGCCAGTGCACACACGATGCACACCAGCACCGCCTGCTTCTGCATCGGGGTCAGTGCCTGATTCTCCTTTTGGTTATTGCTTCTCATATTCTACTCCTTCCGAAGGAATGAAACTTCCTGTCATACCCGGGCTGCCAGCAGCCGGTCGGTAAGGTCGGCACAGCTTTCGGCCAGCAGCACCGGATGGAAGGGTTCCAGCTCTTCCCGGCTGCCGTAGCCGTACAGCACACCGGCAGCATCCAGACCGCAGTCGGCAGCGCCCCGCATATCGTCGTTGCGGTCGCCCACCATCAGCACCCGCTTGCCCTGCAAGGCGGGCTGGCTGAGCACATAACGCACGACCTCGGTCTTGGTGTCCCGGCTCTCGTCCATAGAGGCACCGCCGATAAAATCAAAATACTGTGCCAGCCCCTGCTCTTCCAGAATGGGGGTGACCACCTTGGTTGGCTTGGAGGTAGCGGTGCACAGAAGAAAACCGGCCTGTTTCAAGGTTTGCAGCATCTGCGGAACACCCGGGAACACGGCACACTCGTGACTGCCCTTCACCGCGTAGCTTGTGCGGTAAAGGTCGGTGGCTTTTTCGATCAGCGCCGGGTCGGTAAAGTGCTCGCCGAAACTTTTGCGCAGCGGCGGGCCCAGATACCGGCGCAGATTGATGCCGGATACGTCCACACCCATGGTGCAGAAAACCTCTTGCAATGTATGAATGATACCGGGGGCTGAATCGATCAGCGTCCCGTCCACATCAAATAGGATTGCATCATAATGCAGCAATGTTATATTCCTCGCTTTCATGGTGATACATCCAATAGTATAGCACAGATTTGATACATCAGCAATTCCAACAAAAGATTTTTCTGTCTCTTATGCAGAATTTTCCTAAAAAAGGAGGCTGCCGCACCGTATTTTGTGCAGCAGTCTCCCTTGCGGCAGAGCGGGTCAGCACAATGCCGGGCAGCCCGCGGGCTGCCCGGCATTGCATTTTCACGGATCAAATTGCAGCAGAGAGCGTTCCCTGCAAAAGCGTTACTGTGCAGGTGATGGGCAGCTGCTGTCCCCCGGGACGTAAAGGTTGTTGGAGACGAACTCCAGCTTATCCTTGAGCACCAGCTCAAGGTTTGCGACGGCGTGCACCATGTTGGTAGCGGAGTCGTTCACTTCCAGCAGCTTGCAAAGATCCAGACCGTCCAGATCCATGGCTTTCTGCATCTTCCGGCTTTCGGCACACAAAATGTGGCTGAGCGCCGTTTCCTGCAAGGCAATGCTTTCCATCAGGTCCACAACAGCCTGATCCAAGCTGACCTTGGGCATCTCCGGGCACTGAGAACGGGCACAGGGGGTATCGATCATCATAGGGCAAAACCTTCCTTTCCGGTCGTGTGCCCTATCCTATGCCGCGGCGGATGCGGCTGTTACTGCTGCTTTTCAGCCTGCGCACGCACCTTCTCAATGGTGTCGCGGTAGCCGCCGGAACCGTACTGGATACAGCGGTTGATGCGGCTGATGGTGGCGGTGCTGATCTCCACCGCCTTGACGATCTGCTCATAGGTGGCACCATCCAGCAGCAGCTTTGCTGCCTGTAAGCGCTGTGCCATATCCGAGATCTCCTTTACAGTGCACAGATCCTCAAAAAAGGCGTAGCACTCTTCCCGGCTCTCCAGACTGAGGATGGCATCAAAGAGCGCATCCGTCGTCTCGTTTCTTCTGGAATTTTTTTCAGCCATTGTTTTTTCTCCTTATTATAATAGCGGCGGCAGCGGGCAAAACAGACGATGCTGCCGCGCGGAATATTCTGCGCACTACTACTTTAGCACTTCAAAGTGTGAAAGTCAAGACCTGTGGGTGAATGGTTTTCAATTAAAGCGCTGTTCAGTTTTATTCTCTTCACACATGAAAGAAAATCATCTAAAAATTATTCCCAGAAAATGGCTTGAATTGGCGTATCCTCTGAACTTGTTACAGAAATATTGACAAATGATGAAAACGGGAATAAAGTAGGACACAATCATTCAGCAAATGCAAGGAACAGGACATGATCTTCTGCATCACCCTCTTTCAGCGAGCCGCTTCTCGGGTGAAAAAGCGGCAGTCAGGAGCAGAGGACCCTCGCCTGCGAGCAGCCTGTGTGAACCGGGTTTTGTGCCCCAAGTAGCATGGTGCCGTCCAGCCCACGTTATCGGGCAGCATGGTCAGTGTACCATGCGTGGGAGAGTGGCTGTTTTAACACAGCAAGCGAAGTGGTACCGCGGAGTAATGCCCCTGCCCTGGCAGGCGGGAGCAGAAGCCTTCGTCTTCGGAGTGTGGCCGGAAAGTCCGGTCATGTGCTGAGGACGAAGGTTTTTTACGCTCCGAGGCAATGCTTTGCCGGACGGCATCCTATCGTTCCGAACCTGTTGCAGAGTGAAAAAAGGAAAGAGGTAGAAAACTATGAATACGCTGGTCATCGTATTGATCGCAGCGGTGTGCCTGTTTGGCGCTTATATGCTTTACGGCCGCTGGCTGGCTAACAAATGGGGCATCGACCCCGCAGCCAAGACTCCGGCTGTCGTCCACGAGGATGGCCGGGATTATGTGCCCACCAACGGCTGGACGGTGTTTGCCCACCAGTTCAGCTCCATTGCCGGTGCAGGCCCTGTTACCGGTGCCATTCAGGCCGCAGCTTTCGGCTGGCTGCCGGTGCTGCTGTGGGTGCTGCTGGGTGGCATCTTCTTCGGCGCTGTCACCGACTTTGGTGCCCTGTATGCTTCCGTTAAGAACGACGGCAAGAGCATGGGTATGCTGATTGAAAAGTACATCGGCAAGACCGGCCGCAAGCTGTTCCTGCTGTTCTGCTGGCTGTTCTGCGGCATCGTGATTGCCGCTTTTGCGGACATGGTTGCCGGCACCTTCAATGCCTTCGGCGCAGACGGCGCAATGGTTGAAGCTGCCAAGACCAACGGTGCTGCCGGCATGGTGTCCATCATGTTCATGGTGTTTGCCGTTGTCTTTGGCCTGCTGCAGAAGAAGTTCAGCTTCTCCGGCTGGAAGGAAAGCGTTATCAGCATCGTGTTCATCGTGCTGTCCTTTGTCATCGGCGCAAACCTGCCCCTGATTCTGGGCAAGGCCGCTTGGAGCTACATCACCTTTGTGTACATCTTCTTTGCCGCTGTGCTGCCCATGTGGCTGCTCAAGCAGCCCCGTGACCACATGACCACCTTTATGTTCGTGGCCATGATCGTGGGCGCTGTGGTCGGCCTGCTGGTTGCACACCCCACCATGAACCTGCCCGTGTTCACCGGCTTTACCAACGAAAAGCTGGGCACCATGTTCCCCATCCTGTTCGTCACCGTGGCCTGCGGTGCAGTTTCCGGCTTCCACAGCCTTGTTTCCTCCGGTACTTCCTCCAAGACTGTTGAGAACGAGAAGGATATGCTGAAGGTCGGCTACGGTGCCATGATCCTTGAAAGCCTGCTGGCTGTGCTGGCTCTGTGCGTGGCCGGTGCTGCCGCAGCTGCCGACGGCACCCCTGCCGCAGGTACTCCGTTCCAGATCTTCAGCCGCGGCGTTGCCGGTTTCTTTGAGATGTTCGGCGTGCCCGCTTACGCTGCTACCGTGTTCATGACCATGTGCGTTTCCGCACTGGCACTGACCAGTCTGGATGCCGTGGCCCGCATTGGCCGCATGAGTTTCCAGGAGCTGTTCAGCGTGGACGACATGGAGCACGCTGAGGGCTGGCGCAAACTGTTCTGCAATGTGTACTTCTCCACCTTCATCACGCTGGTGTTCGGCTTTATCCTGACCAAGATCGGCTACGCCAACATCTGGCCTCTGTTCGGTTCTGCCAACCAGCTGCTGAGCGCACTGGTGCTGGCTACCCTGTGCGTGTTCCTGAAGGTGACCGGCCGCAGCAACAAGATGCTGTTCCCCCCGCTGGTCATCATGTTGTGCGTCACCTTTACCGCACTGGTGCAGCGCCTGATCGCTATGGTCAAGGCCATCAGCACTGCCGCTTCTGTTACCATCCCTGCCGGTGAGACCACTTGGGGCGCTGTGTTTATCGCAAACGGCCTGCAGCTGATCCTTGCCGTGCTGCTGATCGTGCTGGGCCTGAACATTGTGTTCCACTCCTTCTCCGCTTACAAGAAGGCTGAGCACAACAGCGAAGCAAAAGTCTGATCCTAATCCTGCCATTCACAATCCTGTTTTCAATAAGCAAAACGCCGCTGACGATGCGCAAAGCCGTCAGCGGCGTTTTGTTTTATTCCGACAGTTCCATTTCATGTTCCATGGGTACAAAGCCGAACTTTTCATACAGCGGCCTGCCCATTGCGGTCGCTTCCAGCGAGATGGCCGTCACCCCGCGCCGGTGCGCATCTTCCACCAACCGGGTCAGAATGCGGGTCGCAATGCCCTGCCGCCGGTACTGCGGTGCGGTGTACAGATTCATAAGGTAGGCTTTCCGACCGGTGGGGTTATGGACGGTGGGCATGACCTGAAAATAGCTCACGGCGCCGGTGCCTGCAAGCGTTTCACCGTCCCAAAGGAGATACGCCGTGTGGGTGTTCTCGGCAAAGGCCTTCTGGTAATAGGTCCGTGTCTGGCTCTCCACCTCCGGCAGCGGAGTATCTTCCGGCAGCTGATTGGCTGCCCGCAGCACCCGGCAGCGCACCGCTACCAGCAATTCCAGCTCTGCCAGCGTGGCTTTCTGTTCGGTAAGGTTCAGCAATTGTGTTCCTCCCAGCTTTGCAGAGCGGCCAGCTGGGTCTCGGTATGGAACCAGTGTTCCCCGCCCTCCAGAATGGTCAGGTGTGCCCCGGTCTGCTGCCGGAACCGCTCCATAGCGGTGTGCCCAGTAAGGGGGTCCGTATCGGCATAGAGCACCTGTGTGGGCACTTTCCAGTGCAAGGGGTGCTCCCTTACCCAGCACAGGTACGGCCACGAGAGGGACTCGCCCATGGCGGTGGGGATCTCCCCTGCCGCGTGCAGCTGCTCCTCCGTTACCCCTGCCTGCTGCATCAGGTCAAGGATCAGCTTTTCCATATCCACCACCGGGGAGACAAGCAGTGCCTTTTCCGGCGTTTGCGTCTGCAATGCCTGCATGGCAAACCACGCACCGATGCTGACCCCATACACCCGGATATGCTTCCATACCGGCTGCATCCGGGCGTAGACCACCTGCAGCTCCCGGGTGACCACCCACGGCACCAGCTTTTTCAGGCTATTTTTCCGGGTGCCGTGCTCCGGCAGGTCGACAGCCAGCACCTGCCAGCCTGCCGGGCAGGCTGTGCGGGCAAAGCGGGTTGCCTCGGCCGCGCTGCCGTTTTTGCCGTGGACATAGAGATAGACCCGGCGGCTGCGCTTGCCGTACAGGACAGCCGGAATGCCTGCGACCTCAAGCTTGATTTTTTCCATAACGGCTCCCTCCTGTTTTGGGGCGTTTTGTGCCCTGTTTTCTCTATGATAGCACAAGCAGCAGCCAAACACAAACAGGAAAAAACTAATGCTAACACGATTTTGAATGGCCTCCGCTGCCGCTCTGGCCATTGTTCAAGGAAAGTATATTTTAATATTTGAGGTTCTGAAACGCCTGCGGGCGTTTCAGAACCTCTTTTTCACAGAAGGGGTCGTAACTGGAAACGGCTGCTGTTACCTCTTACGTCCTCTCCCGTGAAAATGGGATAACGGAGCGTCCGCAGACGCTCCGTTATCCCGAAATAATAAATCATAATTCCGCTGAATATGGCCAAAGCGCAGCGGAGGCCATTTGAAATCGTTCTGCGCAAAAAGAGCCACCGCACAAGGCTGTGCGGTGGCTCTTGGGGTAGTGCTTTAGGTTAAGGTTTTGCTTAGCCGAAGATGTTGATCAGGATACCAGCAGCAACGGCAGAACCGATAACG
>OGYH01003420.1_pt1 | contig 10641 bp, 17 predicted proteins | sample 1576511 | NCBI WGS metagenome assembly OGYH01 (sample SAMEA3541522, study PRJEB24748) | human gut metagenome | biome: human gut; feature: human-associated habitat; material: faeces | place: China | collected 2012 | reverse complement strand
CACCAACTGCTGCGTGCTGGCTGTTACCATTCTGGTCGTAACCACCTGAGGTAATACCGGAGACCATATACCTTAGGTTAACCATGAGTCATCCGGTGAGCCATCACTATAGGACTATTGGGTAGCCATTGTCAAATCATCCAATCTATTAGGTCACACTATAGGGAGACACTTAAAGTATTACTCAGAGACTATCACCATAAAGATAACTATCACTATAGGTCTAACTAAAAGTTTAACTTTAAGTGTTGACATTCAGATTCCGTTATGAGACATTAGCAACCGTTGAGAGACACAACGTCACCAACGACCAGACAATACCACGAGTTATCTGGTTAGACTGAGGGTCTCAAGTAGTCATCAACCGGACATACGAAAGTGGTTGACTCAACGATGAACAAGTAGTAACATGCACCACAGATTCACGAAGTACCGCTCTTTAACAATATGGATTAGTCGCTGATATGTATACCATGACAATAGTGTTTAACTAGTGGTCACATTCGGGTCTCTGACAAGGTACGTCCTGTCACCCTGAGAGTGGCCACGCTGATAAACACTAACGCTAGGCAACTAGCAACATTGAGGATATACACCATGGAACGCAACGCTAACGCATACTACGACCTTCTGGCTGCAACTGTTGAGCTGTTCAACGAGCGCATCCAACAGGATGAACTCACCGAAGAGGATGATTGGTCTGATGCATTGCACGAGGTGGTAGACGGTCAGGTTCCGCACTATTACAATGAGATTTTCACGGTGATGGCTGCCGACGGTATTGACCATGAGTTCGACGATTCGGGTCTCATACCGGACACCAAAGATGTAAGTCGCATCTGTCAGGCTCGCATCTATGAGGCGCTGTACAATGACGTCTTGAACGACTCTGGGATTGTCTGGTATGAAGCGGATGAAGACGAAGAGGATGACTGCGATGATTAAGTATGGACTCACTCAGGAGCACTTAAAGTTATATCGCACAGCTATGGCATACGGTGCATCATTCGGTTACTGTATGGCCCAACTGGCCCAGACCTACCGCACACGCAAGGTAATGTATGATAACCCTGTTCGTAATTAGTGTGTACGCCCTGATTGTCCTGTACTTTGTGCGGGACTTTCGCAAGGGTCTCAAAGTACACAAGGCATCGTTTAGTTACCTGAAGTGGGGCCTACTGCCTCGCTTTACTGTACGGCTACCCAATGGCCGCTTTAAGGCAAACAAGGTGGGGATATTCTATGTCGCCACGCACTAACAACCTAAGGAAAACCTGTATGAAAGTCGTTAAATTAAACTTTGCAGGCTGCACACTGGACGCCATCGTGGGGCACCCAGAGCATGAGATACTATTCGTTGCCAATCAGGTGAACAAGGCCGCAGGTCTCGCTAACCAGAACATCGCCCACTACATCGCAAAAGGTGTTGCAAGCGGTGTCCGCCTAAGAGACTTAGGGGATAAATTATCCTGTAATGGTGAACTAAGGGAGCCGTCTGGTCGCTTAATGCGGGACACAACGTGGCTAATTGATGAACCAAACACGTACAAGGTCCTCCTGCGCGGTCATGCACCACAGTCGGAACCATTCCGCAAGTGGGTGACAGAAGAGGTCCTACCGACCATCCGTAAGACCGGTAAGTATGACGTAGCACAGTCTACAACGGACACTGGTAAGCAGCTCGCGGCGGAGTTCAGTGCACTCAGGGGAGAGCTTCAGGTATTAACTGCGGAGGTGAAGAGCCTGCGGGAGATCATCAAGGAACTCTCTGTAAATCGAGCACCCGTAGAAGTCGTCGAGTCTCCGTACATTGGCACCACCAAGGTGGCCGTATGTGACCGCATTGACAGCAGGACCCTGCGGGACGTGGCGGACTCAATGGGCCTGTCCACTGCGGTAGCCTCCAAGATGACCGGACGTGTGACGCTCAGTATTGAGCAGGTGCTAAGTAGTGAATGGCAGAAGACAGACGGTCGCAAGCTGGACACCTCAACGTCTCAGAAAGGCCGCTGCTGGAATCTGTACCCGAAGATATGGCTGGATACCAGACTGACCCGCGAGATGTACCGCGGCGCCATATCAATGGTCCTTGAGAACGCTTTCTAATTAATTCAATAAACAACCACATAAGGAAACAACCAAATGAACTACACCAACATGCAAGAACGCTTAGACGTTATCCGTAACCTGCCAATCTGTGAACTCGACAAGCGCCAGCCGCTGCTGGTAGCACTCATCGCGGACATTGTGAACTGCGAGACGTCCGATGGCGACGGTACGGATAGCGATTGGGGTCTGGAACGTCAGGACTACTGGCAAACCCTGAAGATTAAGGCCAAAGACGCTGGGTTTAACCTGCTAGGTAATGGGCACTTCAGCGCAGCGTTTAAGCACGAGCTGCTACCGGGTAGGGTCATTAAGGTTGGCTTTAAGAAAGAGGACTCAGGGGCCGCCTACGTGGCTTTCTGCCGGATGCACCAAGGTCGGGTAGGGATTCCTAACGTCTATCACGTAGCGCGTCACGCTGGGTGCTATACGGTGGTACTGGATGAGCTGGAACCGTGCAATCGCAGAGGTAACCACTTGCACGACCACTACGCAGACCTCGCGTATTACTTTGTCGAGTGTGACTATGAGCCTGAGGAGCACCACGAGAAGGACTTACCGTTCATTGAGACGTGCCAGATGATTCGGGACTTCTTCTGTGGGATTGCGTCCTTCGATATGCACAGCGGAAACATCATGTTCACCAAAGACGGCAAGCCAGTGATTACCGACCCGGTGTCATTCTCAGCGGACCGGGACCGGGAGCCTTTCTCACTGGAACCTGAGGAGCTACTTGCTGAGATTGAGCAGATAGCGCACGACAAGATGATTGAACGCTGCAAGCGCAACAAGGCTAAGCGTGACCCGAACGGGGAGCTGCGCATCGCACGCCGTAAGGCCAATAAGGAACGTCGAGCACGCCGTAAGGCACACGCTAGGTGGCGTAAGGAGCGCGAGCGGATTAACGCTGAGGCCCTAAAGTATGACCTAGCGAAAATCGAGCAGCGAGTACACGCATGGATGGCCTGCGACGGTCTCGCCATACAGCAGGGTCGGGGCCTTCCGGTGGACAACTACCTTCAGGGTAGACTCATGGGCTAACAAGGTGTATCTTAGGTGTCTCCACAGCGAGGCACCAATAGATAAACTTTATTCACAAAGAGGCACACAATGAACGCATTAAACATTGCACGCAATGACTTCTCAGAGATTGAACTGGCCGCTATTCCGTACAACATCCTCAGCGAGCACTACGGGGACAAGCTGGCACGTGAGCAGCTGGCACTGGAGCACGAGGCGTACGAGCTGGGTGAGCAGCGTTTCCTGAAGATGTTAGAACGTCAGGTGAAAGCTGGAGAGTTCGCTGACAACGTGGCCGCTAAGCCGCTGGTCCTAACGTTGCACCCGCAGCTGACCAAGCGCATTGACGATTGGAAGGAGGAACAAGCAAACGCTCGTGGTAAGAAGCCTCGCGCATACTACCCGATTAAGCACGGCGTGTCCTCAGAGCTGGCCCTCAGTATGGGCGCTGAGGTACTCAATGAGAAGCGCGGAGTGTCCAGTGAGGCAATCGCACTGCTGACCATTAAGGTCGTCTTAGGGACGCTCACAGACGCCTCCAAGGCAACCATCCAGCAGGTATCCTCTCAGTTAGGCAAGGCTCTTGAGGATGAGGCCCGCTTCGGTCGTATCCGTGAGCAGGAAGCCGCATACTTCAAGAAGAACGTAGCGGACCAGCTGGACAAGCGCGTAGGTCACGTGTACAAGAAGGCATTCATGCAGGTTGTGGAAGCCGATATGATATCCAAAGGGATGCTGGGCGGCGACAACTGGGCGAGCTGGAAAACTGACGAGCAGATGCACGTAGGGACCAAGCTGCTGGAGCTGCTCATCGAGGGCACTGGTCTGGTGGAAATGACCAAGAACAAGATGGCCGATGGCTCCGACGATGTGACCAGTATGCAGATGGTCCAGCTGGCTCCTGCCTTTGTGGAACTCCTGAGCAAACGAGCGGGAGCACTCGCAGGTATCAGCCCGATGCACCAGCCGTGCGTGGTCCCTCCGAAACCTTGGGTTGAAACCGTAGGTGGTGGCTACTGGTCAGTCGGTCGTCGCCCGCTGGCACTGGTTCGTACCCACTCCAAGAAGGCGCTTCGCCGCTACGCTGACGTGCACATGCCAGAGGTATACAAGGCGGTCAACCTCGCGCAAAACACGCCGTGGAAGGTGAACAAGAAGGTACTGGCGGTAGTCAACGAGATTGTCAACTGGAAGCACTGCCCGGTTGCTGACGTCCCAGCGATCGAACGCGAAGAGTTACCACCACGCCCGGACGATATCGACACTAACGAGGTGGCACGTAAGGCGTGGCGCAAGGAGGCAGCAGCAGTCTACCGTAAGGACAAGGCCCGTCAATCTCGCCGCTTGTCGATGGAGTTCATGGTCGCACAGGCCAACAAGTTCGCTAACCACAAGGCCATCTGGTTCCCGTACAACATGGACTGGCGTGGACGTGTGTACGCTGTGAGCATGTTCAACCCGCAGGGTAACGACATGACCAAGGGTATGCTGACGCTGGCCAAAGGTAAACCAATCGGACTCGACGGGTTCTACTGGCTGAAGATTCACGGTGCAAACTGTGCAGGCGTCGACAAGGTTCCCTTCCCTGAGCGCATCAAGTTCATCGAAGAGAACGAAGGTAACATTCTGGCGAGCGCAGCGGACCCGCTGAATAACACTTGGTGGACCCAGCAGGATTCTCCGTTCTGTTTCTTAGCGTTCTGCTTCGAGTATGCAGGCGTTAAGCACCACGGACTGAATTACAACTGCTCGCTGCCGCTGGCGTTCGATGGGTCCTGCTCTGGGATTCAGCACTTCAGCGCGATGCTCCGCGATTCCATCGGTGGCCGTGCTGTGAACCTGCTGCCGTCCGATACCGTGCAGGATATCTACAAGATTGTGGCCGACAAGGTTAACGAGGTGCTCCACCAGCACGCTGTCAACGGGTCTCAGACGGTGGTCGAGCAGATTGCAGATAAAGAGACTGGCGAGTTCCGCGAGAAGGTAACGCTGGGCGAGTCCGTACTGGCTGCTCAGTGGTTGCAATACGGCGTGACCCGTAAGGTGACTAAGCGTTCGGTCATGACGCTGGCATACGGTTCCAAAGAGTTTGGCTTCCGACAGCAAGTTCTTGAGGATACCATCCAGCCAGCTATTGACAACGGTGAGGGCTTGATGTTCACACACCCGAACCAAGCAGCTGGCTACATGGCAAAGCTGATTTGGGACGCCGTGACCGTGACCGTAGTGGCCGCAGTGGAGGCAATGAACTGGCTCAAGTCTGCCGCGAAGTTGCTGGCTGCTGAAGTGAAGGACAAGAAGACCAAAGAGGTCCTTCGCAAGCGCTGTGCAATCCACTGGGTAACACCAGATGGCTTCCCGGTGTGGCAGGAGTACCGCAAGCAGAACCAAGCGCGCCTGAAGCTGGTCTTCCTCGGGCAGGCCAACGTCAAGATGACGTATAACACTGGGAAGGACTCCGAGATTGATGCCCACAAGCAGGAATCAGGCATCGCTCCTAACTTTGTTCACTCACAGGACGGTAGCCACCTGCGCATGACTGTAGTGCACGCCAACGAGGTCTACGGGATTGACTCCTTCGCACTGATTCACGACTCCTTCGGGACCATTCCAGCAGACGCTGGGAATCTCTTTAAGGCAGTCCGTGAGACGATGGTCAAGACCTACGAGGACAACGACGTGATTGCTGACTTCTACGACCAGTTCGCTGACCAGCTGCACGAGTCTCAGCTCGACAAGATGCCTGCGGTCCCGGCCAAAGGTGACCTGAATCTGCGCGATATCTTAGAGTCTGACTTCGCGTTTGCGTAAGGTCTCAGGCAATTAGGGCACACTATAGGGAACCTTCGAATGACCGAGGGTTCCATTACTTAAAGTATTAACTTAAAGAATACTTAAAGAGGCACACCATGACTTACTCAATCGTTGTAACCATCTCGTTAATCGTATTAATCGTCATGTTCGTAAGGGCCACCACACGCCTAGCGACCTGCGAGCACGCCCTTGAGAAACAGACCAAGAGTAACGAGGCGTACACAGACAGCTTGCACGATAAGGTATGCCGATTGGCTGACGATAAGGCATCGCTCAGTAGACAGGTCCGTTACTTAGAGGGAGAACTTGAGAGCGAGAAACAGAAGGTGCGCGATGTGAACGAACTCCGAGAGCACCAGCGTGAGCGCATGAAGTTCCTGCGTAAGTCACTGAAGGAAGCACAAGACGAGCTGATGATGGTCTCCGACCTGATTCACGTTAAGTTCACTGCTGTGTTGCCGGATGGCACGCACTCGAAGACGCTCTTTAAGTTAGGACTCGGGCCGTGTGGTCTGCACGTTAAGTCCCTGCGCTGGACCGAGCTGGACGACCGCTATCTGATAGACCAGCTATGCACCAACGGTGAGCGCAAGCAGTTCGTCTACTACAAGAGCGAAGTAGTAGGACGCATCGAGTTCCGCCACGGTAAGCCGTAATTAGGACCCACTATCAGGAACATACTCAAGGTCATCATTCGGTGGCCTTCATGAATGTCCCTTACTATCACAATCAGGAGCAACACCATGTATCAGAACACAATCAACTTTGAGCGCACCCGTGAACGTCAGCAGACCGAGGGTTACATCCCTAAGGGCCGCAAGCTGAACAAGACTAAGCGCGGTGGTGGCGTGAAGGGTTCCTTCCGTAACGCGAAGGGAGACAGTGTTGTTAACCAAGAGAAATACTTCGTAGGAGCGTAACAAATGGCTACGGAAAAAAGATGGCTTTTCGATGGGAGCACCTCACAATGGTCTCGTTTAGGTGCAGCGGAGCGCAGACTACTGGATACGACAGGACTGCACGTGGTCATGCTTGACGACCCATTCACTAACACCGTGCTGTTCAACGTATTCGAGCCACGCGGGTCGCTTCTAATAAGTAAGCGGTTCAGCCACTGGTCGATTGACTCAGCGTCAGACTGGCTGGCAAAACTCGCAGCCGACTACTCAAGCTGGCAGTAATTAGGTCACACTATAGGCAGACTCAAGGTCATCGGATTCCGGTGGCCTTTATGATTGCTTATTGCACACTAAATGAACACTACACTTCGGAGACATCATCATGATGAACATTAAGACTAATCCATTTAAGGCCGTATCGTTCGTTCGCTCTGCTATCGAGAAGGCGCTGGAGACTTCCGGTTACCTCATCGCAGATACTAAGCACGATGGCGTACGCGGTAACATTTGCGTAGACAACACGGCCAACGCAGCGTGGCTCAGCCGGGTCTCCAAGACCATTCCGGCACTTGAGCACCTCAACGGTTTCGACCAGCGCTGGCAGAAGTTACTGAAAGACGACCGATGGATTTTCCCGGATGGTTTTATGCTGGATGGTGAACTCATGGTCAAAGGCGTGGACTTTAACACCGGGTCTGGCCTGCTGCGCACCAAGTGGCTCAAGAAGGGCAACATGCAGTTTGACGTCGGTGGTCCGTACGAGCACTGGGCGTCTGAGATGAAGGGCCTACCATTCGCGCTCCACCCTAACCACCTCAAAGTCGTCCTCTACGATATCATTCCGCTGGACATTATCGAGTCCGGTGACGACTACAGCGTGATGACCCTCCTCCGCCTTGAGCACGTCAAGGTTGCCTTACCAATCCTGCAAGACCACTTCCCGGAAGTCGAGTGGTGCCTCTCGGAGTCCCATGAAGTTTACGACATGGACGAACTCGAAGCGCTGTACCGACAGAAACGTGAAGAAGGTCATGAAGGTCTGGTGGTCAAGGACCCTCAGGGCATCTATAAACGCGGTAAGAAATCCGGCTGGTGGAAGATGAAGCCAGAGAATGAAGCTGACGGTATTGTTGTGGGCCTCAACTGGGGAACTCCCGGTCTTGCCAACGAGGGCAAGGTGATTGGCTTCGAGGTTCTCCTTGAGTCCGGTCGAGTGGTATCCGCAAACAACATCTCTCAGGCACTTATGGACGAGTTCACCGCTGAGGTTAAACGTCAGGAAGACGAAGAGGTTAACCCATACTACGGCTGGGCGTGTCAAATCAAGTACATGGAGGAAACTCCAGACGGTTCTCTGCGTCACCCGTCGTTCGACAAATGGCGTGGCACTGAGGCTGACCCAACCACCAAGATGTAATTAGGACCCACTATAGGAGACACCAAATGTCTATCAACCTGATTCTAATCATCGTGTTCACCCTCGCGGCTATCGTGTGGTCAATGAACGACGAGCCACCTAAAGGAGCATAAACCATGCGCTTACACTTCAATAAATCCAACGGTATCTTCTCGGTTCGCCGGGATGACCGCAGCACTGTGGCAGCCACTGAGCGCCACGGTAAGATTCCACGTATCGGCGACACCTTCGAGCTGGCACCCAGCGTGCACATCTTGGTTACTCGCGGTCTCTACGAATTGGCTCAGACTAAGAGCCGTCCTTTCGTACCCGTAGTGGTGACCAAGTGGCCACGCCTTCGCCTGTTCTGGGAGCGTATCAAGGAGGTAGTCAATGACTGAACGTGAAATTCAAGTGGTGAATCTGCTGGTTGAACAAAACACTGACCGCCCAGACTCCACAACGTGCGCTGATGGCGTCATATGCTACAAGGTATCGTGCAGTGAGTGTCCGCTAGACACCAAAGGTACGACCATTGGGGAAGTCCGTGCAATGAAGGACAGCAAGGCTCCGAGTGTAGAAGACGACGGCGTTAAGCAGCCGAGCCACTACCAGCTGTTTGAAGGTGTCGAGGCCATCGAGGTGATTGCTCGCAGCATGACCCAAGAGATGTTCAAGGGGTATTGCCTCGGGAACATCCTCAAGTACCGACTGCGAGCCGGGAAGAAGTCCGAGCTGGCTACCTTAGAGAAAGACATGGCGAAGGCCGCTTTCTATCTGGAACTATACGAGAAACACAAGGGGTTGTGTCATGATTGAGTTAACACCGAGTCGTATTGAAATCCTGAAGATTTGGGCGAAGGACTTTCTCAGAATCTACCAGACTGAGGACTTCACCAAGGAGGAGCTTGAGTTCATTGAGGAGATCCTTAGCGATGAACCCGAGTGATTGGTGCCGAGCGATGTACGAGAAGACGCTCGACCCTGCGTACATCACCCTGTATAACATGTGGAAGGAGTGGGAAGATGCAAAAATTCGTCGTAACGGTCGAGACAGCTAACGCATCGTATGAACTCCCGGTACACGCTGGGTCTCTTGAGGAGGCCTTAGAAGTTGCCGAGGCGGAGTACGAAGAGTTAGGCCAAGTGACTCGGGTACGACCGGATACTAATTTCGGGTTCGACCTGTAATCATTAGGACACACTATAGGGACACAGGTTGTCCCTCTTTCTGTTATAAACCAAAGGAGATTCATCATGGCATTCGCTAAGAAGAAAATTTACACCACCAAGATTGGTACCTGTGAGCCGTACGCTTACTTCAACAAGCCGGACTATGGCGGTGAGGGTTTTGAGAACCCACGCGGTACCTACAAGGGTTCCGTAACGTTCAAGAACGAAGACTGTCAGGAGCTGGTAGACCTCATCGTTAAGACCCATGAGGAAAACTACGCTGCTCGTCTGGAAGCACACGAAGCGAACCCGCCGAAGGTTCAGAAGGGTAAGAAACCTCTGAAGCCGTATGAAGGCGACATGCCGTTCTTCGACAACGGTGACGGTACCACCACGTTCAACTTCAAGTGCTACGGTTCGTACGAGGACAAGAAGACTGGCGAGACCAAGAAGATTGTTCTGGGCGTAGTAGACGCGAAGGGCAAGCGCATTCAGGATGTTCCGATTATCGGCGGCGGTTCCAAAGTGAAGATTCGCTTCTCGCTGGTACCGTACGGCTGGTCTGCGGTAGCTGGCGCTTCCGTTAAGTTGCAGCTGGAAGGCGTGATGCTGGTCGAACTGGCTACCTTTGGTGGTGGCGAAGATGACTGGGCTGATGAAGCCGTAGAAGGCGGTTACGAAGCGGACGAATCTCGCAGCCGTAAACCTCAGGAAGACCCGGAAGACTGGTCCGGTGAGGAAGAGGCTGACGAGGGCGAAGCTGAAGAAGACGATGACTTCTAATGGCTGGCTATGGGGCCAAAGGGATTCGGAAGGTGGGTGCCTTCCGGTCTGGCCTTGAGGACAAGGTGTCCAAGCAGTTAGAATCAAAGGGCGTCACGTTCGACTACGAATTGTGGCGCATCCCTTACGTTATTCCTGCGAGTGACCACCTTTACACTCCAGACTTCTTGTTACCCAACGGTATCTTCGTGGAGACTAAGGGTCTCTGGGAAGCCGAGGACCGCAAGAAGCACCTACTGATTCGTGAGCAGCACCCGGAGTTAGACATCCGGTTAGTGTTCTCTTCGAGTCGCACTAAGATTTACAAAGGGTCACCAACCAGTTACGCTGAGTGGTGCGAGAAGCATAACATCTTGTTTGCCGACAAATTGATTCCCGTAGACTGGCTGAAGGAGCCGAAGCGCGATGTACCGTTCGGCAAGTTCAAGCAGAAGAAAGGAGCAAAGTAAG
>OGYH01003417.1_pt1 | contig 10647 bp, 10 predicted proteins | sample 1576511 | NCBI WGS metagenome assembly OGYH01 (sample SAMEA3541522, study PRJEB24748) | human gut metagenome | biome: human gut; feature: human-associated habitat; material: faeces | place: China | collected 2012 | reverse complement strand
TTTTTCAAAAGTTTGTTCGTATTCTTAATTTATTATTTTTAGATTATTTTATTATATTTGCATTTATCAATTGGAAGTATGATATTTTGGGCAATTCAAAGATAATTGATTTTATTTATATATAGATGGAAGGCGGTTTTATCTAAACCTCCTTTTTCTCTTTTATGAATATTTCAAGCGTATATAGTCAAAAAGAGAGGTTATATATGAAAAAAGTAAAGATACTAGTTGGATTTATTATGGACGGCAAGGCTGGTGGTATAGATAAATACTTATTAAATTTTCTTGAGCAAGTCCATAATGAATGTGTTCAAGTGGATTTTTTGACAAATCATATTGATGCGAATTTAAAGCAAAAACTCGAACAATATGATTCTCATTTGTATGAAGTTGCAAATTTAAAACAACCTAATCTGCAATATCGGCAAATTTGTGACATTATTCAAAAGAATAAGTATGATGTTACATATTTTAATATTTCTACTGCCATTAGCCGTATAGGTCCACAGGCTGCTTTTGATTGTAATGTTCCTATTAGAGTCATACATAGTCATTCTACGGGAAATGATTGTTCAAATCCTTATAAACGGAAATTGTTGGATTTTCTTCATAATAAATATAAAAAACAGTTATACAAAACTGCAAATAGATTTTATGCCTGCTCAAAAAAAGCAGGTTTATGGATGTTTCCGGAGAGCATTGTAGAGTCGGATAAATTTAAAGTAATTCATAATGCAGTAGATACAAAGAAGTTTGCTTATAATATAAACACCAGACAGCAAATGCGAAAGAATCTTGGTGTTGAAGATAACTTTGTAATAGGTCATGTGGGAAACTTTTGTTATCCCAAAAATTATCCTTTTATTTTAGATGTTGTAGAAGCTGCAAGTAAACAGAACCCTAAGATACGACTTTTATTAGCAGGCACAGGACCTGACTTTGAGCATGTACAAAATCTGGTAAAAGACAAAAATCTACAGAATAAAGTAATATTTTTAGGACAACGTTCCGATATTCATGATATTATGCAGGCTATGGATGTTTTTCTTTTTCCTTCTCGTTTTGAGGGTTTGGGAATTGTATTAATTGAAGCACAGGCGTCTGGATTACCATGTGTGACTTCAACAGCTGTTCCATACGAAGCTGCGGTCACAAAATCCACTATATTTTTATCTTTGGATGATACCATACAAAAATGGGTAGATACTGTTTGCGGTTTTGAAACCTATGAAAGAGTAGATAAAACAGATGAGATTATTGCAGCCGGGTATGATTTGGCTGGGGAGAAGGAAGCCTACATGTCAATTATTACTTAATATATAAGGTAGTAGGTAATATTTCATAGGACAAAGTACCTTTCACAATTTTTGCTTTATACAAAATTTGCCACATATTATTTCATTTGTTTTAAGCATATGGAATAAGCAAATAGTAAATTTATCGTTTCTGATAGACGTTGAAGTATTTGTTGTTTTAGAGATTGCTATAAGAAAAAATGTGGTTTTATGTCAATGTGAATTCTTTAGAAAAATTTCGCAATGATGCATACTTGATTCAAATGGAGATTAGCGGATGATTGGTGGTAAGAATAGTGGTTAAGGAAAGTTTGCTGTAAAATATGAACTATCTCCATAGCTAACATAAAAACGGATAGATATTTTAATATCTATCCGTTTTTATTATGTTTTGAATCAAATGTTAGAATACTTTTTACCAAAAAAATCACAGGATATAAGAGTTTTCCAATCTTAAACAGATGAAACTAAATATAGCAAACAGATTTTGTTTACAAATAGATGTTAGTGTTATGATATCATGGTAAATAAAAATGCCGATAAGAATAGAAATATGTAAAAAAACGGTTCTTGTAACGATTGAGATATCTATCAATGTATCCGGTGTAGAACAAAGAAGGAGATAGTGTTTTTATGAAAGACATATTGTAATTTTTTGTCTAGTAGCAATAAATGATATATTTAACTTTTGAGCATAATTGATATGTCTTTCATCATATATATCAATGTTAGTGCTTTTTTTTGATGCTTACAGCTATATTATTTATGAATTCACCATTTTGTTTCTATTCTTTCATATTTACTAAATTTGATAGAGTTCGACAAATCTTATATAATATTGAAAGAAAAAATATGGAAAGAGGTATGAGTATGATGAAAAGTTCAGTAAAAAAGATTGGTGCCCTTGTAGCAGCTGCTGTAATGGTATGTGCTATATTTGTTGGATGTGGTAGTTCTAAATATGATACTTCCACTCCTGATGGTGCACTGATGACACAACTAGATGCGTTGAAGAAACTGGTTTTACAGAAGCACAATTGAAAGATTTGATGACTAGTTTGTTTGGTAAAAGTACATATACAGCTCAGAATGTTGAAACTGTTAGTGATACAGAAGCAAAGGTAACTGTTTCCGGTAAAGCAGTGGATATGTCTAAATTTATTCCTATCGTTTCTACTGAGTTCTTGGCTAAAGCAACAGAGTTTGCAACAAAGAACGATACAACTAATATGACTGCAGAAGAAGCGCAAAAACAAGTTATGGCATTGTTTATTGATGCAGCGAAAGCTAAAAAGTCTTCCATTGAATTAAAAGATGTTACTGTTACTGTGACTATGGAAAAGAAAGACGGTAAATGGGATGTAAGTTCAGACGATGATAATATGAACAGCTTAACAGAATTGTTAGCTGGCAGCACAACAGAAGAACTTGTTGAATCAATGCAAGGACTATTTGGCGGAAGTTTTGCTTAATGTATAACAAAATATATTAAAAAGTCCCCTTCGGAAACGAAGGGGACTTTTTAATATACAATTGCTCCGTACTTTGCAGCGATGGTATCAAGTGCTTCAGGTTCAATACAGCATTCAGAATCAATCAGTAGTCGACCTTGAAAATATCGAAGAGCAGCATCTAAAATAGGCAGCGATTCTGCTCTGACGGCAATAGGAAGCCGTGACATATGTCCGTATTCAGCCAACAAAAGCGCATCATCCATACTGTTTATTTCTACCAGAGCTACATTAGAACGTTCATCATCCAAATCTATAAAATCGTCTCCCAGACTGACAGAGCATTCAATCGGTTCACTGTAAGTTAGGTGGTCGCTTAAAAAGAAAGATTCACTTTCAATCGCAGCAGCATAATCGTCAATATCTTCCGTTTCCAGCTCTGAATGATAAAAATCATCCTGTCTGTTTTGAAGCATTCCACGTAAGGCGGCAATATGTTCAGGTGTTGTACCGCAGCAACCTCCAATAATAGTGGCTCCGGCTTCCATGAGAGATTCCATACGATAGGAAAATTCGTCCGGTGAAAGATAACCGTTTCCGCCGTTGTAGTGAGATGGGAGACCTGCGTTGGGTTTTGCAATAATGGGTACTCGAGAATGTTGAGCAATATCATTGATGAATTCCGTCATATCTTCGGGTCCAAAAGAGCAGTTCAGTCCGATTGCATCTACACCCATGGATTGCAGGGTTATCATAATAGGCAGTAAAGTGCCTCCTGTTGCGGTTTGACCGTTTTTATCTACAGTGATAGTAACAAAAACGGGTAAGTTGGTGCTGCGAGCAGCCAAAACAGCAGCTCTCATATCAGCCAAAGAGGTTTGGGTTTCAATGATAAAAAAATCTACTTCTGCCTCATCCAACACACGAATTTGCTCACGATATATTTCATAAATATCATCAAAATCAGCTTCTCCGTGGGGAGGAACAAAAAGCCCTGTAGGGCATAAGGAGCCGCCCACTAATATATTTTTAGGTTTGGCAACTTGTTTTGATAATGCTACCAATTTACGATTGAATTCTTCCACTTTATCTTCCAGACCATAGCGCGCAAGACAAGCTCTGTTTGCGCCAAAGGTGGGAGCATAAATTGCTTGTGCGCCTGCGTCAATAAATTCCTTCTGTAATTGCTGAAGGATAGATGGGTTTTGACAAATCCACTCCTCTACACACACATTGCGTGGCATACCGCGTTCCAATAAATTGGTTCCCGTAGCGCCATCCAGCAACAGAGGTAGGCTAAATGGAAATTTCATTTTAACACTCAACGCCTTTCCAAGATGTTTCTTCTACATAGATTCAGGTGTGGAAATTTTAAACATGTTTAATACATTGCAAATTACAGTAGAGGTTGCAATGCACAACGTGAGTCTTGCGTTTGTTAAATGTGGGTTGTCTCCTTTTACACGGCATGCATCATAAAATTTGCTAATGTAATGACATATCTGGTAATACGTGCAGGGTCATAATCTTTTGCAGCTTCAATAATTTCGGATGTGTATGCGGATAAATGACGAATCAATTCCAATTCAGCAGGTGCGGTTAATAGACGTAATTCCTCATCCGTACATGGATAAGGTGTAATTCCGTCTGCCGCAAGTGCTTTTAAGATACTGCAAATACGTGCACGTGCATATTGTACGTAGTAAACCGGATTTTGAGAATCTTGCTTCACCGCAAGGTCCAAATCAAATTCCATTTGAGAATTGGCTTCTCTCATGTTAAATAGAAATCTGGCGGAATCCACAGGTACTTCGTCCAGTAAGTCTCCCAGTTGTATGGCTTTTCCGGTACGTTTGCTCATGCGTACTACTTCTCCGTTTTGTGTCAAGCGTACCAATTGCATCAAAATGACATCCAGTTTACTGCTGTCCAGACCCAATGCTTCCATAGCGCCTTTCATTCTGGCAACGTGACCGTGATGGTCTGCACCCCAAATGTCAATGCATAAATCAAATCCGCGTTTTACAAACTTATTGCGGTGATACGCAATATCGGCTGCAAAGTAAGTAGGATTTCCGTTTTGACGTACCAATACATCGTCTTTGTCTGAACCGAATTCGGTAGCTTTATACCAAAGGGCACCGTCTTTTTCGTAAGTATATCCGCGTTTTGTCAGCTCTTCGATGGTTTCCTGCAGTTCTCCATTTTTGTGAATGGTGCTTTCCAAGAACCATTGGTCATAGGTAATACCGTATTTTTTTAAATCCTTTTGCATTTTTTCTATATTATGAGGTAGTGCATATTCAATCAATGCCTGCTGGCGGATGTGGGAATCTACATGGACAAATTTGTCTCCATTGATTGCTGCGAATTCAGCGGCACGGTCTTTGATATCTTCGCCCTGATAGCCGTCTTCGGGGAAAGGAACATTTTCTTCTCCCAAATACATTTGAAGATAGCGGGCTTCCAAAGAATTTCCGAATTTCTCAATTTGGTTTCCAGCATCATTGACATAGAACTCTCGCCAAACGTCATATCCGGCTGCACTCATAACAGAAGCCAAGCAGTCGCCCAAAGCGCCGCCGCGGGCATTGCCCATGTGCATAGGACCGGTTGGGTTCGCGGATACAAATTCAATCATTACTTTTTTGTTTTGACCAAAGTCGCTGTGACCGTAGTTGTCTCCTTCAGCGATGACTTCTTTTACAACGTCTACATAGAATTGCTCGTTTAAAAAGAAATTTAGAAAACCGGGTCCTGCAATTTCACATGATTTAAAATAGGAGCTGTCCAATACAATATGGGAAGCGACAGCTTCCGCAATTTTACGTGGAGCCAATTTAAATGCTTTTGCAGACACCATTGCAACATTGGTTGCCCAGTCGCCATGGGAACGGTCTGCCGGTACCTCAATGGTAAAATCGGGAATGGGTTCACTTGGCAGTTGACCTGCGGTGATTGCTTTTCCAATGGCCTCTATAATTAATGTTCTTAAATTTGCAGTAGATTGTTCTACAAGTTTTGACATGGGCGGTTAAGCCTCCTTTACCGTAATGATAATTTCGTTTTCACTTGCCAGGTTCGTGTCTAAATCCAGCGTATAATTTGCCTGTAGGGAACCGCCCTGGTCATTTAAGTCAATTTTTACTAGCTTTGTAAATACACCAAGCATCATACTTCCGAATTGTGTACCGTATTGGCATAAGTGGCGTTTGCCTTCTTCCAGTATTAAATTGGTGCGGTTTGCATTGTTACGCATCAGCGTAATCGCATGATTGGGCGTAATTTTTAACGTTGATGTTTGCATAGGCTGACCGGTTTCCTGGTCATATTCTTGATAGATGATGTAGCGGTTACCGCCTTTTTCGGCATAGGTACCCATTGTGGTTAAACAAATTTCCTCTGTTTCTCCATTTATTGTTTGCCTGTTGCAAATGGTAATTACGTGATTTTCTTCCATATATTTAACTTCATTCTTCCTTTTTATTTTACATGCTGCGATTGAGAAAAAGCCTCAATATCTATAAACTCTACTGTTTGTTCTACGTTTTGCTGTAAAAAGATGTTGGCAGATTCTGTAAATCCGTCTGTACTGTCGCTGACATAGAATGTACAGGTACCTTTGCGGCTGCGATTGGTGAGCAACCCTTGCTCCTCCAATATATCTGCTGCATGGACAGCAGTTTCTTTTCCGCTGTCCACTAAAAATACACCTTTGCCCATGACCTTTTCAATGGCATGATATAGAATCGGATAATGCGTACATCCTAAAATCAGAGTATCAATATCTGCATCCATGAAAGGCTGCAAATAATGTTTGATAACAGACAGAACAATGTCACTGTCCGGAGAAGTAAAGCCATTTTCAACCAAGGGAACAAATAGCGGACAGTCCTGCGCAAACACCTGAATATCGGGGTTGATTTCTAAAATTGCTTTTTGGTAAGAACCACTTTTAATGGTAGCAGTGGTACCGATAATACCAATCCGTTTCTTATGTGTGGCCAGACAAGCAGCCAAAGCGGTAGGTTTTAATACTCCGGTAAAAGGGAGTGAGAGGGCTTCTCCAATATGACCTGCCACTGAACTGACTGTGCCGCAGGCGGCAATAATCATTTTCACATTTTTGGACTGCAGGAACGCCATGTCTTGTTTTGCATATTTCATGATGGTTTCTTTGCTGCGCGTACCATAAGGCACACGTCCGGTATCCCCGAAGTAAACAATGTCTTCCTGTGGAAGAATACTCAAGATTTCTTTTACGGCAGTTAATCCTCCAAGGCCGGAATCGAAAATGCCAATTGGTCTGTTATCCATGTTGAATCTCAATCCTTACTTTCTCAGCTAGAATATAACGTTTATTATTTATCAAATGCAAATTGGATTATATGGTCCAGTAAGTGGCCATAGTCAATACCGCAGGCTTTCCAAAGCATGGAGTACATACTGATGGAAGTAAAGCCGGGTAATGTGTTAATTTCGTTGAGCAGAATTGCATTGTCGCTGTCACGAACGAAGAAATCCACACGTGACAAACCGCTGCAGCCAAGTGCACGGTATGCTTTTGCTGCTGTGTTGCAAATTTCTGCGGAAAGTTCGTCATCTAATGGAGCGGGTATGTAAACCTTTGAAGTTCCGTTTTTATATTTGTCTTCATAGTCATAAAATTCTGCAGAGGGCGCTATTTCACCAACAACAGACACTTTTGGAATGGCATTACCCATAACGGCACACTCTACTTCTTTTCCTACAATACATTCTTCAATTACAATCTTTTTATCTTCTTTTGCTGCAACGGCTACAGCTTTGTCCAGTTCCGCAGCATTTTTGGCCTTGCTGACACCAACAGAAGAACCTGCGTTTGCCGGTTTTACGAATACCGGATAGCCTCCCAAATCAGCCATAATATCTTCTTTTACTTGCTCTTTTACATTCTCGTAGTCGGAAGCATAAAACCACATAAAGTTTGCTTGGTCAATTCCTGCAGCTTCCAGAAGAATATTGGTGACCGCCTTATCCATACACACAGCAGATGCTAGGGTATCGCATCCTACAAAAGGAATACCGCTTAATTGGAATAATCCCTGAATGGTACCGTCTTCGCCATTTTTTCCGTGAAGTACAGGAAAAATAACATCAATACGAATTGCGGAAAAGCCATATTCTGTTTCCATTACAATTCCATGAATGCCTCTGTCCGGCGATAAAAATGCAGTACGGTTTTCAGAATGCTGCTCCCAAGTACCATTTTCAATTTCGTCCACATCACCGTTAAATAAGAGCCAATGACCTTCTTTGGTAATACCGAGCATAATAATCTCGTATTTATCCTTTGGAATGTTACGGATAATAGATGATGCGGAAAGCAAAGAAATTTCATATTCAGAGGAACAACCTCCAAAAATGACAGCAACTGTTGTTTTAGACATAATAGATACCCCCGTACTTTTGTTTCAATCAGAACTGACTTGATATACTTATTATATATAATGATTTAATCTATATCATACCATATTTTACGCAAAGCTTGCAAGCAGTTAGACGCAATGGAATGGCTGTAAGTATTTTAGTTTTTTATTGATGGTGCAGAACAGCTAAAACAGACGGATAAACGGTATAAAATGGTATATAAGGTAGACTTTTTTTCTCATCTGTTTTTTACATAAAAATCACAAAAAATGAGCGTTTTTGGTCCTTTTTCTAATATTACCATATATATCATAAAAAGTCTGATTTAGCTACCAAACTTTTGGAAGTATTCGTTCATAAGAAATCGACGGTAGGAGGAGAGATATGATTTCTGTGGAGCAAAGAATCAAACAGATTACACAGCCGAAAGGAGGGTATCTTTCTTCCCAACAGTTTGATATTATTACATTGGAGAATCACCATGCTTTGCATGCGTGCGAGAATATATCAAAAAAATTGATTGGACTTGCTGTAGATTATCTGACACAGGTTCAAACAGGTGTTCCGGTGGAAGAAGCATTTAAAGTTTCCATGATAGGTGCGCATCTGGTGGGAGAAGACGCTTTTGCACAGCAGTATGCAGAACAAATCAGAGGATTAGATACTGACTCTATTTTTTATGCTTGCAAGCTGGTTGGTTACGATGTATGTTTTAGAACAAGTGTATTGTCATATAAGCCGGTTCATTTGATTTGTGCAGATCAATACACGATAGAGAATATCTATCATATGGTGAATCGGAGTTTAGCATTTATCCAAACATATGGACCTGTTACCAAACGCAGAATTACCTTTGATGGAGGATATACAGATTTCATCTCCGCAGGATACGGAGATTTTTTAACAAAAGAAACGTTATGGGATTTTAAAGTATCGACAAAGTCGCCTACAAACAGTCACGCTTTGCAGCTGCTGATTTATTATCTTATGGGGTTACGGTCAATTTATCATGTGAATTTTGAAACCATACAGAATCTTGGAATTTTTAATCCCCGTTTAAATTGTGTTTATCTTATGAAAATAGAAGATATACCCAAAAATGTTATAAATGAAGTGTCGGAAAAAGTAATTGGATATTTTGAATAATCCAATGAAAGTGTTACGGACATAATTTGTCTTGACAAGATGTAATATATTGATTGCATCAAAAGAATTTCCTTGCATGCCTGTTGCATAAAGGCTGAAAATGTAGTATAATTGCCAATGAATATTTTAAAGTTGGCTCAACCATCCGCACCGAACGCGTGATTGAGCTCGACGGTGAGACGTATCCGTATGTGACGATCGATGTCTCATCGAAATCGCATCCTTACTACACCGGCAAACAAAAAACGTTCGCCAGCGAGGGTAGCGCGGCCCGTTTCCGCCAGCGCTTCGGCGGCTTTATTGATGCAAAAAGGAAGGCATGATGCAGGTCGTTAACTCATTACGCAGCGCCAAACAGCGCCACCCGGATTGCCAGCTGGTCAAACGCAAAGGGCGGCTGTACGTGATCTGTAAGAGCAACCCCCGCTTTAAAGCGGTGCAGGGGCGCAAAAAACGTCGTTAACGGAAGCTTTCCAGGGGACGGCGCTGCTGGCCGTCGGCGGTAAAATTGTCGGCGGCCAGCCATTGGCGCATGGCGCTATCCAGCTGCGGCCATTCGCCATCAATCACTGAAAACCAGTCCGTGTCCCGGTTGTGTCCTTTGCTCACCAGCGCCTGACGAAAACGTCCTTCGTACTGAAATCCCAGTCGCCTTGCCGCCCGGCCTGACGGCGTATTGAGGCTATTGCATTTCCATTCATAGCGACGGTAGCCGAGCGTCCCGAAAACATACTGCATCAACAGCCAGTGCGCTTCGGTGGCCATAGCCGTTCGGCTCAGCAACGGAGAGAAATGGACATGCCCCACCTCGACCACGCCGTGGTTGGCATCGATGCGCATTAACGCCAGCGACCCGACCGCCGTCCCGCGCTGCTGGTCAACGACGGCGAAATGGATAGGATCTGTCAGCATCGCAACCTGCGCCACCCAGGCGCTAAATTCAGCCAGACTGGTTTCCGGTTCGCGCAGCAGCCACGTCCAGCTGCGGGCGTCGGGCGCCAGCTGGTGGGCAGCAAACAGATCGCTGGCGTGGGCGAGGGTGAGCGGTTCGAGCCGACAGCGGCTGCCCTGAAGTACCTGCCGAGTTGGCCAGGGGCGGGGTTGCCAGTCGGGCAGCGCGGCGCCGAGCGCCTGTCCAAACTGATTGTATTCACACATTGCGGTTTCCTTATTGGGGATGTATAGGCAGCGTACGCGCTGGCTGGTTCCATAAAAAGTGCCACCAGAGTATGTTCTTATGGATCCACGAGGAGGTGACATGAACATACCGGACGATGCGTTTTATGGATTGGTGACGCAGGGGATGCGGCAGCGAACGGACGAAACCCTGCAGCGCGCCCTTTACC
>OGYH01003415.1_pt1 | contig 10655 bp, 12 predicted proteins | sample 1576511 | NCBI WGS metagenome assembly OGYH01 (sample SAMEA3541522, study PRJEB24748) | human gut metagenome | biome: human gut; feature: human-associated habitat; material: faeces | place: China | collected 2012 | reverse complement strand
AAGGAAAAACCCTCTAGAAACAGTCCAACACACCGTTGCCAATCCAATGGATCAGCCCGTTGCGGTCGAAGATGCCGTACGTGTATGCCGGCGCCTTCCGCTCGGCGACCAGTCCGTGGAAGATGCGGTCGATCTCGGCGATCGTCGCCTGATCGGGAATGTATGCGTGTGACGATGTCACGGTGATGCCCCTGTGTCAGAACTCGTAGTCGCCGCTCGGGCCGATGGTCAGGGCGAGATCGTGGGTGCGACCGGTGTGCATCGCGTCGTTGATCGCCTCGACCTGCGCCGCGTCCACCTCGTACGGCCTGCCGTCGAGCTCGCACACCGGGATGGCCCAGCCGCCGTGCGTCATGAACAGATGGTCGGCTTCGCGCAGTTCGGCCAACGGCAGCTTGCGGTATTCGACCTTCTTGCCCTCTTCGAGCGCCCACGCGAACAGTTCGCGCTGCGAGGTGCCGTTGAGGATGCCGATGCGCGGGTCGGGTGTAACGAACGTATCGCCGTACTGGCCGACGATCGACGAATTCGGGCATTCGAGCGTGAACCCGTCGGTCGTGTACTGGATCGAATCGCCGATGCCGCGACGGTCGCACAGCCGATGCTCGGACTGGCTGATCGCATAGCTGAGCGTCTTCGCGCCGTTGAGCAGCCACGGCGCCTTCGCGGTCACGTCGGACGCGTAGCCGCGCGACAGCGAGATCATGGTCAGCGGCTCGAGCGAATGCAGCAGGCCCTTGCCGTCGAGGAAGATCCACACGCTGGGCAGGCGGCCTTTGCCCGCGCCGACGCCGGTGGTCGGATCGTAGCCGCGCGAGACGAGGATGCGCAGCATCGGGCCGGGCTCGGGATCGTCGTAGGCGGCGATCACCGTGTTGACGGCCGCGGTGAACGCGTCGATGTTCGGCTCGGGCAGGTCGGTCATCGCCGCGGACGTGGCGAGACGGCGCAGATGGTTCTCCAGCGAGACCGGAAAACCCTTCCACACGGTCGTGGCCTCGAAGATGCCGTCGCCGCGCAGCACGCTCAGATCGAATACCGAGACGTGCGGCTGCTCCGGGTCGACAAGCTCGATCACGTCCTTCGGATCGAACGGCGTGCCCTTCGGCGCGAACAGCGCGGCCGAATTGCCGATTCCCAATATGATTCCCGTCATGATGCTCCCTTTCGCAAACCTACACATGGACATTGCATAACCTAGTCTCCTGGTATTATCCTCCCTCCCATTCGACGATATCCGCCGGTAACGTGCCGGACACATAGCGCGTCCTGCGCCGCCCCGATTAACACGATGCGCGAATCCGCGTAATGAAGGTTTAATGTCGGGTTCCTAACGTTGCCTGTGTCAACTGACGGAACACGAAACGCGGAAGAAGGCACGGATGGCTGAGGGGACGGCTGAAGCCGGCATGGATCGGAGAGTTGAACCGGAGGCGGAACTGGGGGAGGCCACGTCGCCGGCCGTCGCCCGCGACCTGTTCCGCGGCGGCGTCGTACGGCCGACCTGCGGTATCTCGAAAGGATACGCGCAGGCGAACATGATCGCCCTGCCACGCGAATACGCCTATGATTTCCTCCTGTTCGCCCAGCGCAACCCCAAGCCGTGCCCGATCCTCGACGTGCTCGACCCGGGATCGCCGACGCTGTCCATCGCCGCCGGTTCGGACATCCGCACCGACATCCCGCTCTACCGAGTATGGGAGAACGGCGAATTGGTCGACACGCTGCCCGACATCACCGACGTGTGGGCGAGACACGACGATCTGGTGACGTTCCTGATCGGATGCAGCTTCACGTTCGAATTCCCGCTGATGGAGGCGGGCATCCCCGTGCGCCACATCCTCGCCGGACGCAACGTGCCGATGTACAACACGTCGATCGCATGCCGTCCCGCCGGACGGTTCAGCGCGAACATGGTGGTGTCGATGCGCGGCATCCAGCCCGACCGCATCGCCGACGCGGTGCGCATCTCCGGCTACTATCCAAGCGTGCACGGCGCACCTGTCGAGGTCGGCTCGCCCGAACGCATCGGCATCACGGATCTCATGCATCCCGACTACGGCGACGCGCCGGTGCTCGAGGACGGCGACGTTCCCGTGTTCTGGGCATGCGGCGTCACCCCGCAGGCCGCGGTGATGGCGTCCAAGCCGACGTTCGCGATCACGCACGCGCCCGGCCACATGTTCATCACTGACGTGCCTGACCGCACGTATATGGTGTAAACAGAACGCGCAGCGAGTCTTGCTCCCCCTGAGGGGGGCTGGCGGCAAAGCCGCCTGAAGGGGTGATCTCCCGCGGACGGCTATGACTTACAGATACGGCCGAACAATCATCAAGGAGAGGCAGAATGCGTATCGACCTGAACAGCGACATGGGCGAAAGCTTCGGACGGTGGAAGCTCGGCGACGACCACGCCCTGCTCGACGTGGTGTCGAGCGCGAACGTCGCCTGCGGATTCCACGCGGGGGACCCGGCGGGCATGCTGCGCACGCTGTCAGACGCGGCCGCGAACGGCGTGTGCGTCGGCGCGCACGTCGCCTACCACGACCTCGACGGGTTCGGCCGCCGGTTCGTCGACGAGCAGCCGGCCGACCTGACGGCCGACGTCATGTACCAGATCGCCGCCCTGGAGGGGCTCGCCGCCAGCGTCGGCACGAAGGTCTCATACGTCAAGCCGCATGGCGCGCTGTACAACCGCATCGTGCACGACCGCAAGCAGGCGCAGGCGGTCGTCGAGGCGATCATCGCCGTCGACCCGTCGCTCGCCCTGCTCACATTGCCCGGCTCGGTGGTCGGCGAACTCGCCACGAACGCCGGATTGCAGGTGTTCCGCGAGGCGTTCGCCGACCGCGCGTACATGCCGGACGGCACGCTGGTGCCGCGCACGCAGGACGGTGCGGTAATCAGCGACGTGGACACCGTGGCCGCACGAGTCGCCCGCATGGCGTCCAGCGGCGAGGTCGAGGCGATCGACGGTACGACGATCACGGTGCACGCCGACTCGGTGTGCGTGCACGGCGACAGTCCGAGCGCCGTCGCCATGGCCCGCGCCATCCGCGGCCGTCTGGACGCCGACGGCTTCGATGTGGCGTCGTTCATCCGGGGTTGATCGCGATGGGTGACATGCGCATCCTTCCCATGGGCCAGTCCGCGATGCTGGTCGAGCTGGACGGCCTCGACGCCGCGATGGCCCTGTTCGCCGCGATCGAGGCGCGTCGAATCGCAGAAATCGCAGGTCCGCATGACGGCGTGCGATATGACGTGTTCGCCGGCGTCCGCGAGGTCGTGCCGGCCGCGCGGACGGTGCTTGTGCGGTTCGATCCATTGCTGACCGACCGCAGTGCGCTGTCCGCCGCGGTGCGCGGATTGACGGACGCGGACGTCTCAGTGGAACGGACGACGAAAGACGTGACCGTTCCGGTCATGTACGACGGCGAGGATCTGCAATCGGTTGCGGATCTGCTGGGCGTGTCTGCGCAGGAGATCGTCGCCCGCCATGCCGGGCATGCGTGGCGCGCGGCATTCGGCGGATTCGCGCCAGGATTCACCTATCTGACCGGCGGCGACCCCATCTTCGACGTACCCCGTCGCGCCGACCCGCGCCTCGAGGTGCCCGCCGGCGCGGTCGGACTGGCCGGCACGTTCAGCGGCGTCTACCCGCGGCAAAGCTCCGGCGGCTGGCAGCTGATCGGCACGACCGACACCCCGATGTGGGATGAACACCGCACCCCGCCCGCCCTCATCCAACCCGGCGACATCGTCCACTTCACCCCCGTCCGCGACTCCATCCGCAGCGTCGAAGCGCCCCCGCCCGATCATGAAGCGTCATCCCCACGGCATGGCATCAACGGAATCCGTGTGGATGATCCGGGCATGTTCTCGGTGTTCGAGGACGACGGCCGGCATGCGGCCACGATGGGCGTGACCGGATCCGGCGCGTCCGATCCGCAGGCGTTCCATCTGGCGAACGCGCTGGTCGGCAACCCGGCCGGCACGCCGGCGATCGAGACGACCGGCGGCGGACTGCGCCTCACCGCCCTCGGCGACGTCGTCCTGGCCGTCACAGGCGCGCCCATCGGCATCGTCATCCACGGCACAGATGGCAGTCGCACCGCGATCGGATCGCAGGAACCCTTCCTGCTCGCCGCCGGAGAACAGGTGACGCTGGGCATACCGGACCACGGATGGCGCGACTACATCGCCATGCAAGGCGGATTCCACGTCGGGAGGGCATCCACGTCGACCGCGTCCTGGACAGCGCCTCCGCAGACACGCTGTCGAGCATCGGCCCGAAAGCGTTGCAACGCGGCGACATGCTCGCCAGCGCGCATCTCCCGTTCGCCTCCGTCGGCCAGCCGCAGCCATGGCCCGACGACCTGCCCGCCAGCGGTGATCTCGTCGAGCTCGACGTGACGTTGGGACCCCGCGACGACTGGTTCACCGCGCAAGGCGTCGCCGACCTGCTCGGCGAGGAATGGACCGTGACCATGCAATCGAACCGTGTCGGCCTGCGATTGCACGGCGACCGTGCGCTGGAACGCGGCGTCATCCGCGAACTCGCCAGCGAAGGCATGGTGCCCGGCGCGATCGAGATCCCGGCGAACGGCCAGCCGGTCCTGTTCATGCGAGACCAGCCCGTCACCGGCGGATACCCGGTCATCGCCGTGCTCACCGAACACGCCCTCGCGCTCGCCGGCCAACTCCAGCCCGGCGTACGCATACGATTCCGCGAATACCGCAAGGACTGCAAGGAGCAGTGAATATGGAACGAGTACTGATCGCCAACCGCGGCGAGATCGCCGTCCGCATCATCCGCGCCTGCCGCGCCATGGACATCAAGACGGTGGCCGTGTACTCCACGGCCGACAAGCATTCGCTGCACGTGTACCTGGCCGACGAGAGCGTGTGCATCGGCCCGCCCGCCGCGCGCGACTCGTACCTGAACATCGCCGCCATCCTGTCCGCCGCGAAGGGCACCGGCGCGCAGGCCATCCATCCCGGCTACGGCTTCCTGTCGGAGAACTCGACGTTCGCGAAGCTGTGCCGCGAGAACGACATCGTGTTCATCGGCCCCGCGCCCGAGGTCCTGGACCGCATGGGCAACAAGAGCCAGGCCCGCAAGACCATGATGGAGGCGGGCGTGCCCGTGGTTCCCGGCACGAAGGAGCCCGTGCACCATCCGGAGGAAGCGCTGGCGATGGCACGCGAGATCGGCTGGCCCATCATGATCAAGGCGTCGTCGGGCGGTGGCGGCAAGGGCATGCGCATCAGCCACGACGAGCACGACTTCTCCGAGCAGTTCTCCATCGCCCAGCGCGAGAGCGTGGGCGCGTTCGGCGACAACACCATGTACCTGGAGCGCTGCGTGCTGAACCCGCGCCACGTGGAGGTGCAGGTGCTCGCCGACGATCACGGCAACGCTGTGGCGCTCTGCGAGCGCGACTGCTCCATCCAGCGCCGCCATCAGAAGCTTCTGGAAGAGGCCCCCTCGCCGGCGCTTTCCGAGAACCTGCGCCGCGACATGATGAAGGCGGCCCTGAAGGCCGTGCGCGCCGTGGACTACCGCAACGGCACCATCGAGTTTCTGCTGGACGAGCGCGGCCAGTTCTACTTCATGGAGATGAACACCCGCGTGCAGGTGGAGCACCCGGTCACCGAGGAGATCACCGGCACCGACATCATCAAGGAGCAGCTGCGCATCGCCGCCGGCGAGCCCATGAGCTGCGTGGGCCGCGCCCCGTTCACGCCGGCGGGACACGCCATCGAGCTGCGCATCAACGCCGAGGATCCCGAGCACGGCTTCCGCCCGTGCCCCGGCACCGTCACGCGCTTCGAGCCCCCGGCGGGCCCCGGCGTGCGCGTGGAGACCTACCTGCGCCCCGGTTCGCGCATCTCGCCCCACTACGACTCGCTCGTGGCCAAGGTGGTCGTGCACGGCCAGGATCGCGCCGAGGCCGTCGCCCGCGCCAAGCGCGCCTTGGACGAGTTCGTTATTGAAGGAATTGCAACAACTATCCCGTTCCACAAACGCGTGCTCGATAACGAGGTATTCTTGGCCGGTGATGCGACAACCGACTTTATCGAAACCCAGATGGGAGACGTACTATGACAGACCAGATGAACGTCGAGGGCCTTTCCATCGCCCCGGGGGTCATGGAGACCATCATCTCCGTGGCCGCCAGCGAGGTGGACGGCGTGGCCTCGCTGGGCTCCTTCGCCACGAGCGGCATCCGCTCCATGCTGGCGAGCAAGCCCTCCACCTCCGGCATCGAGACCAAGATGGACGAGGGCGGCAAGCTTTCCGTGGCGGTGCACGTGGAAGTCTACTACGGCTACGTGCTGCCCGAGCTGGCGGCCCAGCTGCGCACCGCCATCGCCGAGGCGCTGGCCACCCAGGCCGGTGTGGAGGTGTCCTCGGTGGATGTGTACATCGACGGCCTTCAGTTCAAGGCGTAGGTGGCGCGCGGTATGGCTCCGAGAATCCACGAGCGCACCCGCGACCGCGTGAGCGCGGTGCAGGTGCTCTATACGAGCGAGCTGACGGGAAAATCGCCCAGCGAGCTGCTCGACTGCGGGCTGTGCCTGGTGGCGCGCGAGGCTCCCGCCGATGAGGCCGAAGCCGCCGAGGCGGGCGCGTTCGGCCGCATCGAGGAGGGGACGCTGACCGACTACGCCTTGGCGCTCATCCACGGCGTGGAGGCGAACCAGGCTCAGGTAGATGAGCGTATTGAAGCGGCGTCCGAGAACTGGGCGCTCTCCCGCATGCCCATCGTGGACCGCTCCATTCTGCGCCTGGCCGTCTTCGAGATGTTCAACTGCGACGACGTGCCGGTGTCCGTTTCCATCAACGAGGCGGTGGAGCTGGCCAAGGGCTTCGGCGGCGAGGATGATTCGCCGCGCTTTGTGAACGGTGTGCTGGGGCGCATCGCGCGTTCTATGGAAGGTGACGGCGCGGGCGCGGTCGGGGTGGCCGGGGCTGATGCTGCTGCCGCCGGTCCGGTGGATGCCCTGGTGGGCGCCTCGGGCGCGGCCGCCTGTGTGCAGGTGGGGGTGTAGGCGCCATGGCCGACGAGCAGGGTCGCACCTTCGAGGACGTGCACGAGCGCCTTTCCGAGATCGTTGACGAGGTGTCCGCCGAGGGCATCTCGCTGGACGACGCCTTGAAGCTGTACGAGGAGGCCGTGAAGCTGGGCCTTTCCGCGTGCGACTTGTCCGAGCAGGACTTGGACGCGTTTCTGGCGACGGAAGAGGAAGGCGAGTCTTCCTCGGCTGAGGAGGGCGGCGCAAGCACCGCCCCTACGGGTTCAGCCGGCACGCCGTCTTCCGCTGACGCGCCCGCGCCCGGCGAGGCCTAAAGGAAACCGCCTATGGATGTCCCGCGCATACTCGATGCTATCAGCTCGCCGGCCGATTTGAAGGTGCTCGACAATGAGGAGCTGGCCATTCTCGCCCGCGAGATCCGCCAGGAGATCGTCGCCACCACCTCGGTCACCGGGGGACATGTAGCGTCGTCTTTGGGTGCCGTGGACATCATCGTGGCCCTGGAGAGCCTGCTCGACATGCCGCGCGACCGCGTGGTGTTCGACGTGGGGCACCAGGCCTATGCCCACAAACTGCTCACCGGCCGGCGCGAGGCGTTCAAAACACTGCGCACCTACGGCGGCCTTTCCGGCTTCACCAAGCCATCGGAGAGCCCTTACGACGTGCACCCGTCGGGTCACGCGTCCGACTCGCTTTCCATCGCCACGGGTCTCGCGAAGGCGCGTCAGCTGAAGGGCACCGACGAGAAGGTGGTAGCCCTCATCGGCGACGCGTCGCTCGCTGGCGGCATGGCCTTCGAGGCGCTGAACTACATGGGCAACGAGCAGTTGCCGCTCGTCGTCATCTTGAACGACAACGAGATGTCCATCTCGCGCAACGTGGGCGCCCTCATGAAGCATCTGGGCAACATCCGCGCCAACAGCCATTACCGCGAGGCGCGCGAGGGCCTGCAGGCGGCCATGGAGCAGGGCGGCCCTGCGGCTCGCGGGCTGCTCGGCTTCGGCAAGAACATGAAGGAATCCCTCAAGCAGATGGTGATTCCCCATACTATGATCTATGAATCGCTCGGCATCGTGTGCACCGCTCCCATCGACGGCCACAACATCGCCGAGCTGCGCGACGTTTTGTCGCTCGTGCTGGAAATGGATGGCCCGGCGCTTGTGCACGTGGTCACGCGGAAAGGGGAGGGCTACGAGCCCGCCCGCCGTGACCCCGAGGCGTTCCACGGCACCGGTCCCTACGATATTGCCACGGGCCGCGCGTTGAAGAAGCCCGGGCGCGCCCCCAGCTACACCGAGGTCTTCGGCGCGGCGCTCGCCGACGAGGCGGCCAACGACGCGGACGTGGTGGCCATCACGGCGGCCATGACCGGCGGCACGGGGCTAAAGACCTTCGCGGCTGAGTTCCCCTCGCGTTTTGTGGACGTGGGCATTGCCGAGGAGCAGGCGGTGGGCATGGCGGCCGGCCTCTCATCGGGCGGCAAGAAGCCCGTGGTGGCGCTGTACTCCACCTTCATGCAGCGGGCCGTGGATCAGATGATCATCGACGTGGCCCTGCCGGAGGCGAATGTGGTGTTCGCCTTCGACCGCGCGGGCCTGGTGGGCGATGATGGCCCTACGCACCACGGCGTCTTCGACATGGTGTACACGCGCATGGTGCCGAACATGCGGGTGCTCGCGCCCTCCGACGAGGCGGAGCTCGTGCACGCCCTGCACACGGCGCTCATTTTGGAAGGCCCCGTGTCGCTGCGCTACCCGCGCGGCGAGGCCGAGGGTGCGCCGTTGCCGGATGTGCCGGAAATCTTGGAAGTGGGGAAGTCCCGCACGGTGCGCGAGGGGGACGACGTGGCCCTGCTCGCCTTCGGTCGCATGGTGGGTCAGGCCCGCGCCGCTGCCGAGCTGCTGTCCGCCGAGGGCATCGAGTGCCGTGTGGTGGACATGCGCTGGGTGAAGCCGCTCGACGAGGAGGCCATCGCCGCTGCGGCGGCCTGTCGTTTGGTGGTCACGGTGGAAGAGGGCGTCATCGCGGGAGGCGCCGGCGAGGGCGTGTTGGAAGTGCTGGCCCGCCAGGGTGCCACGACGCCTGCCGTCACGCTGGGCATCCCCGACCGCTTCATCGGCCAGGGCCCCGTGTCCCAGCTCTTCGCCGACCTCGGCCTGAACGCCGAAGGCATCGCCGCCACGGTGCGCGAGGCGCTGCGATAGCGCCGTTCGCGCTCGTGCCGATCTGGATTAGACCAGCTTCTTCTCCATGATGTAGTCGTCCATGATGTAGCCGTCGCCGATGTCGGTTTCCACGGCGTCGACGACCTCGAAGCCCTTGGCCTTGTAGGCGCGGATGGCCATCTCGTTGTGCTTGTTCACCGTGAGGTAGAGGGCGTCCAGGCCGCGCTCGCGGGCGCGGCGCTCGTAGAAGCGGATGGTGGCCGAGCACAGGCCCTCGCCGCGGTGCTCCTTCAGCAGGTAGATCTTCGAGATGAAGAAGCGGTTCGTGTCCGCCTCCACGTGTCCGCCGGTGTAGCCGACGATGCGGGGGACGGCGGCGGTGCGGGCGAAATCCTCGGTGCCGCGGGCCAGCTCGCCGTCGCGGTCGGATTCGATGTCGTCGTTGACGCGGCCGGCCACGGTGTCGCCCTGGTCGTGGATGTCGGCGCCGTGCGTCGCCGCGCCCAGCTCGTGGGGCGTTTCGTCCTCGTGCTGCATGATGAAGAAGTACTCGTAGCCATTGTCGGCGATGTCGGTGCGGAAGGCATTCAGGCTCTGGAACTTCTCCACCATGTAGTCGGTTTGCGCTTGGCCGATGATGGCCGGCCAGTACTCGTTCCAAATATGGTAGGCCATATGGGCCAGGGCCTCGACCTCTTCGTCGCGCTCGACCTGTCGAAATGTAACGCTCATGGGTGCATCCTTCCGCGTCGTGACAAAACTTTTCGAAAAAGTGGTCACAAAATCGAGTTCTGGGTTTTCTTTACGGGAGATATGACCCAATTAACGGCTGCGAGCCTGCGCAATATAGCGTTTGGCGATATATCCCTCTTGTTCTCATGCTGCCTTGAGGCCTGCAAAAACCCAGAACTCGATTTTGTGACCAAATCGCGCCGATTTTTTGCAAGGGCAGCGCTGCCATTGTAATGCTTTGGCGGTTCGTGACGGGACACGTGGGCATTTGTTTCCGCCCAGTAACAAGGATTGGTCGCCAGTGTTAACACTTATTTTTGAGGGGGTTAACAATCATCGTTGAGCGCGCGGGTCACCAGGTGCCGTGGAACAATCGGGTTGTCCTTGCCGTTGGGCGCCTTGGGCGACAAGGGGTGGGGAGGCCCGCGCGGTGCGGCGCGCGGCGCCTCCCGACCTCTTTTCGCCGAGGGCCCGCGAACTGTGAAAGGGGTTGATCGCGATGATTGACACCGGTTCCACCGGGTTCATGCTCGTCTGCGCCATGCTGGTGCTGCTCATGACGCCCGGACTCGCCTTTTTCTATGGGGGTCTCTCCCGCCGCAAGAACGTCGTGAACACCATGGTGATGGTGTTCGGCGTGCTCGGCATTGTCGGGGTGGTTTGGGTCGTGTGCGGCTGGTCGTTCGCCTACGGCGGCGACGGGTCGCTGCCGTTCTT
>OGYH01003409.1_pt1 | contig 10671 bp, 7 predicted proteins | sample 1576511 | NCBI WGS metagenome assembly OGYH01 (sample SAMEA3541522, study PRJEB24748) | human gut metagenome | biome: human gut; feature: human-associated habitat; material: faeces | place: China | collected 2012 | reverse complement strand
GTGAAAATTGGGAAAACTGCTGATGCCAACTTTTTTTGGAGGTCAGCAAGGCCAGCAGCGGTACGGTCAGCCTTCACCAGGAGGACGTGGATATCGATATACTGGGCCTGCCCGTGTGCCGCGCCGGCCTGGTGGTCGATTTCGACGAAGAGGAGGCCCTGCGTCGCTTCGAAGAACCCGAAGTGGCCATCGAGGTGGATCTGCACGCGGGGGAGGAGTCGGCCACGATGTGGACCTGCGACTTCTCGCACGAGTACGTGACGATCAATGGAGACTACCGCTCATGAAATACGCTAACGAAGCTCGCGCCGAGGGCGTACCCGTACGCACCGGCGAGATCCTCTACGAGGCCATGCCATGGCTCAAGCAGGTGACGGGCAAGACCATCGTCATCAAGTACGGCGGCTCGGCCATGGAGAACCCCCAGCTGGCTGCCGAGGTTATGGCCGACATCGTGCTTTTGAAGATCTTGGGCGTGAACCCGGTGCTCGTCCATGGGGGCGGCAAGGCCATCAACCGCGCCTTCGCCAAGTTCGATCTGCCGGTGGAGTTCGTCGACGGCCAGCGCGTCACCACCGACGATGCCATGGATCTTGTGCGCATGGTGCTCACTGGGGAAGTGAACCAGCAGCTGGTGGAGGCCATGAACGCCCACGGGAACATGGGCGTAGGCGTATCGGGAACCGACGCCGGCATCATCGTGGCCGAGCAGGCCCGACCGGAGTTGGGCCGCGTGGGCAAGATCACGCGCATCAACACCCCGCTCATCGAAGACTTGGTGGCCGACGACTACATTCCCATCATCGCCTCCATCGCCATCGGCGAGGACGGCGGCTGCTACAACGTGAACGCCGACGTCGCCGCTGGCTACATCGCCGCGGCCATCGGCGCCCACAAGATCATCTTCCTCACCGACGTGGACGGCCTCTACGAGAACTACCCCGACCCCGACTCCCTCATCGCCGAGATGTCGCTGGGGGAAGCCGAGGCCATGGTGCGCGGCGACAAGCTGGCCTCGGGCATGATTCCGAAGCTGGCGAGCTGCGTGCGCGCCCTTGATTCCGGCGTCAGCGCGGCCCATATCATCAACGGCACGGTGCCCCATGCGCTTCTGCTGGAAATGCTCACCGACTCCGGCATGGGCACCATGGTGGGCGGCCTCGCCTCCGCCCAGTTCCTGAACGTCTCGCCGGTGAGCAAATTCGCCGCCAAACTCATCGAAAACCGTTAGGAGCATCCCATGACTCTCGCCCGCGAAATGGCTCTGGAATCCGAATACGTGATGGGCACCTTCGCCCGCAAGCCGGTGGAATTCGTCGAAGGCCACGGCATGACGCTCATCGACGATGCCGGCAACGAGTACCTCGACTTCCTCTCCGGCATCGGCGTCTGCAGCCTCGGCCACTGCCACCCCTCCATCGTGCAGGCCGTGAGCGATCAGGCCGCCAAGCTCATCCACGTGAGCAACTACTACTACATCGAGCACCGCGGGGAAGTGGCCCAGCTTCTGTCGAACATGCTGAACGCCTACGTCGATGAGCCGAGCCCCGAGACGTGGAAGACCTTCTTCGCGAACTCGGGCGCCGAGGCCAACGAGTGCGCTATCAAGCTGGCGCGCCTGTACGCCCGTCGCCGCACGGAGGCCGCCGGCAAAGATGCCGAGTTGGCCCCGCGCCTCATCGTCACGCTGGCCAAGAGCTTCCACGGCCGCACCTTGGCGACGCTTGCGGCCACGGCCCAGCCGGCCAAACAGGAGGCCTTCCAGCCGCTGCCGGCCGGGTTCACGGCCACGCCCATCAACGATGTGGAAGCGCTCGAGCGCCTGTTCGAGACCCAGGGCGACCGCATCTGCGCCGTCATGATCGAGTGCATCCAGGGCGAGAGCGGCGTACATCCCTGCACCGAGGAGTTCGTCGGCGCCATCCGCCGCCTCACCGAAGAGCACGGTGCGCTCATGATCTGCGACGAGGTGCAGAGCGGCATCTTCCGCACGGGGCTGCCCTACGGGTTCCAGAACTTCGGGGTGCTGCCCGACATCGTCACCATGGCCAAGGGCATCGCCTCTGGTGTGGTGGCCGGCGCCTGCGCGGCCAAAAGCTCCATCGCGGCGGCGTTCGCGCCGGGCGATCACGGCACCACCTTCGGCGGCTCGAACATCGCCATGGCCGCGGCCCATGTGACGCTGTCCACGCTGCTCGCCCCGGGTATGGGGGCGCAGATCGAGTCGGTCGGCGCCTATATGCGCGAGCGGCTGGCCCGGTTGCCCCACGTGCAGGAGGTGCGCGGCTTCGGCCTTATGAACGGCATCGACCTCACCCATGAGGCGCCGTCGGCTCCCGATGTGGTGGCCGCCGGCCTGGAAGCAGGCCTCGTCCTGAACGCCACCGGCCCCCATACGCTGCGTTTCCTGCCCCCGCTCATCTGCGCGGAAGCCGACGTGGACGTGCTGGTTCAGAAGCTGGAGCAGTTGCTGTAAAACGCCATCACATCGAGCCATCATCGAGCGACCCTTGCACAAAAAGCTTGGGTCGCTCTTGTATATAAGCGCACAATTTCCCAGGTAGAATAAGCAAATTTTTGTGCAACTGCACAGCACAGTGCACAATTAAATTGCGCCGTTTCCGCAAAAATTTTGAAATTCGGGGTTGACGACTTATAAATTAGGGCATAATGCCGTCAACCGCACAGCCGAGGGCTTACGGCGCAAGGCGCCAGGGCTCCATAACTCGGACGGCTGCGCGTACTTGAAAGGAATTGTCACGATGCAGGCAGCAGCTCTCATAGCTTCCAAGCACAGCGGAATCGCTGCTGCTGCCCCGTGCCCTCAGTTCCTCGCCGCGGCCTACGTCGACCGACGCCGACGTACCTCTTCTCTGCGACGCCGACGCGCGTAGCAGATCTTTTCGCGCGCTCAGCGCACCGCCGCGCGGCCCCGCCCGGGTCCGCCAAAGGCCGTGGCCTCCCGAAGTTCCTCTTCGAAACCTCAAGCACCATCGCGCAGGAACCCTGCGCATCGTCCCAGACGCGACTTCACGCCACGCCTTTCCATCGCAAAGCGAGCCGGGCACCCCATAAGGAAACCCAAAAGCAGCTCCCGACACGAAAGGCAACTCCCATGACTACGACGAACTCATCCCTTCACGACGCCCCGCAGATCTCCGCCAAGCCGGCCCCCGGCGAGAAAGAGCGGTGCGTGCTCGCCTACTCCGGCGGCCTCGACACCTCCGTGTGCATCAAATGGCTGCAAGAGGAATACGACCTCGACGTCATCGCCGTCGTGGGCGACCTCGGCCAGGAGCACGAGGGCCTCGAGGCCATCAAGGCCAAGGCGCTCGCCACCGGTGCCATCGGCTGCGCGGTCATCGACATGCGGGAGACCTTCGCCAACGAGTACCTCGCTTGCGCCATGGCCGCCAACGCCATGTACGAGAACAAGTACCCGCTCGTGAGCGCGCTCTCGCGGCCGCTCATCGCCAAGCACCTCGTGGCGGTGGCCCACCAGTTCGGCGCCAAGTACGTGGCCCACGGCTGCACGGGCAAGGGCAACGACCAGGTGCGCTTCGAGTCCTCGGTGCTCATGCTGGATCCGGCGCTCACCATCATCGCCCCGGTGCGCAACTGGGATCTCGGCTGCCGGGCCGACGAAATCGAGTGGGCGGCGGCCCACGGCGTGCCAGTGAAGGCCACGACCGACAAGCCCTATTCCATCGACGACAACCTGTGGGGCCGCGCCATCGAGTGCGGCGTGCTGGAGGATCCCTGGTGCGAGCCGCCGGCGGATATTTGGACGATGACGTGCGATCCGGCCTGCGCGCCCGACGAGCCCACCTATGTGGAAATCGAGTTCGACCAGGGCGTTCCCTGCGCGCTTGACGGAAAGGCCATGAGCTTCCTCGACATCATCTACGCCATGAACGATATCGCCGGCACCAACGGCTACGGCCGCATCGATATGGTGGAGAACCGGCTCGTGGGCGTGAAGAGCCGCGAGTGCTACGAGGTGCCGGGCGGTCTGGCCCTCATCCAGGCTCACAAGGCCCTGGAGGATCTGTGCCTGGAGCGGGGCGTGCTGCACCACAAACTCGCCATCGAGCAGACCTGGGCCGAGCAGGTGTACAACGGCCTGTGGTTCTCGCCGCTGAAGGAGGCCTTCGACGCCTTCCTCGCCCACACCCAGCAATGCGTGTCCGGCACGGTGAAGCTGAAGTTCTTCAAGGGTTCCTGCACCGTGGTGGGACGCAAGAGCACCTATTCGCTGTATGATTTCGGTCTGGCCACCTACGACGCCGACGACGCTTTCGACCACCAGGCCGCCAAGGGCTTCATCGACATCCACGGCCTGTCCTGCAAGGTGTGGGCGAAAAACCGGCTCGCCACGGGCGCGCGCATGCCCTCCTACGACGACGTGAACCTCGCGAACACCGCTTACGGCAAGATGAGCGCCGTGGTGGAGGAAGCCGAGGAGATTCTGGAAGGCGCCGACGCCGTCACGGCCTAGGGACGCTCAACGAGCACGACAACGAGGGGAGCGGGCGGTCTTGAGGGGCGCCCGCCTGGCTTACCGATTTACCGAGGAGACACTATGGCACTGTGGTCTGGAAGATTCACCGAAGGCGCCGATGCCTTTACCCAGCGCTTCGGGGCGTCGCTGCCCGTGGATCAGCGACTCTACGCCGAGGACATCGCCGGCTCTATCGCCCATGCTAACATGCTGGCCGCCCAGGGCATCATTGCGACCGCCGATGCCGAAGCCATTGCGGAAGGGCTCCAGGGCATTCTGGCCGACATCACCTCCGGCGCGCTCACGTTCGACGTGATGGAAAGCGAGGACATCCACATGGCCATCGAGGCGGAGCTGACCCGCCGCGTGGGGGATGCCGGGGCGCGGCTGCACACGGGCCGCTCGCGCAACGACCAGGTGGCCACGGACACGCGCCTGTACGCCAAGCGCCGCGCCGGCGAGCTCATGGCCGCCAACGTCGCCCTGCGCGAGGCGCTCATCGCCCAGGCCGAAGCGAACTTCGACGTCATCCTGCCGGGCTACACGCACCTGCAGCATGCCCAGCCGGTGCTGTTCTCGCACCATATGCTCGCCTACGTGCAGATGCTCGCGCGCGATTACGAGCGCCTCGCCGCCGCCCGCGACGCCGCCGACGCGTGCCCCTTGGGAGCCGCCGCGTTGGCTGGAACCACCTACCCGCTCGACCGCTTCGCCACGGCTGAGGCGCTCGGCTTCGACCACCCCATCCCGAACTCGCTGGATGCCGTGTCCGACCGCGACTTCCTGCTCGACCTCATCTACGCCTGCAGTGTGTCGTGTTTGCACCTGTCGCGTTTGTGCGAGGAGATCGTGCTGTGGTCGTCGGCGGAGTTCGGCTTCATCACGCTGTCGGACGCCTACTCCACCGGCTCCTCCATCATGCCCCAGAAGAAGAACCCCGATTTCGCGGAGCTTATCCGCGGCAAGTCGGGCCGGGTCGTGGGCGATCTGGTGGCCCTCATGATGACGCTGAAGTCGTTGCCGCTTGCCTACAACAAGGATCTGCAGGAGGACAAGGAAGGCGCCATGGACGCCGCCGACACCCTGGAGGACTGCTACGTATGCGCCGCCGGCATGATCGCCACCATGACGGCGAACGCCGACGCCATGGCCGCCCAAGCGAAGAAGGGATATCTGGCCGCGACGGATGTGGCCGATTACCTGGCCAAGAAGGGCCTGCCATTCCGCCGGGCCCACGAGATCGTGGGGCATCTGGTGCTTCTGTGCGACCAGCGCGGCTGCGATTTGGAAGACCTCACGCTGGACGATTTCAAGGCGGAGAGCGATCTCTTCGAATCCGATATCGTGGAGTGCCTGAACCTGCCCGCCATCGTTGCCGCCCGCACCACCTTCGGCGGCACGGCCCCCGAAGCGGTGCGCGTGCAGCTGGCGGCCGCCAAGGCGCAGCTGGAAGGTGCTTGCGCATAGCTCGCTTTCAAAGGGCTGAGGCTCGGCCTGTTCCATAGCGGGAAATTAGATGCTCGTGATTATTACAATCACGAGCATCTTACGTTCGGGGGACAGACTGCTGGGCTGTCCTCTGTGCATTTCCTGGTGGCGGCTCCATCTTATGAACCCTCCATAACTCATTGGTAAAATGGCCAGACCTATAACTGATGGAGGTTAATTCGTGGGTTCTCGCGCAATGAAGGGCCGTAAGGGCACGAAAGTAAAGAATAAGAAGGTCATCGTTTTGTCGGTGCTGGGCGTGTTCGTCGCCTTTATCGCGGCGGGCGTGTTCGGCGTGGTGACGCTGTGCAACTCTTGGCTGGAAGATCTGCCCGACTACCAGAACGCCGACGCTTACAACTCGGCGCAGCCAACCATGGTTTACGCATCGGACGGCACGACGCTGCTCGCCGAGTTCCAGCTGGAGAATCGCGACCCGGTGGCTCTCGACCAGATTAGCGAGTACGTGCTGAAGGGCACCGTCGCCACCGAGGACGAGCGCTTCTACACCCACTCCGGCGTCGATTACCTCGGTGTGGCCCGCGCGCTCGTGAACAACCTCATGGGCGGCGAGCTGGAGGGCGCCTCCACCATCACTCAGCAGTTCGTGCGCAACACGATTCTTTCCGACGAGATGCGCGACATCTCCTTCAAGCGCAAGATCCGCGAGATGTACATTTCCCAGAAGCTGGAAGAGCAGTACTCCAAAGACGAGATCCTGCTCATGTACCTGAACACTATCAACTACGGTTCCGGTGCCTACGGTATCGAGGCCGCCGCCGAGCGCTACTTCTCCAAGGACGCGAAGGACCTCACGTTGAACGAGGCGGCCACGCTCGTGGGCATTCCCCAGTCGCCCACCTACAATAACCCCATCGATTATCCGGACAACTGCCTGAAGCGCCGCAACACCGTGCTCGACCGCATGGTGTCCAACGGGGTTATCACGGCGGAGGAGGCCGACGCGGTGAAGGCCGAGCCCATCGAGCTGAACCCCTCCGAGCCCTCCATGACGGGCATTCTGGCCTACCCCTACTTCACGAGCTACGTGCGCAACCAGCTGACCAACCCCGAGGGCAAGTACGCCTATTCCACCTCCGAGCTGTTCAAGGGCGGGTTGAAGGTGATCACGACGCTGGATATCGAGGCCCAGACCGCCGCCGAAGAGGCTGCGGCCGAAAAGGAAGAGGAGGCCGGCGATCCCTTCGAGGTGGCCATGGCCGTTGTGAACCCCGAGAACGGCTACATCGACGCGCTGGTGGGCGGTCGCGATTACGAGAGCTCTCAGGTGAACATGGCCACGGGCGAGGGCGGCGCGGGCCGTCAGGCCGGATCGTCGTTCAAGCTGTTCACGCTTTTGGCGGCTATCAACGAGGGCATCGACCCGGAAACGCTCATCGATGCCGGCTACAAGGTTGATTTGGAGGGCGGCGAGCCTGTCTACAACAACGATAAGGCCGATTACGGCACGCGCACCATCAAGAGCGCTTTCGGCGTGTCGTCGAACACGGCGTTTATTCGCTTGCTTCTCTCCGTGGGCGTCGATAAGGTGATCGAGATGGCCCACGCCATGGGCATCACCTCCGATTTGCCGGCGGTGGCGGGCCTTACCCTGGGCATCGGTTCGGTCACGCCGCTCGAAATGGCTGACGCCTATGCCACGGTGGCCAACGGCGGCGTCCACTACGATCCGGAGTGCATCATCTCCATCGAGGACAAGAACGGCAACGTCATCGTGGACAACACCGACCCCACGGGCGAGCGGGTGTTCTCTCGCGAAGTGGCCCGGGCGGCCCTCGATTGCATGGAAGTGGTCATCGACAACGGCACCGGCAAGGCGGCTCGCCCCGATAACGGCCAGGAGGCCGGCGGCAAGACCGGTACCACCGACGACAAGAAGGACAGCTGGTTTTGCGGTGTGACCCCGCAGTACGCCGTGGCCATCTGGCTGGGCGACCGCTCCGACTATTCCGAGGCCCAGGCGACGACTACGACGGCGGCCAGCGTCTTCGGCGATTTCATCGACAAGATGATCTCCCCGACGCAGACGGTGAAGTTCTTCGAGGCAGATAAGCCCGAGTACAAGAAGGATTACCGCGACGAGGACAACCATATCGGCGGCTACTACTCTTCCAAGAAAAAGAAAGACGACACCGAGGTGACCACGAAGCAGGATGATGAGGAGACGCCCGAGGGCGACGGCGACGAGAACGGCGGCAACGAAGGCGGAGAGGGCAACGAGGGCGGCGGCAACGCCGAGCCGACACCGACACCGACGCCGGAGCCTACCCCGGAGCCCGAGCCAACGCCGGAGCCGACGCCGGAGCCGACGCCCGACCCAGCCCCGGACGACGGTGGCGGCGAGGGTGCCTAAAGCAGCGTAGCCGCGACATAATTGTTGCGATACCGTGACGGCGGTACGGGCCCGGGGGTGCGGACTGCTATCATAGCGAACGAGAAACCAAAGCCTCGCTCGACGAGGCTGCCCTGAGCAAGCAACCGGTGCCTCAAGGCACCGAAGACGGGAGAAATCATGAGGAAACGTACCATCGCGCGGGTTTTGGCTGTGGCCCTTGGCGCGGCTTTGGCCCTCGGCGCTCTTGCCGGTTGCCAGTCGCCGGCCACTGGAGCCACCGACCAGCAGCAGGCCAATCGCACCTACATGACCAAGGTCAACCAGGCGGTGGAGGAGCTGAACACGCGCCTCGGCGAATTCGACGAGGCGGTGGCTCAGGAGAGCGTCGTCAATATGCGCAACAAGGCCAACAGCGCCTTCGAGGCCATTGACGCTCTGGCGGCTATCGATACGCCGGACGCCATGAAAGACCTGCAGACGAACTACGTCGACGGCTGCAACAAGCTGAAGGATGCCCTGAACAGCTACATCGATTTGTACACGGAGATCAGCAGCGCAACCGAGGAGGCGCCCTTCGACTTCAGCGCCTACGACGGGCGCGTGAAGGAAATCCAAGACGCCTACAACGAGGGCATCGACAAACTGAAGGCCGCCGACGAAGAGGCTTTGAAGCTGAATGAAGACTAATCAAGTAGAACTGCTGGCGCCGGCCGGCAATATGGCGGCGCTGCATGCGGCGGTGGCTGGTGGGGCCGATGCGGTGTATCTGGGGCTTGAGACCTTCAATGCGCGGCGCGGGGCCGACAACTTCACCCTGGAGACGCTGCGGGAGGCCTGCGACTTCGCGCATCTGCGCGGGGTTTCCGTCTACGTCACCATGAACACCATCATCCTGCCCGACGAGGTAGGGGAGGCCTTGGAATGCGTGCGCCAGGCTTACCGCGCCGGAGCCGACGGCTTCATCGTACAGGACATCGGCCTGGCTGCGGAGATCTCCCGCACGCTCCCCGAAGCGTCGCTGCACCTTTCCACGCAGATGAACACCCACAACCTTGCCGGCGTGCGCGCGGCGGCCCGCTTAGGGGCCGAGCGCATTACGCTCGCCCGTGAGGTGTCGCTGGACGAGATCGCCCTTCTGTGCGCGGCGGCGGCCGAAGAGGGGATGGAAGTGGAGGTGTTCGCCCACGGCGCATTGTGCGTGTGCTACTCGGGCCAGTGCTTCATGTCCTCCATGATCGGCGGCCGCTCGGCCAACCGGGGGATGTGCGCTCAAGCGTGCCGGCTTCCCTATGAGCTGCAGAACAAGGCTCTGCAGAAGAGCCTTCCCTCGCCGGGCGATCACTTGCTTTCGCCCCAGGATCTGTGCACGGTGGATCGCGTGGACGACCTCGTGGCCGCCGGCGTGGCGTCGCTTAAAATCGAGGGCCGCATGAAGTCGCCCGAGTACGTCTTCGCCGTGACCTCCGTCTACCGCAAAGCTCTCGATGCTGCTTTGGCGAAGGAGAACGCGGCTATCACCGATGCCGATCGCGACCGCCTCACCGATGCCTTCTCCCGCGGTTTCACCACGGCCTATCTGGACGGCAAACGCGGCAACGATATCATGAGTTACCAGCGTCCCAACAACCGCGGCCTGTTCCTCGGCCGCGTCGACGAGGTGCGCGATGGCGCCGCCTATTTGAAGAGCGCCCATGCTCTGACAGAAGGCGACGTCCTGGAGTTCTGGACGCGCAAGGGCAACGGCACGCTGACGCTGGGGCCGGTGCGCACCGACAAGAAGGGCCGCTACCATTTGCCGCTGGAAGGCAAGACGCGCACGGTGAAGGCCGGCGACCGCGTTTTCCGCGTCCGCAGTGCCGAGGCCGCCTTCGAAGACGACGCCCGTGAGCCCCGCGTGCCCCTCGTCGGCACCGCCACCCTCCACATCGGCGAGCCTCTTCGCATGGAATTCCGCCCCGCAGCCGAGGCCGATATCGAAGGCGCTCCCCGCACCACCCTCGCCGTTGCCCGTCGCCTGCAAGTGGCCTTCCCCGATGGGGTTTCCGGTGTCGCCGAAGGCGCGCCCGTAGAGGCGGCTCGCACCCGCGCCGTCTCCTTCGACGACGTCGCCGCCCACATCGACCGCCTTGGCAACACGCCCTACCAGCTGGTGAACCTTACTATCGATATGGACGACGGCGTCGGCATCGGCTTCTCGGCCCTGCATGGCGTGCGCGCGGCGGCGCTGGACGTCCTCACCGAGGTGCTTACCGCCGAGGGCCACGGCCGCACCCTGCCCCGCACCATCCCGCGCGAGCCGCTGCCCGCAGCGCGTCCCACCGGCTGC
>OGYH01003407.1_pt1 | contig 10672 bp, 8 predicted proteins | sample 1576511 | NCBI WGS metagenome assembly OGYH01 (sample SAMEA3541522, study PRJEB24748) | human gut metagenome | biome: human gut; feature: human-associated habitat; material: faeces | place: China | collected 2012 | reverse complement strand
CTCGGCGCCGGACACGCTGGCGTTGCGGGCGATGAGGTAGCCCAGGCCCGCGGCGGTGAGGATGCCCTCGCGCAGCTGGTCGTGGGAGAAGCCGCGCTCGTCGCGCAGGGCCAGAAGCACGCCGGGGAGCACGCCGGCCGAGCCCGCGGTGGGGGTGGCCACGATGACGCCCATGCGCCCGTTGGTCTCCAGGGTCGCCAGGGCGTACTGGGCCGCCCGGGCTGCCAGGGGATCTACCAAGCGATGCTGGGGATCGGCATCTTCCAAGGCCGCTCGCAGTTTCGCCGCCTCGCCGCCGATGAGGCCGCCCACGGAGGGCTGCGGGTTGCCCAAGGGCTCGGTGGCGGCGTTGCCCATCACTTCCAGAACGCGATCGAGGTAGGCGTCGATGCCCGCTTCGGTGCCCTGCTTGGCGCACAGCGCCTCCTCGCGGGCGCGGAAGGCCTGGGCGATGGTGACGTTCTCGCGCTCGCACAGCTCCAGAAGCTCCTCACCGGATGCGTAGTCCCAGCGGGCGAATCGCTCCTCGGCATCCTCGGGCACGGGCACCTCCTCGCCGTCGCCGGCGCAGGTGGCGGGTACGACGCGCGCGTTGATGATGTCCGGGTGGTCCATCAGAAGCTCGCGCACGCTCGCATCCACGGCGCTATCGGTCTCAAGGACGGTGTAGGCGTCGCCGCGCTTGGCCGTGCGGTGCAGGTTCGCGTTGGCGATGTTGATGCCGCAGCCGGCCAGCACGCCGGCGATGTGGGCGAGCACCCCGCGCTCATCGCGCTGGTGCACGACCACGCTCGTGCGTTCCCCGGTGATGTCCACGTCGATGCCGTTGATACGCCGAATGACCGCCGCGCCGCCCCCGATGGAGACGCCCCGCATCTCCAGGGTGCGCCCCTCGCGGCTCTCGCAGCGGATGTCCACGGTGTTGGGGTGCGCCACCTCGGTGGTCGTGTCCCAGACGATGTCCACCTGCACGCCGGCTGCCTTCGCCAGGGCGAAGGCGTCGGCCACGCGCGGGTCGTCGGTCGCAAGCCCCAGGATGCCGGCCACCAGCGCCTTGTCGGTGCCGTGGCCGGATCCGGTGGCGGCGAAGGAGCCGTACAGGGTGAAGACGGCGCGTTCGGGCTGCTCGCCGAAGAGCTTCCGCGCCATGGAGGCGAGGGCCAAAGCCCCCGCCGTATGCGAGCTGGACGGTCCCACCATGATGGGGCCGATAATGTCCCTCAGACCATAGGTTTTCACAAGAGCTCCTTTCGCGTTTCTCATCCGCAGAGCAGTTCAGGGCTTCATTTCATCGAAGAAGCCTATCATAGCCCATCGCCTAACGGGCGCAGAGGCGCTATACTGCCTCAAAACCGTAAGTTGGTGAGAAAGGGGAACCTTCATGTCTTCCAAAATCCTCGTCGTGGGCCATCGCAACCCCGACAACGACTCCATCGCCGCAGCCGTGGGCTACGCGCATCTGAAGAATGCGCTGGCCGCCCGCGACGGCGAGGCCGACGCCGTCGAGTACGTGCCCGCCCGTCTGGGGCCGCTGCCGGTGGAAAGCGCCTGGATTCTGGAGCAGAACGACATCGCCGAGCCGGTGCTCATCGAAAACGTGAACCCTGTCGAGCGCGATGGCGAGGAAGTCAAGCAGAAGGTCATCCTCGTGGATCACAACGAGATCGGCCAGGCGGCCCCGGGTATCGAGAACGCCGATGTCGTCGAGATCATCGACCACCATCGCATCGCCGATGTTTCCACGGCCAACCCCATCCTCTTTTTGAACCTCCCCATCGGCTCCACGGCCACCATCGTCACGCTTCAGTTCCGCCAGACCGGCATCGAGCTGCCCGACTCCATCGCCCGCGTGCTTCTGTCGGCCATCCTCACCGACACGGTCATCATGAAGTCTCCCACCTGCACCCAGGTGGACGTCGACCAGGTGAACTTCCTCGCCGACAAGCTCGGCATCGACGCGGTGGAGTACGGCATGGACATCTTCCGCACCCGCGGCGGCGAGGACAAAATGCCCATCGCCAAGTTGGTCGAGGCCGATTCCAAGGAGTTCAAGGTCAACGACGACGTGACGGTGCTCATCGCCCAGCGCGAGACGGTAGACCTCCCGACCGTGATGGCCCGCGAGGCGGAGATTCGCGATCACATGAAGAAGCTCGTGGAAGACAACGGCTACGAGTTCGCCCTGCTGCTCGTCACTGACATTCTGGCCGAGGGCTCGCAGTTCATCGTGGAGGGCGATCCGGCCCGTGTGAACCGCGTCTTCGAGATCGAGTGCTGCGAGGGCGGCAACTGGATGCCCGGCGTGCTGTCCCGCAAGAAGCAGGTGGCGGCCCCCATTCTTGCCTCGTAATAATTCCTTGAGGAATTATTACGCGACGCTGCGGGTCCGACAGGCACCTGGCCTTGCCCCTTGTTTTTGCCACGGCGCGGCACGAAGGCCGCTTGGGCAAAAGGCGGGGCAAATCCAGGCACCTGTCGGACCCTCGCTGTTTTCCTTGGGCGCATCCCTGCGACAAAAAATTTAGGAATTTTGGAAAGAAGGACCCTTATGAACCCCGATCGCGTGCTTGAATCGTTTTTGGAAATGGTGGCCATCGAGAGCCCGTCATGGCACGAGGTTCCCATGGCAGCTTATTGTGCAGAAAAACTGGCGGAGATGGGATTCACGGTCACCTTCGACGCTTCTGCGGCGGAAACGGGGTCGGATACGGGCAACCTCATCGCGCATTTGCCCGGCACGGTGCCGGGGCGCATCGGATTCTCGGCGCATCTGGACACGGTGAAGCCCTGCGCGGGCATCGAGGCGGTCATCGAGCAGCGCCATATCTGCGACGACGTCACCTGCCGCATGGCCGAGGTCGTCTGCTCGACGGGGGAGACGATTCTCTCAGCCGATGACAAGGCCGGCATCGCCGCCATTTTCGAGGGGCTGCGCTCGGTGTTGGAGTCCGGTGCGCCCCGGCCCGACATCACGGTGCTGCTCACCACCTGCGAGGAGCAGAGCCTGCTAGGGGCCGGCGCCTTGGCCGAGGGCGCGCTCGCGTGGCCGGAGAATCTGCCGGCGGCTACCCCGGAAGCCGAGCGCGACGGACGTTTCCCGCTGTTCGTGCTCGATGCGGACGGGGCGCCGGGCACCATCATCATGGGCGCGCCCTACCACTGGACGCTGCGCGCTCGCATCGAGGGCCGTGCCGCCCATGCCGGCGTGGAACCGGAGGAGGGCGTCTCCGCCATTCAGATCGCCGCAGCCGCCGTGGCCGCCATGCCGCTTGGGCGCATCGACGAGTGCACCACGGCCAACGTCGGCCGCATCGAGGGCGGCGTGGCCGTGAACATCGTGCCCGCCGTCGTGACGCTCATGGGGGAGTGCCGTTCGCTGTACGAGGATCGCGTGCTCGCCCAGCGCGACGCCATGACCCGCGCCTTGGAAGAAGCCGCCGCCCGCTTCGGCGGCCAGGTGGAAGTGGCCTGGGAGCTGGACTACCCGGCTGTCGTGCACGAGCCCGGCGACGCCATCGTCGCGCATTTGGAGGCCGCTGCGGCCACTTGCGGCCTTGAGTCCCGCCACGCCACCTCCGGCGGCGGGGCCGACGCGAACATCCTCGGCACGAAGGGCGCCGACGCCATCACCCTCGGCATCGGCATGACCAACTTCCATTCCGTCGACGAGTATATAGAGGTAGCCGACCTCCAGAACATGGCCCGCTACGTCGAGGCCATCATCGCCGAGTACGCGGGGTAGCTTCAGGAGCGATCCCGTGGGGGGCGACCAAGGCGCCCCCCCTTGCACGGCCTTTTCCGGCAGGGAGGGCCTTGTCCCGGCACCTGCGGGGACAAGGCTCGGATTTTGGCAGATGCGGGTACCAAACCGCCTGTTTTGCCAGGCGCAGGGAACCAAACCGCCCGTTTTGGTTGAACTGCGACAAGCCATCTACCAGGCATTATAGGAAGTTTTCCCAGATCAGAGCTTCGGGCGAAACTGGAGGTTTGGTACCCGTGGACTGCCAAAATCCGAGGTTTGGTATCGTCTAAGACAAGATCGCGTGAAAGGCTATGCTTCAGTTTCCGGTATGCGTAGGGATACGCGTCGGGCTCGCTCTTCGACGAGATCGCCAAAGACGCTGCGAGCAAACTCAAATTCGTTTTCGTGGCGACGCAAGAAGTTGCGCATGCGCAGGTAGTCGCGCACTTCTACGGCGTCTTCGCTCTCGTCCTCCATGACTTCTTGGGCGAAGGCGCGGGCGCGTTCGATGGAGTCGGCGTCGTCGGCTTCGAGTTCAGCCACATATTGCGTGCGTTCGCCTGCTGGCGCGTAGAACAGGAAAAGGTTGGCGAACTTCCCTTGAGGTCCCTCGGAGAGGCCTTGGGCGGCCTTCTGCTCCGCAGCGGCGCGATCGACGAGAATCTTGCCGTTGTCGCGGCGGCCGGGCAGCACGCCCGAGGCCACCATGGCATTCACGCGGAAGCGACTCACGCCGAGTATCTCGCCAGCTTCGGCAGACGAGATGAGGTCGCTGTCCTCGTCGGCTATCCTTCCCACTTTCAGGCCAGCTGTTGAAATCGGTGGGGCCAGCTCCAGGCTGCGCTTCGCCTCCTCTAGGGTGGTGAGCGTTTTGAGGGGAAGGTGTGGATAATGGATCTCGAACCCTTCGGCGGTTTTCTCGATATAGCCGCCCGGCACGGGGCGGTCGTTGATGGACAGATCCCAGCGCGAGGGCTCGCCCTCGGCGCCGCAATACTCGGTCCAGGTTCTGACTTGGGTTGACATGGGGTTCCTCCTCGTGGTTACAGAGATTGGACAGGGTTCTCAAGGGGCGTCTTGGAAAAGGAGCGGCAAATGGGGTAGGTACCTCCAAACTGCGCTTCGATGGCGGCGATCATCGACGTCTGCCCCATATCCTCGAGCATCTCGCGGGTGATCCAGCCATAGCCCAGAAGCTCGTCGGCCAATTCGGCACAATAGGCGCAGCGCTGGCATTGTCTGTTGCAAGTGGAGGTGCGTTTGAAGAAATTCGTCCTGCCAAGTGCCTTGTTGTCGATGTGCGCGCGAAATTCGATGCCGTAATAGCCGATGGAGCTGCACAGCAGATCGAAGAGGTTGCCGTCGTAGGACTCGTCCAAGTAGGCTTCGGTGCAGCGAAGCACTTTGCTCGGCATCATATCGCGGCCGACAATTTTGAAGAAGCTTGTGATGCCCTCGTAGCGGCGCATATCTTCGGGCCTGATCCAGTTCGATTTGAAAATCTGCCCGGCATCGCGGCCGATGATGTCGCCGCAAGCGAAAGAGAAGGCGTTGCCCTCGTCGCGCTCTTCGTGGGATTTATGGGAGATCAAGTTCATGTGGAACTTGCGGTAGGGGCATTTGTTCAAGCACCCCTCGTTTACCATGAGCTTGAGCTCTACGCCAAGTTTCTCGCGGATTTGCCGCAAGAGCTTCAGGTCGCGGTTGATGCTCGTGTCCACGGTCATAGTGGTGGCGCCTGCTAGCGCGAAGGCTTCGGCGCGGGAAAAGCAATCGATGTCAGCGAGGACTGAGGCGCTGATTTCAAGGTTCGGACAGGTTTGGCGCGCTTGTTCGATGAGGAAGGGATTGGCCAGTGTCACTGCCTCAATGCCGTGTTGCTCGTGCATATCGCGAATGAATCCGATTTGGCGATTGAGGGTCTCCTCGGCGTACCAATCCCCGCCATCGCACGTGGAATTCATCGTGATGTCGACGCGGATGCCCGCCTCGCGAATGACGCTGACCACTCCGACGAACTCGTCGAGGGTCGTCACGTTTCCAACGCGGCCCGAACCGGTGATGGCTTGCGGCGCATTCAGGTAGATCTCCCGAATAACGTTGCCGTTGCGTCTTTGAAGCGCGATCAGCTGTCGCAGCGTGGCGGCGTCTCCGTTATAAGGAACGGAAAACTCGAGTTGAGCCACAGAGCCCCTCCTTCCTCTCTCGTTTAGAAAAAGGGCCCGCTTTTCAAGAGCGGGCCCGCTTGTGCTCATCGGCGCCAGGCCGGGTCTAGGCCTCGGTTGCGGCATCCCAGGGTTCGAGGGCGGCGGCATTGCGGCCGGCGATACGGCCAACGCACCAGTTCTCGGAGCCATTGCCGCCGGTGATGGCGTAAGTGTGGCCATTCATGTTGCCGAACGAGCCGGCGGAGTACAGGCGCGGAATCGGGTTGCCGCTCGGATCGACGATGTTGGCGTTCTCGTTGCGGCGAGCACCGCCGATGGTATTGCAGATGCCCGGGTACAGCGGAATGGCGTAGAACGGACCGGTCTCGACCTTTGCCAGCTGCTGGCGGCCGAAGTCCTCGTCAGCGCCCTTGTCGCACAGCTCGTTCCAGCGGGCAACGGAGGCCTTCAGCTTCTCAGCGTCCATCTTGTCGTCCCATTTGCTGGCGGCGATGTTGGCGGCCAGCTCGTCCAGGGTGGCGCCGGTGGTAATCCAGCCACGCTCGAGCTCCCATTTGTTGTCGGCAGACCATCCGGCCCAGCCACCGAGTTCGGGATCGAGACCCTCGGTCATGTAGCCGATGCCCATGCCACCGTTCTCGGTGGCCGCGCCGCCGACCATGCCGCCCCAGGAGCCGCCGTCGAAGGAGGTCTGATCGAAGATGTACCAAGAGGGAATACGGTCGAAATCGCAGATCTCCTCATCGAAATTGGCGTAGGGCTTCCAGCCACCATGGGGGCTGAAGATTTCCTCGTTACCCCAGCGTTCGCCTAGGCGAGATACTTTGATGTAATTGGGCGTGGGGCTCTGCACGGAAACGCCCCCGGGCACGATCTCCGGATCGTCGAACCAGGCGTCGTCGCCGCCACAGACCTGCTGCATGTGCCACAGGTCGGCACCCACCTTCTGGGCCATGGTGATGCCGTCGCCGGTGTTGTACTTCCAGCCGTAGAAGCCGCGCATCGGGTAGCACTTCAGATACTTGGCCTGCAGCTCCTCGTTGAATTCGAAGCCGCCAGTGCACAGGATGACGCCCTTGGAGGCCTTCACGGCCTTGGGGGTCTCGTCGGTTCCCATGAGGGTGTAGCAGCCGACGATCTCCTTGGTGACGGGGTTCTGGATGAGCTCCTCGTCGTGGCATTCGAACAGCACCTCGATGCCGCGGTCGGCGCGATGTTGGTCCATGGCCTCGAAGAAGCCCGCGCCGTAGCCGTCGCCGGAACCGACGTACATCTCCTCGTAGCCAGTGAAGATGTTGTACTCGGCACGGGGGCTATCGCCCAGGGTGTACTCGAGGCCGTACTCGTCGGCGTAGTCGGGGTTTTGCACGGCTTCCTCGGCCCAGGCCTGGCAGACCTCCATAGGTGTCTGCCCATGGAAGGCCTCGAAAGCAAACTGAGCGGCCGCGTCGGCATCGTGGGGGGCAGTCCACTGACCCATGTTGATAGACGAGGACCCGCCTCCGCGGAACGGCGATTTCTCCAGATAGAGCACTTGAGCGCCCTCGTCGAAGGCGGTGATGCCGGCCCACAGGCCCGCTCCGCCGTAGCCGATCACCAAAACGTCGGTCTCGTAGTCCCAGGTCTCGGGCATCCACTCGGGGGTGCTGCCAGTCTCAGAGAGCGCAGCGTCGTTGTTGGCGCACCCGGCCAGGGCGGCGGCGCCGGCAGCGCCGGCGGCAGCCAGGGCGGAGCCCTTCAAAAAAGAGCGGCGAGATACTTCCTCCATGTTTTCCTCCTTAATAAGGCTTGCTATGTCATCCGCCGGAGTGCGGATGATGCTGAGATGGGAATGGCCGCACTCGGGCCCCGTAGGGGGAGGGATTGACGGGGTCCGAGCGGAACCGGAGTCAATTAAATGCGCCGGGCCTTACTCGTGGCAGGTGTTGCACTCGTAGACGTCCATGTGGTGGCAGCCCTTGCATGCCTTCTTTGCCGTGTCCTCGATGGTGTCGTCGGAATGCATGCTGTGACAGCTGCCGCAGTCGATGGTCGTATGATCTTCGTTCTCGGGCAGGGCGTGGGGGTTCACTACCGTGCCGTTGGCGTCGGTGAGGATGGCGCAGGCTTCAGTCTTGGCGGCCAGGTCCTCCTGGCTGCCGTGGCAACCACTGCTGAAGCAGGCGGTGGCATCGATGGTGGTCTTTTTCAGCCGTTTGGGCGTCTTGTCGCCGAACTGCACGCCATCGTGGGCGGTCGCCAGGCTGTCGATGTCGCTATGGCAGGTGGTGCACTCCTGCGTCGCATGGTTAGATGCGGGCATCGTCGCGTCGCCGAGCGAGTCGCCCTCGGTGCTGTGGCAGGTGGTGCAGTCGGCATCTGCGGAGAACGCGAAGTCCCCTGTCATTGCGGCGTTCTCGTCGGCTTCAGCCTGTGAGCCGCTGCCCGTTTCGCTGAGATCTGCCGTTTTCGGGGCGCAGCCGACAGTGCCCAGGGACATAAGTGCGATGACACCCGCGACAGCGGAGGCAAGAACGATCTTGCGCAGGGATACGTGAGCCATGCTCCTCTCCTTCCAAGTGGCTCCGGCGGCTCTCTCGTCGTCCCGCCGGATTGAATTCGATGGGCGGCATTGTGCGTCCTCGTCGCCGAAATGCCATCATCCAAAGCCGATGCTTCGCGGGAGGAGACAGATTATTTTGCTGCCAAGCCATCATCTGAAAAGGATGAAAGACCAGGTGGGATAAGGGATGACGAAGGACAGATTGTGGGTGGTTCTCGGCCTTGCCCTTGCTATACTGCCCTTGACCGCACATCGATACGGGAGGGTCGGCGATGGTAGGAATTACGAAGGACGATGGCGCGCTACCGTCTCGGGGGCTAGGAGGGGCTTCCGAGAAGAGCGGGCTTTTGGTGGTTCTCGGGTATATTGGCGCCCAAACGTGGCTTCCCATTGTCGGCGTGGTAGCCGATATGTATCGCGGGGGCGATCTGGCGCTGTCGGGGCTGAACCCCCTTCTCTTTTCTTATCTTGTTGTTTTGGGGACGACGGCGTGCGCAGCGTCTTTCGCGCGTTGGAGGGACGAATGGTCTCGAGGCGTCTTCGGGGCGTTTGCGGGCGCGTTGGCTGCCATCGCCGGCGCAGCGCTTCTGCTCGTTCCCGAACGGGGCGCCTCTGTGGCAGTTGCGGTTCTACGCGTCGTGTCCGGCGCGCTGCTCGGCTTGGGCGGCGGTTTGCTCACCATGGTATGGAGCGAACGCTTTGGACGGCTGGATGCTCCGGCGCGCTCCCGGGTTTCGTTTCTCGTCGTACTCGCTGCCTGCCTGCTGGCGGCCTTCGCTCAGTCCATAGGCATCCACTGGTTGCTGCTTGCAGTGGTCGCCGTGTTCTCGGCGGTGTCCAGCGCCTTGTTCATGGTGTCGGCGTCTCGCGGTGAGGCTCCTGCTAAAATCTCTTCGCCAGTGACGCATCTGCCGGGGGCTTTTGTTCGCATTATCGCGTCCTATGGCCTGTTCGGCCTTGTCTTCGCCCTGATGATCACGCAGTTTCTCATTGCGCGTCACGGTCACGCCCTGTCGTGGACGTGGCTTTTGAGCCTTTCGGGCGTCGTTATCTCCCTCGTGGTCGAGGTTGTGGCAAAGGCGCTGCTTAAACAGGGATTCAGCTGGCTGCTCCTTCTGCGCTTTGCGGCCATACCGATACTTGTGGCTTTTTACCCCTTCGATGCCGGAAGCGAGTTCTCCCTGCGCTTTGCCATGGGGGCCTCGGCGGTGGCTCTGTGGGTGTACCTTTCCTTGGTGGTGGGAGTCGCGGCGGAGGCGGCCGGGCAGATTCGCGTACCTTTTGCTATCGTGTGGGGTGTGGCTCTGGGCGCGCTTGCCCTGGGCGCGGCTTTGGGGTCGAGTTTGGCGCTTATGATGGAGAGCCTCGATCTCCAGGGCCACGTGAGCGTGACGGCCATCGCGGCCATGGTGCTTGCTGTTATCGCGTCGGATGTGGTGTTGACGCGCGGAAGTTTGGCGCGGGCCTACAAGAGGGCCGTAACTGCCGCAGGGGGCAAAGAGGCGGAGTCTGCTGAAGGCGGTACGCCTTTCGATGAGCGGGTCGCGGCCGTGGCTGAGGTCTACGCGCTGACTGAGCGAGAGGCAGAGGTTCTGGGCATTCTGGCGCGCGGGCATGGGCTGGGTCGCGTTCAGGAGGTGCTTTTCATTGCCGAGGGAACCGCCATTACTCATCGTCGGCACATTTATCAGAAGCTCGATGTCCATTCCAAGGCCGAGCTCATCGATCTCGTCTCCGGCTTCGGAGATGATGGGATAGATGACGATTGAAGTCGGTTTAGATGACCGAGGGCGCTGGCCTTCATCGGTCGGGAGGGCCGACCAAGGTCGGCCCCTACGGGAAAAGCGCGTCAGTCCTCGTCGGCCTCTACGAGAAAGCGTGCCAGTCCTTGTCGGTCGGAAGTGCGTGGGGCTTCCATGCCTGCACTTCCTGCGATTATGGACAAATTGTGCCGCTCGCCGGAGGGGATGGATACGCCCGGGTGCGTGGCGTTTGACACACAGCGGAAACCCTCGTAATATACCCCCTCGCGCCTCACAGAGGCGCTTGTTTTGTGCAGTGCAAGCCCGTGGAAAAAGGAAAGGAAAAGAGTCTTGCCTACAATTAACCAGCTGGTCCGCAAGGGCCGCAAGAAGACGGTCGACAAGTCGAAGACCCCGGCGCTCAAGGGCAACCCGCAGAAGCGCGGCGTGTGCACCCGCGTGTACACCACGACCCCCA
>OGYH01003398.1_pt1 | contig 10711 bp, 7 predicted proteins | sample 1576511 | NCBI WGS metagenome assembly OGYH01 (sample SAMEA3541522, study PRJEB24748) | human gut metagenome | biome: human gut; feature: human-associated habitat; material: faeces | place: China | collected 2012 | reverse complement strand
GGAAAAAGTTATTATTCAGAAGGCGTTGAGATAATGAGCAACTTTGAATATGATAAGCTTTATGACGAACTTGTAAAACTTGAAGAAAAAACTAAGATTGTTCTTTCGGACAGCCCTACTGTTAATGTTGGATATGAAACGCTCAGTGAGCTTCCAAAGGAAAGACATGACAGTCCTATGTTAAGCCTTGATAAGACAAAAAATTCCGACGAGCTGGTGGACTGGCTTGGAAGCCAGAGAGGTCTGTTATCATGGAAACTTGACGGGCTTACTATAGTCCTGACATATGAAAATGGCGAACTTTTAAAAGCTGTAACAAGAGGAAATGGCGAAGTTGGGGAAATTATTACACAGAATGCAAAAGTATTTAAAAATGTTCCGTTGTTAATTCCTTTTAAAGGCAGACTTGTTATAAGAGGAGAGGCAATTATAACTTATTCTGACTTTGAAAAAATCAATGAAAAGATTCCTGAGATAGATGCAAAATATAAGAATCCAAGAAATCTTTGCAGCGGTTCAGTACGCCAGCTTAATAATAAGATTACTGAAGAAAGAAATGTAAGATTTTTTGCATTTTCGCTTGTTTATGCAGATGGACAGGATTTTAAGAATTCAAGGAAAGTACAGTTTGAATGGCTTAAAGAACAGGGATTTTCTGTAGTTGAATACAAAGAAGTGACATCAGAAAATCTCAAAGACACAATTATGTGGTTTGAAGATAAGATAAAAGATAATGATTTTCCATCAGACGGACTTGTAATATTGTATGATGATATCGCATATGGCGATTCACTTGGAAGAACGGCTAAGTTTCCACGTAATTCAATGGCATTTAAGTGGACTGATGAGACAGCCGTAACACATCTTAGAAAGATTGAATGGAGTGCGTCAAGGACAGGGCTGATAAATCCTATAGCGGTATTTGATACGGTTGAGCTTGAGGGCACAAAAGTTTCAAGGGCAAGTGTTCATAATATAAGCATTATGGAAGGCTTACAGCTTGGAATAGGTGATGAGATAAGTGTCTTTAAAGCTAATATGATTATTCCGCAGATAGCAGATAATTTTACAAGAAGCGGCAATGTTGAGATTCCTTTGGAGTGTCCTGTCTGTAAAGGAAAGACACAAATAAAGCAGATTAATGATGTCAAATCACTGTATTGTATGAATGAAGAATGTCAGGCAAAGCATGTAAAGAGATTTGCACATTTTGTTTCAAGGGATGCAATGAATATTGACGGACTTTCAGAGGCTACACTTGAGAAATTTATCCAGAATGGTCTTATAAAAGATTTTACGGATTTATATCATCTTGACAGGTATAAGGACATAATATCAGGCATGGAAGGATTTGGTGAAAAGTCCTGTGAAAATATTCTTAATGCTGTTGAACAGTCAAGAAAGACAATTATGGCAAAGGTTATATACAGTCTCGGAATTCCGGGAATAGGACTTTCAAATGCCAAGATGATTGTAAAAGCAATTGGTTCAGATAAAGAACAGCTTACGGCAGCAGACCGTCCGGAACTTGAAGCTGTAAAAGGTGTAGGAGCTGTACTTGCTGATGCATTTGTTTCCTATTTTGAAAATGAGAATAACAGGGCATTATTTGAAAAGTTATTAAAAGAGCTGGATATTGAAAAAGAAGAAGATAATAATTCTGAAAATGCAGATGCTCTTGAAGGTAAAGTTTTTGTTATAACGGGTTCACTAAGTCATTTTAATAACAGAAATGAATTAAAAGACCTGATAGAATCAATGGGTGGAAAGGTCACAGGGTCTGTTACAGGTAATACAAGTTATCTCATTAATAATGATGTAACATCTACATCATCAAAGAATAAAAATGCATCAAAGCTTGGAATACCGATTATAAGTGAAGAAGAATTCCTCGATATTGCAGGCAGAAAAGATTTGATGTAATATACAGGTGTTATTAAATTTAGAAAAATTATAGTACAATTTTCCCTTTCATTTTTATCACAACATAACCTCATTATTCTTCCTAATCTTGGATTATTTCTACTTACAATTTTTATTAATTCAGGTGGAACCTCTTGATATCCAATAATATTTTTTATACCTACCAAGTCACTATGAATTGTTACTGCCTCAAAATCTAATTTATCAAAACCTTCATATTTTAAAATTTTTATAAGCTTTCTGCCTACTTCCCTATTCCACCTTGTCCTTTTTTCTATTTGAGTAATAAATCCTCTTCCACTTTTAAATAATATATCTGGGTCACTAACTCCATACATACCCCTATCTGAATCAATAATTGCAACTATTCCCCCTGGCTTTAAAACTTTATAAATTTCTCTTGCTCCTGTTAATGGTTTTTCTAAATGCTGAAACACAAATCTACAAATAACAAAATCAAAAGAATTTTCTTTTAGTCCAGAATTATTTATTGAACCATATTTAAAGTTTAATCTTTCTTTTGGATATTCACATAATCTATCTTTAGCTATTGATAATAGGTTTTTATCTATTTCTAAAGCTGTTATTTTACTATTGGGTAAATTTTCTAATAAAAGTTCTGTATAAGCTCCAGGACCTGCTCCAACATCTAATATTTTCATTCCATCTCTTAATCCTAACCATTTTAATGTTCTAAATTCTTTATCCCATCCTAATTTTGCTTGAGTTTCTAACCTATTTACCTCATTGTGCAATCCTATGATATCATAAATTGAATTATAGCTCACTTTAATCTCCTTTAATTATTACTTAAATATATCCTATGATAATAAATTAATATTTGTTCTAATTACAATGTTTTTTCATTATTATAATATAAATTTAAGCAATATAGAAAAAGTTATAATTTAATAACTTCCCTTAGTAAATTAACTATATAATATTACTAAATAATAAAAAAAACAAATTATTAAATGATTTTAAAATACCATTATATCCTTATATAAAGCTACATTTTCTCATTTAATAATAAGTCTTTTTTATTTTAAAATATTAAAATAATGATAATTGATTAGTTTCAGACATTCCTTCTAAACATCCATGATTACTTAATGTTTCAATTACAGTCTTTGATACCTTTGATCTTAATCTTAAATCTTCTTTTGAAATAAATTCTCCATCTTTTCTTGCTTCTGCAATAGATTTTGCTGCATTCACTCCAACCCCTTGTAATGAACTTAAAGGTGGTCTTAATGCATTATCTACAATTAAGAATTTTGTTGCATGCGATTCATATAAATCTACTTTTAGCATTTTAAATCCTCTTTTATACATTTCAAAAGAAAGTTCTAATACAGTTATTAACCCCTTATCTTTTACAGTTGCTTGATTTCCAAGTTCATATAATTCTTGAAGTCTTGCATGAACTGCAGTTTCTCCCTTACAAATTAAGTCTGCATCAAAATCATCAGCACCTCTTACTGTAAAATATGTTGCATAATATGCTAAAGGATAATATACCTTATAATATGCTACTCTAACAGCCATCATAACATATGCAACAGCATGACCTTTAGGGAACATGTATTTAATTCTTTTACAACTTTCTATATACCAATCTTCAACATTATTTTCTTTCATTGTTTTTTCAAATTCTTCTGTTAATCCCTTACCTTTTCTTACACTTTCCATTATTGTAAAGGCGGTTTTTGGTGCAACCCCCTTGTACATAAGGTAAACCATGATATCATCTCTTGTTGCAATACAATCTCTTAAGGTAGTATATCCTTCCTTAATGAAATATTGAGCATTATTTAACCAAACGTCAGTACCATGTGATAAACCAGATATTCTAACTAAATCTGAAAAGGTTTGTGGTTGAGTATCAACTAACATTTGACGAACAAACTTAGTTCCAAACTCCGGTAATCCATAAGAGCCAACTTCACATTCTAATTCTTTTTTTGTAACTCCTAAGGCTTCTGGAGATGTAAATAAAGACAGTACCTTCTTGTCATTAAGAGGTATAGTTTTAGGATCTAATCCTGTTATATCTTGTAACATTCTAAGTACTGTCGGATCGTCGTGTCCTAGAATATCTAGCTTAAGAAGTCTACCTGAAATAGAATGGTAATCAAAGTGAGTTGTTGTAACATCAGATGTTGAATCATCTGCTGGTCTTTGAATTGGCGTAAAATTATACACATCAGTATAATTAGGCACAACCATAATTCCCCCCGGATGCTGACCAGTAGTTCTTTTTATTCCTGTGCATCCAATAGTTAATCTTTCAATTTCTGCTTGCGATACTACAAGTCCTTTTTGATCTAAATACTTTTTAACAAATCCATATGCTGTTTTTTCTGCTACAGTACCAATTGTCCCGGCTTTAAATACATATCCTTTTCCAAATAAAACTTCTGTATATTTATGAATATCTCCTTGGTTATCACCAGAGAAATTTAAGTCTATATCTGGTTCCTTATCACCTTCAAATCCTAAGAAGGTTTCAAATGGAATATCATGACCATCCTTAATATAAGGAACACCACAATCTGGACAATCCTTATCTTCTAAGTCAGCTCCTGAGCTTACAGATCCATCTAAGAAAAAGTGTGATTTTTTACACTTTGGACATACATAATGAGGTGGAAGTCCATTAACCTCTGTTATATCTGACATAGTTGCAACAAATGAAGAACCAACAGATCCTCTCGAACCTACTAAATATCCGTCAGAATATGACTTAGCAACAAGCTTTTGTGCAATTAGATATAACACAGCATAACCATTATTTATAATTGAGTTTAATTCTTTATCTAATCTTTTTTGGACAACTTCTGGCAAAGGATTACCATAAATTGAATGCACCTTATTCATTGTCATATTTCTTATATCATCATCTGCACCTTCAATTTTAGGTGGATAAGTTTCATCTGGAATTGGCTTTAAATTATCATCAATAGAATTTGCAATATAATTTGGATTCTTAATCACTACTTCCCTTGCAATTTCTTCTCCTAAATAAGCAAATTCCTTTAACATTTCTTCCGTAGTTCTTAGATAAAGAGGTGCTTGATTATCAGCATCACCAAATCCCTGTCCTGCCATTATGATTCTTCTAAAAGCTTCATCATGAGGATCTAAAAAATGAACATCACATGTTGCAACAGTAGGTTTATTTATTTCCTTTGCTAAGTTATATATTTTTCTATTTATATCTTTAAGCTCATCTTCATCCTTAACAGAACCTTTTTCAATCATATATGCATTATTTCCAATAGGTTGAATTTCAGCATAATCATAAAATCTCATTATGTCTTTTACTTCCTCATCACTTTTTCCACCTATAATTGCTCTGTAAATTTCTCCTGCTTCACAAGCTCCACCTATTATAAGTCCCTCTCTCATTTCCATAAGTCTTGACTTTTTAGTTCTAGGTCTTCTAAAGAAATTATCTATATGAGCTTCTGATACTAGTTTATAAAGATTTCTTATTCCAGCTTGAGTTTTTGCTAATATAATTATGTGATAAGTTGGTAATTTTTTTATATCTACCTTTTCTAAAAAAATCTTATTTAATCCTGCCAATGTATCAATTTGCATTTCTTCTTTAGTTTTTTTAATACATTCAAGTAATATATCTCCTGTTGCCTTTGCATCATCTACAGCCCTATGATGGCTTTCAAGCTTAACTCCTAAATGCTTTGCAACTATATTTAGCTTAACAGATTTTAATTCTGGATATAAAAATCTACATAAAGGTACGGTATCAACTATAGTTGGTTCAAAAGTTAATCCTAAGTCATTACAATTTTTCGAAATAAAACTACAGTCAAATGAAGCATTATGTGCAACAACTACACTATCACCAATAAACTCTAAAAACTTTGGTAGTATTTCTTCAATTGTTTCTGCATTTCTAACCATATCATCATTAATACCTGTAAGTTCTATTATCTTATATGGTATTGGTCTTTTTGGATTAACAAATTCACTAAAGTTACCTATTATTTCTCCATTTTTAATTTTCACAGCTCCAATTTCAATAATCTTATCATTTTTAGATGAAAAACCTGTTGTTTCTAAATCAAATACAACATAGGTATCATTTAAATTTTGTCCTTTTTCATTTAATGCTAATGGTACTCCATCATCAACTAAATATCCCTCAACTCCATAAAGAACCTTAATTTTATTTTTCTTTGCAGCTATTTGAGCATCTGGGAAAGCTTGAACCCCTCCATGGTCTGTAATTGCTATAGCAGGATGCCCCCATTTTGCAGCCCTTTCAACTATTTTAGAAACTGGTGTAACTCCATCCATTGTACTCATTGTAGTATGACAATGAAGTTCAACTCTCTTTTCATCTACTGAATCTACCTTTTCTACTTTTTTCATCTTTAAGATGTCTCTTCCCATAATTACAACTTCTCTTTGATAAGTATCATATATTGCTTCTCCTCTTACTTTACAATAAAGTCCTTCTTTAACATTTTCAAGAACTTTATCTTTTTCCTGAGGCTTTAAGAAACATTTTACAGTTATTGAACTAGTATAATCTGTAATATAAAATGTTAAAATTATCTTTCCTGTTTTAGTTTCCATTGTATCTACTTTAAATACCTCTCCTAAAACTGCAACATACCCTGATCTTTCATTTATTTCATTAATTGGAGTTTCTTCAATAGAAATATTTCTTCCATAAATAGCATTTTCATCTTTTTGTTCTTTTTTATAAATATTTTCTCTTTTTTCATAAGGTTTCTTTTCAGCTTGCCTTTTCTCTATAGACTTATTACCAGTAACACTTTTCGTTACTTCTTGTGCTCTTGCTTTCATTGCCTTACTTAACAATTCTTTTTCTTCTTTTTTTCTTGCTTCAAAATCTATTGTTACTTCCATTTCAGGCTCAAACTTTAATTCAAACCTACAAGAAATTCCAAATATAGTTTTTACAGTATCTTCTAGTGATTTTTCTCCATTTTTTCCTTTTAAATGCTCTGTTAATTTATCATATCCATTATATATGATAACTTTATTATCCTTAATTTCCCTTTTACAATTTAATAAAAGACTTTTACATAAAGGTGTATTTTTTATAGTACTTGAAATACATTCAATCCAATGATTTTCTATTACTTCCTCTAAAGAAATATCCGATGCATCTCTATAAAATACTATTTCTACTGTAATTCTTATCATTAAAGTCTTACAAATAATATTTTTTATTAACTCTTCCTCTTCATGAGTTAATTTTTCTTTACCTCTTAAAACAACTTTTAAAATCATACTTTTTCTTAAAAGCTGGAACTTAATTATTTTAAGTTCTTTATCCTCTAAACTCTCATGCTTATTTATTTCAAGGGTTAATTTTTTTATAATATCTTTACTCAATCCTTTTCCCCCTGTGTTTATAATTTTTTAACTACATTATTATAGCACAAATTTTTACTTCTTAAACATGTTAAATTAAATGATAAAATAGTAAAAAGTTAATGCTATTTAAAATTTAACTTAAATAGCATTAACTTTCTTTAACTTGCTTCCTCTACAAATGAAATATAATCATTTTTTACATTATTTATTTTTTTTATAACTTCTTCATTTTTTATTTGCAATTTATATAAAATATTTTGAACTTTATCTTCTAATCTTTCAATATCTTCTATTGAATCATTAATTTGTCTTTGTACAGAAATATCAGTAAATATGTTATCAAAAAATATATCCATTGCAAAAGTAATATTAGAAAATTCTAAATTATTTATTTTTATATCTTCTAATTCCTTATTAAATTGATTTATTAATTTTTCTATATTTTCAAATTTTAATTTTACCTTTCTTATTTTATTTTGTTTAGCTATAGAAGACATTGAATCTTTAGCTACCATATCAACCTTCCCCCATTTTTTTGACCATTCTAAATCATGCTTTGCTAATTTAACTTCTTCTAATAAATTTTTTCCAAGCTTATGTGTTTTTCTAATATCTTCATTTATTTTTAAATATTCATTTAATTTTTCATCTAAAAGCCTTATTTTTTCTTTAGTAAAATAATCTCCTTGTAATTTAAGAACATTTATTTTTTCGTCCATTAATTTATCATATTCTTCTTCACAATTTTCTATTTTATCAAGTTCATTTCTTTTAATTTTTATTTTTTCTCTTAATGAATTTACTATTAATAATTGTTTTTCATACTTTACCTTTGCATCAAGATATTCTTTTTCTTGATTTTCTTTTTTACTTTTTTTATTTTTAAATATAGATATAAATATATTAGAAATAGATAGCTTGTTCAAATCATCCATTTGTTTTTTTTCTTTATTTAATTGTCTTTCTAAATATCTTAATTCTTTTTCTTCTTTATTTAAATTATTATCTAACATTTCTATATCACAATTTAATGTACTTTTTAAAGAAACATCATTCTTTAACTTTTTTAATTTTATGTTGATTTCATTTAGCATAACTTTTGACCTCTTTTCCTATATAAATTTATAATATACTTTTATCTTAATATCAAATTTATTCCTTAATTACTATTTTACTACAAAGTTAGATAGTTTCCTAATATTATTGTATTTATATTAAAAATTTGTTTGTTTATTACAAATTATACGTTAATATTTTTATATTTGTAACAATCTTGCTTTTCACTTAACATATATGAATGTTATAATGAGATAAAACTTTAGATGAAAGATAAAAGATAAAAGATAAGTTAATATGAATTTTAAAAATTTAGGAATTAGTAATGATTTAAATGATATATTAAAAAAATCAGGAATAAAGGAACCTACTCCTATTCAAAATCAAAGTATTACACATACTAAGCTGAATTTATACCCAAACTACAAACTACTAACTAAAAACTGCTAACTATTTAAACGCTAATTCTTTTTTCATCCTATCTTCACCTATAATTGTATTTTCAAAAATGCTTTTTGCATTTTCTTCATATTCCTTTGGCTCAATCATAGATGGAGAAAAGTGAGTTAATAGCATTTCTTTACACTTCCCTTCCTTTGCAAGCAATGCAGCTTCTCTAAAAGTCATATGTTTATTCTTAATTGCCTTTTCAATGTCTGCATCATCACCATAAGTTCCTTCACAAATAAATAAATCGCTATCTTTTATAAATGTTATTATATCCTTTAAAGGTCTAGTGTCAGTAATTAAGCTTAATTTTATTCCTCTTCTTTCTTCACCAAGTACCATTTCTTTTTTATAAGTTTTACCATCATAAATTATTTTTTCATTATTTCCCTTTTGAAGCTTATTCCATAAAACTTTAGGCACATTATTTTCTTCAGCTTTTTCAAGTGAAAACTTTCTATCTCTCTTAAAATAAAATCTATATCCTAAACATGGCGATGAATGTTCAACCTCTAAACAGCTTAATATTAATTGACCATTTTCCTTTGATAATTCTAATTTTTCTTTATTTATATCAAATTTAACTTCTTTTGGATTTTCAATTATATTTATTTCATAAGGCAAATATTTAGCAATTACCCTAAGCCCATTTACTACCTCCGTAATTCCACTTGGCCCTATTATAGTTAAGGGTTGTATTCTTCCGCTATTTCCTATAGTTGCTAAAAGACCTGGAAGTCCAACAATATGATCTCCATGACAATGAGTTATGCAAATTAAATCTATATCTTTAAATCCTGTTCCTGCAATTTTCATAGATACTTGCGTTCCTTCTCCACAATCAATAAGAATTTTTCTACCTTTAAAATTTAAAATTGTTGATGATAAACTTCTAAATGGCATTGGCATTCCTCCACCACATCCTAATAAACATATATCAACCATACCTTAACCACCTTTCCAAATTAATATTATAATTATTGTTTATTATAATCCTTATCATTTATATATCCAATTTATATAAAAAAAACTCCAAATTTTAAATTTGGAGCTTTTCATATTTTAATTTTTAATTATATCTTTTTTTATTTTTTCAAAAGCTTATTTCTATATTACTTTATATCTCTTTGCATTATAAAGCCTGTTTTAATATAGTTTTCTACCTTAAATGGAAACCTTCCAATTTGTTTAAAACCATTTTTATTATAAAATGAAATTGCATTTTTATTTTTCTCTAATACCCCGCTCCATATAAATTCCTTATTATCATTTTTTGCAATTCTAATTATTTCATTTAATAAAATTTTACCTAATCCTTTACTTTGATAATCCTTTAAAATATATATTTTTTCTATTTCTAATGACTTTGGAGACTTAATATCTAACTGTGCTTCATATTTATTTAATTTAGTATATCCAACTAACTTTTTATCAACATACATAAGGTAAAATAATGAATCTTCTCTTGTAAGTTCCTTACTTAACTTTGGTATAGTAAAAGTTTTATCTATATATTCTGTAATATAAGCTTGTGTAATGTCTTTATCACAAGTATCTATATAATTCATAGATACTAACTCCTTAAGGGTAAATAAATCATTTAATGTACCCCTCTTCAACTCAACTCTCATCCCTTACCCCCATATCATATATTTTATATTTTCTTTATCAGAAGCATATGCATGAACTGCTGAAAAATCCTTTTCATTAAATTCTCTTAATACTAATCTTTCAGTAAATAATGTTACTTTGTTTTCATTTTCTTTATTCATTTCATCCTCACCCTTTACCATTTTTATTGAACTATTACATATTGTAACATATAGTTAATTTACTTTCCATTATAGTTTAATGGGGATGTCGCATTAAGAATAAATACTACAATATATTGTATTAATTTTTATTT
>OGYH01003395.1_pt1 | contig 10715 bp, 10 predicted proteins | sample 1576511 | NCBI WGS metagenome assembly OGYH01 (sample SAMEA3541522, study PRJEB24748) | human gut metagenome | biome: human gut; feature: human-associated habitat; material: faeces | place: China | collected 2012 | reverse complement strand
CCGCTGCGAGCGTGGTATTGGTAAGGAAAAGAACAAAGATCATATTCCGAATCTTTATGAATATAAATATAAGCGTATTTTCTCCTACGCACCGCTTACTGCTGATAAGGCAACGCGAGGTAAAGTAGGTATCCCCCGTGTTCTGAACATGTTTGAGAATTATCCTTTCTGGTATACTTTCTTTACAGAACTGAAGTATGAGGTTGTGCTCTCTCCTACTTCCACCAGAAAGATTTATGAGCTGGGTATTGAGTCCATTCCAAGTGAATCTGAATGCTATCCTGCCAAGCTCGCACATGGCCATGTAACCTGGCTGATCCGCAATGGCGTGAAATTTATTTTCTACCCATGTATCCCATATGAACGTAACGAGTTCCCGGATGCAGTCAATCACTATAACTGCCCGATTGTTACTTCTTATGCCGAAAATATCAAAAATAACGTAGACGAATTAAATGATCCGTCCATTACCTTCCGCAATCCGTTCCTTGCATTTACTTCTGAGGAAATTCTGGCAAATCGTCTGGTAGAGGAATTTAAGGATATCCCGGCAGAAGAAGTCAAAGCTGCTGTGCATAAGGGCTGGGAGGAAATGGCTGCTGCACGCCGCGATGTACAGAAAAAAGGGGAAGAAACCCTGAAATATCTGGAAGATACAGGACGCCATGGTATTGTCCTTGCAGGACGCCCATACCATATTGACCCGGAAATCCATCATGGTATCCCGGATCTGATCAACAGCTATGGTATTGCCGTACTTACTGAGGATTCCATCTCTCATCTGGCACCTGTGGAACGCCCGATTCGCGTCAATGACCAGTGGATGTACCACTCCAGACTGTATGCTGCTGCAAACTATGTAAAGACACGCGATGACCTGGATCTGATCCAGCTCAACTCTTTTGGATGTGGTCTGGATGCAGTTACTACTGACGAGGTTTATGAAATCCTTGACGGAAGTGACAAAATCTATACCTGCTTAAAGATTGACGAGGTAAATAACCTTGGTGCTGCAAGAATCCGTATCCGTTCCCTGATCGCAGCGATCCGCGCGAAGAAAGCACAGGGACAGAAACGTACTGTCAAACCTGCTTCCATTGATAAAGTATCCTTTACAAAGGAAATGAGAAAGGACTATACCATCCTCTGCCCGCAGATGTCACCGTTCCATTTCAGCCTCCTGCAGGCAGCATTCAATTCCTGCGGATACAACCTGGAGGTGCTTCCGAATGACAATAAGCATGCAGTGGATGTTGGTCTGAAGTATGTAAACAATGACGCCTGCTATCCGTCTCTGATCGTTGTGGGACAGATCATGGATGCTCTGCTTTCCGGTAAATATGACCTGAACAAAACGGCCGTTGTCATGTCACAGACAGGTGGCGGATGTCGTGCTTCCAACTATATTGCATTTATACGACGCGCATTAAAGAAAGCCGGTATGGAACAGATTCCGGTTATCTCTGTTAACTTAAGCGGTCTGGAAAGCAATCCCGGATTCAAACTTACGCTTCCATTAGTGAAGAAAGTTGCTTACGGTGCCGTATTCGGAGATATCCTGATGAAATGCGTTTACCGCATGCGTCCGTATGAGGTGGAAGAGGGAATCGTCAACCGTAAGCATAAGATCTGGGAGCAGAGGGTGATCTCCTTCCTGACGGGAAGCAGTGTCAGCCACAGCCAGTTTAAGAAAATGTGCCGCGAAATGGTTCACGAATTTGATACCATTCCGATCAGTGATGTGAAAAAGCCTCGTGTCGGCATCGTAGGTGAGATCCTTGTCAAGTTCCTGCCTGCTGCAAATAATCATCTGGCAGAGCTTCTGGAATCTGAAGGCGCTGAGGCAGTTGTACCGGATCTGATCGATTTCATGTGCTACTGCTTCTATAATCAGAACTTTAAGGTAGAAAATCTTGGATTCAAAAAGTCCAAGGCAACCATGGCAAACTGGGGAATCAAAGCAATCGAATGGGTGAGAAAGCCTGCAAGCGAAGCTCTTGCACAGAGCCGCCATTTTGCACCGCCTGCTGATATCAGAGATCTGGCAAAAATGGCATCTCCGATCGTTTCCACCGGAAACCAGACAGGTGAGGGATGGTTCCTGACAGGTGAGATGATGGAACTGATCCATGGAGATGTTCCGAATATTGTTTGTATCCAGCCTTTCGGATGTCTGCCGAACCACATTGTAGGTAAGGGTGTTATCAAAGAGATCCGCAGAGAATATCCGACAGCCAATATTGTAGCCATCGACTATGATCCGGGTGCAAGTGAAGTTAACCAGCTCAACCGAATCAAACTGATGCTCTCCACAGCTCAGAAAAACCTGAAAAAAGCAGAAGAAAAAAATGCATAAATAATACCGTAATGGATATATTGCAATGTATTTTACCTTGCAATATATCCGCCTTAGAGCGTGTCTGAAAAAGGCTTTCTGCAATCTACATATCCTGCTTTGCGAAAAGCATTTTTCAAACGCGCTCAAAAAAAGAGTTATATTTCAGAAATTTTAAATGTGTTTCTATTTCAGAACTACATTTAAACCATGAAATATAACTCTTTTATTTTTTATAACTTCTGTTTTTTAATTATTCTGCCAGAACGGAAGTTTCTCTGCAATCCTTATCAGATAGCTTCCACCCGGAATTCTTCTAAGCTGTGATTCTGACGGCTTGCTGATAATCAGGTAAGCAAACAGATAAACAACCGCAGCAACAGGAATGGAAACGATCAGACAAATGAAATTGGATTTTACAAAAATGTTCAGTCCATAGCAGATACAGCCTGCAACAATTCCCATGGGAACAGATGCAAGAACAGGATACAGATATCCTTCTTTCCATGGATTCTTATACTGCAGATATTTCTTCATGGCTCTGTCATTTAACACACATACAACCACAGAATAGATCACCATTGCGATCAGCAGTGCATAAACTCCAAGGTTTGTAGTAAACAGCAGCACTACCACTACCACAATATCCACAACCAGTGCGATTGCAGCCGTAATCACCGGAATCCTCTGCTGTCCGATTGCCTGCAGAACTCCATTGGAAATATTTGACATTCCATTGAGCAGGATCGAAAAAGAACCAAGGATCAGCAGGTTGGCTGCCAGTCCTGTGGAATTTCCGTAAAGCAAAAATACAATCGGCTGTGCAAGCACTGCCAGTCCCATGGCACATGGGGCGGAAACTACCATAGAAAGCTGTACGGTCTGGTCAATGCACTCTCTGGTCGCTTCAATGTCTCCGGTGGCATACAGGGCGGAAACTTCCGGAATCATGGAAGTAGGTGCCGTACTGGACAGCGTCAGAGGAATATTAATAATTGTCATAAAGTAAGTGGCATACTCTGCATATAAAATACCGATCTGTGCCGCATCTCCACCTCTTCTTCCCAGAATATCCGAGAAAAGATACCCATTGATATAAGCATTTACATTATAAACAAAGGCGCTGAGAATGATCGGCGAAACAACCAGGATAATCACACGAAAAATCTCTTTGTAGGACTCTTCCTGATGTCTGTGGTCTCTCTCTACCCGGTGCAGGATTTTTCTGCGGTTTACACCATACACCAGAAGCATGAATGCCAATGCAGTCACCACTCCGGCTCCGGTTCCTACTGTGGAACCTGCTGCCCCCCATTTTGCAATGCTGTTCTCTGTTCCATCTGAGAATGCATTGATGAATCCCCAGGCTGCCAGAAGACTGACTGCCGCATTAAATACCTGCTCAATGATCTGGGAGATAGATGTTGGCATCATATTTCTGTATGCCTGAAAATATCCTCTGAATACCCCAAGAATACCGGACAAAAAAATCGTCGGAGCCAGGATCTGAAGTGCCGGAATTGCATCCTTCTGATTCTGAGGGATGATCAGCCCTGCTCCAAAGAGACAGAATAAACCGACCACTCCGCCAATCACCATGGCATAGATCATGGCACCCTTAAAGAACTTATGTGCATTTCTGTAATCCTTCAGAGCAATACGCTCGGAGATCAGCTTGGATACCGCCTGTGGAATACTAAAGGATGCGATCATCAGAAGGATCATATAGGCATTCTGTGCAAGACTTGTATAGCCCATTCCAAGGCTTCCGATAATATTGGAAAGGGGACTCTTGTACAGAAGACCGATCACCTTGGAGATCATAGCTGCAATCATCAGAAAGGATGCATTTTTTACTAAATTGTTTTTCTGATTCATGTTATCACTGTGTGTCTTTTACCTGACTACACATTACCTCTTTTCTTATATATTTTCTATCTGCCAGTCGATTGGTTCCAGACCATTGGCAACAAGAAATTCGTTTGTTTTACTGAAATGTTTACATCCGAAAAATCCCCTGTAAGCAGACAGAGGACTTGGATGAGGTGCCTCCAGGATCAGATGCTTCGGATTATTCAGCATGGATTTTTTCATCTGCGCCGGACGTCCCCAGAGCAGAAATACAATAGGACGGTCCTGCTCATTCAGAACCTGGATCGCAGCATCCGTAAACTGCTCCCAGCCGATCCCCCTGTGTGAATTTGCCTGATGGGCGCGTACAGTCAGAACTGTGTTCAGAAGAAGCACCCCCTGCTTCGCCCACTTCTCCAGGCAGCCATTGTCCGGGATATAGCATCCCAGATCGTCCTCAAGTTCCTTGTAAATGTTGACCAGGGACGGCGGAATACTTACCTCTGGTTTTACAGAAAAGCAGAGCCCGTGCGCCTGTCCCGGCTCATGGTACGGATCCTGGCCCAGGATGACCACTTTTACCTGCTCAAGCGGGGTAAAGTGGAACGCATTGAAAATATCATCAGCCGGTGGGTAAATCGTGTGGGTTTTGTACTCCGCTCCCACCGTCTGAAACAGTTTTTTATAATAATCTTTGGAGAATTCTCCTTTCAGGGCATTTGCCCAGCTTCCGCTAAGAGGCGGCATATCGTTTTCTTCCTTCCTTTTACAGGCGGACCGGCACATTACGGCCTGCCAGATATTCTTTGACTTCACGAATTTCCAGTTCTTTGTAGTGGAACAGGGATGCGGCGAGGGCTGCATCGGCTTTTCCTTCGGTTAAGGCATCATAAAAATGCTCCAGCGTTCCTGCGCCGCCGGATGCGATGACCGGGATGCCGACGCTCTCTGCGATCGTTCTTGTCAGCTCGATATCGTATCCCGCCTTTGTTCCGTCGCAGTCCATGCTGGTGAGCAGAATTTCTCCGGCTCCGAGGCTCTCGGCTTTTTTCGCCCACTCGACGGCGTCGATGCCGACATCGATCCGGCCGCCGTTTTTGTAGATATTCCAGCCGCTTCCGTCAGCTCTCTTCTTCGCATCGATCGCAACGACCACGCACTGGCTGCCAAATTTCTGCGCCGCATCGTGGATCAGCTGCGGATTGTTGATTGCGGAGGAGTTGATCGAAATTTTGTCGGCTCCCTCGCGGAGCAGCATCTTGAAATCGTCTACGGTACGGATTCCGCCGCCGACGGTGAATGGGATGAAGACGTTTGCTGCTACTTTGCGCACCATATCGATGACCGTTCCTCTCTGGTCGGAGGAGGCGGTGATGTCGAGGAACACAACTTCATCGGCTCCTGCCTTGTCGTACGCTTTTGCAATCTCCACCGGGTCTCCGGCATCTTTTAAATCGACGAAATTAACGCCTTTTACGACTCTTCCGTTTTTTACATCCAGACATGGGATAATTCGTTTTGTAAACATCGCTTAGTCCTCCTCTCCAATTTCCGCAAAGTTTTTCAGAATGGCAAGTCCAAGATCTGAACTCTTTTCCGGGTGGAACTGGCAGGCAAACAGATTTCCTTTTTCCACGGATGCATGGATGTGTGTACTGTACTCTGTCGTTGCTTTTATAATTTCCTCCTCTTCTGCTTTCAGATAGTAGGAGTGGACAAAGTAGACGTAAGACTCCTGCGAGATGCCTTTGAATAAGCGTCCCTCGTTCTGCAGATGGATGGAATTCCAGCCCATGTGCGGAATCTTTAAGCCCTCTTTGTCCGGAATCCGAAGGATTTCTCCTTTTAACAAGCCAAGGCCTTCCACGCCCGGGCTCTCCTCGCTGCGTTCAAACAGGATCTGCAGTCCGAGACAGATTCCAAGAAACGGAGTCCCTTTTTCTACGATTTCATGAATGACCGGTACCAGATGATAGCGGTTCAGATTTTCCATCGCATCTCCAAAACTGCCGACACCCGGCAGAACGACGTGATCTGCGCGCTTTAATACTTCTGGATCCCTGGTCAGTACGACCTCTTTTCCAAGGCTTTGAAAGGCTTTTTCCACGCTTTTTATATTTCCGGCATCATAGTCGATCAGTGCAATCATAGGTGGGTCCTCCTCGTTTGTTATTTCAGTCCACGCCCCTGTCATTGGGGGCATCTCTGCTGTTCTTTTGCAAACAGTACACTTCATTCTAACATACAGTTTTCTAAAATTCAAATTTTGAAGGTTATAAAATTATACAAAAATACAGAAATTCTTAAGATTTCTTTTACTCCCGCTCTTTTCTTTCTTTTTATACTGGACAAATGGCGGGCATCACGCTACAATAAGAGCGTTGCACTAAGAAACGATAACATTTTGTAAAAAACGAGAGGTGTATATGATTACCAAATATCTGATTGTATTTTTGATTTCCATGGTTCCGCTCATCGAGCTGCGTGGTGCGATTCCGTACGCGGTAGCTTTCCATATTCCGACGCTTCCTGCCTATCTGATCGCCGTCATCGGAAATATGCTTCCGGTTCCGATTATTTTCCTGTTCGCTCGAAAGGTTCTTGTCTGGGGATGTGATAAAAAGTATATCGGAAAGTTCTTCACCTGGTGTCTGGAAAAAGGCGAAAAAGGCGGGGAAAAATTGAAAGCAAAAGCCGGCCGCGGACTTCCGCTCGCCCTGCTGCTCTTCGTCGGCATCCCGCTCCCGGGAACCGGCGCATGGACCGGCACACTGGCCGCAAGTATCCTCGATATGGACTTTAAGACCAGCGTTCTCGCCGTCATGGGCGGTGTTCTCCTCGCAAGCGTCATCATGCTGCTTGCAAGTTCCGGCGTATTCGGGGCAATTGGGGCGCTTCTGACGTAAACGGCTCTGCTTCCGTTTCAATTCCATAAAATTTGGCTTACAGCCGCACAGATTTGTTTTTCCGATCTGTGCGGCTGTTTTTGTATAACTTTTTTCTAACAGAAATTTTCCCTGCTGTTTCCTGTTCACGTTTTTCCGGATCGAATTCTGTTTCTTTTCTTCCAGTATTTTCTTGTACTATTTTCATTTTTTCTCTTGAACATTCGTTCGATTTGTGTTACACTTCTTTTATCGAACAGTTGTTCTTTTTATAAAATACCTGTTATCTTATTGTTTTACTTTTATTCGTATTCATTTGGACATAGAAAGGAATTTTTCTGCCATGCAGTTATCATCACAAACACTTTCTCTCTCCGAGAAGCTGAATCTTCTCGCTGACGCGGCCAAATACGACGTTGCGTGCACTTCCAGCGGTGTGAACCGTGCCGGAAAACAGGGACATCTCGGCAATTCGGTCTCCTGCGGTATCTGCCACAGCTTTTCTTCCGACGGACGCTGTATCTCTCTGTTGAAAATTCTGCAGAGCAACGACTGTATCTACGACTGTAAATACTGCGTCAACCGCGCCGGGAATGACCGGCAGCGCGCCACGTTTACACCGGAGGAGGTCTGTACACTCGTCACGGAATTTTATCGCCGAAACTATATTGAGGGACTCTTTTTAAGTTCCGCCGTCTGCAAAAATCCTGCCCATACGATGGAGCTCATGTACCGCACTCTGCATCTTTTACGTAATCGTTACCGCTTTAACGGCTACATCCACGTCAAAGCTATCCCGGGCGCCCCCGTCGAGCTGATCGAAAAGACCGGCTATCTCGCCGACCGCATGAGCGTCAATCTGGAACTCCCGACCGGAGAAGGGCTGCAGAAACTGGCCCCGCAGAAGACACAGAAAGCGATTTTAAAACCCATGCGCCAGATCCAGTCCGGTATTGTAGATTACCGGCTGACCGCAGGGAAAAGCGCTTTTTTAGAGCGTTCCTCGGGAAACCGCTATCTCTCCCACTCCATTTTCGATACACGAAAGCAGATTTCCGCCTCCGCTGCCGATCTGGGCTGGATCTCTTCCTCCTCCGCGCGGTCACTGCCGGAAAAGGAACGCTCTGCTCCCTTCGTTCCTGCCGGCCAGAGCACGCAGATGATCATCGGTGCGACAAAGGAAAACGATTACCAGCTTCTCTCCACCTCACAGCTTCTCTACCAGCAGTATGACCTGAAGCGCGTCTTTTACTCCGCCTACATTCCGGTCAACGAGGATTCCGCCCTGCCCTCACGTGAAACCAAGCCGCCGCTTCTTCGGGAACACCGCCTTTATCAGGCAGACTGGCTGCTCCGCTTCTACGGTTTTCAGGCGGATGAACTGCTCGATGAAGCCCACCCGAACTTTCATGCACAGCTCGACCCGAAATGCGACTGGGCGCTGCGCCATATGGAGCTGTTTCCGGTGGAGATCAACACGGCTGAGTATGCCGACCTTCTGCGCGTTCCCGGCATCGGGCCGAAATCGGCCATGCGGATTGTAAAGAGCCGCAGAAGCTCCCATCTTTCATTTGAGCATCTGAAAAAGATCGGTGTGGTGCTGAAACGCGCCAAATATTTTATCACCTGCGAGGGAAAAATGATGTATCACATGCGGCTGGAACAGCAGTTTCTGACCCGGCAGCTCACGGGAGAGGAAGCCGCCTCCAACTGGGAGGTTTCCCATCCGGAACAGTATCAGCAGCTTTCTCTGTTTGATGCTGCCGTACCTGGGCATATATAATCCCGGGCGTTCTTCTCACGGAAAAGCCTTTTTGCTGTATCTGCGCTTTTTTGCAGAAGGCTGTTGTCTGTATCAATTGATTTCAGAAAGGATTTTATTATGACTGTTTACACCTGCAGCCCGGATCTTGCGTCGATCCTGACCTGCATCTATGAAGCCTGGAATTCCCGTCTCGGCTACCGCAATGTACGGCTGATGACGGAACCAGTCGGCAATCTGGAGCTGTTCTGCGATTACTGCCATGTTGAGCCGGACACAGAAAAAGCCGCCAGCGTCACGCGATCCATTCAAAAGAAGATCGGCGCAGCAGCCTGGCGGCTCGTCTATCTCTGTGCAATGTCCGAGAGAAGCGACGCTCCCGACGTCATTTATCGTTTTCTGCTCTACGGCTTTTCCTATGGAAAGGATACCCTGCATATGCTGCAGGAACCGGCGGTATTCCACGCTTTTGAAGTTTCCCGTCAGGTCACAAATGAAGCGCATTCGTTCCGGGAATTTATCCGTTTTGCAAATATTTCCTCCGGTTTTCCGATCCTGGTCTCGCATATTTCCCCGAAAGCCAATGTGCTGACCCTGGTCGCTCCCCATTTTTCTGACCGGCTCCCCTCAGAAAACTGGATGATTCTCGATGATAACCGGCAGCTTGCTGTCGTGCATCCCGCTGACCGGCCCTTTTATCTGACCCGTCTTTCTCCGGATGAAATAGAACGCCTTTCCCTCACGGAATCCACTTCGGACCCTTACGAAGAACTCTGGAAAGGATTTTTCACCGCAATTGCCATCAAAGAGCGTTCCAATCCCGACTGTCAGCGTACGCATCTGCCGCTCCACTACCGGGATCATATGCCGGAATTTAAAAATCTTTAGAGTCTTAGAATTTTTCCAGCTGTTCCATGTTCAGCACAAACACAGTACAGCCTCCTGTCTGGGTATCAATCGGAACAGAGTAATTTCCGCCCGGGCAGAAGTTTCCGCTTTCCATCGGGGTGGCCGCATAGGTAACTGTTTTCCGAAGCCCTGCTTCCTGTTTTAAGATCGCAAGCACAGCGTCGAGCTTATGATCATCGGTTCCGATCAGCAGTGTTGTGTTCTTCTCCTTCAGGAAACCGCCGGTCGTGGCAAGCTCCGTCACAAAAAAGCCTTTTTTGTTCAACTCGGCAATGGTGTCTGCCTCGTCCTCTTTCCGTAATACAGCAACAATTAACTTCATACAAATTCCTCCTCGCATCCTCCGGTCAAACGGATTCTGATTTTTGAAAAGTCAGCTGCTTATGCCGTATGGCACATTGCATTTTTCTGTTTTCACAGTAAAAATAGCATAATGTCACGGAAAAAGAAAGTCTTTTTTTACTTTTTCACTTCAAATCCGTATGACACGGTTCCATTTTCGAATACCGCGTCCACTTCGTAGATGTAGCCGGCCTCGGCTCCCGGAATGCTCCAGCTCTCCGCATGCTCCACAGAAACGCTTTCTCCCTCCGGGTAACCATTGCCAAAGTTCTGCCCCCGGTCTTCGGCCGGCCATCTTTCTGCTGTGACAGAATCCGGCTCCTCCGAGAAGACAAGCTCCAGATCGGTTTTTCCTTCGTCATTTGCTGTATGCAGATCACTCAGTTCCGTCCATTCCAGAATGAACGCACTGTCCGCAACGACGTTCTGACCATTGCCGTCCTCATCAACATAAGACCAGGTATAACCTCCCTGTGTTGCCATAGCTGTCACCTGGGCATTTGGCTGTGTGTAGCACAGATTCAGAAACGGAATTTCCGATGGATCCTTTTCCGGCAGAATCCGGGAAAGTTCCTCATCGAATTTTTCTGCATCCGCCTCCGTACCGCCGCTGATTCAGAAAAATTCGATG